>Ga0182011_10004836_pt1 | contig 10729 bp, 8 predicted proteins | sample 711E1DmetaG_FD_120481 | JGI IMG/M metagenome (GOLD analysis project Ga0182011, IMG submission 120481) | Permafrost microbial communities from Stordalen Mire, Sweden - 711E1D metaG | ecosystem: Environmental > Terrestrial > Soil > Wetlands > Permafrost | place: Sweden: Stordalen | collected...
CCTTGCGCCACCGCCGCCGCCGTCGAGACGGTGACGCTGACCGGAATGTCCGGGGCCAGTGCCATCAAAAAATTACAGGTGTCATCGGCCTCGACTTTTTTGGGCCGGCCCGACACGCCATCCGGTCGGAAAGCCACCAAAGTGGCCGTTTGCAGCCGCACCTTGACGATGTCACCAAAGCACCAAGTCAGATAATCCAACACGTGCGAACCCATCAGGTTCAATGTGCCACCACCCTGCTGCGCATCGGATTTCCAGTTCCACGCCAGTGCCGGGTCGCGCCGGCTGGAAAGCAGCCACTCCACTAAAAGCAATTGTGGCGCACCGAGCATTCCGCTTCTGGCCACCGCCTGAAAATCCCGGAAAGCTTCCACCAGGCGAAAACCAAAATTGACCGTCGCCATCCGTTGGCTGGCGGCAACTGCGGCGCAAACCGCCTGTGCGCCCGCCAGATCCGCTGCCAAAGGCTTCTCGCAAAACAAATGCTTGCCCGCCGCCGCAAGTTTAACCGCCGCTTCGGCCTGTAGAAAAGCCGGCAGTGCCAGGGCCACCACTTCAATTTCCTTGTCATCCACCAGCGACTCCCAATCACGGTGGCATTTGGAAATTCCCGCTTGGGCCGCCGCTGAACGGATTGCTTGCTCATTGCGGCCACACAAGGCGGCGACCTCGAAGCTGGGCACAGCTTGAAATGCGGGCACAAGCACATTCAAGGCCTGCAAATTCCCGACCACCGCCACTGGATATTTTCTTCGCACAAGTTCGCGCAAAGCATTAACACCAACCTGCAATCGGGCCGCAAGCTTTTAATCCCGTTGCAGAATCCGCTTGCGCCGAATATCCGCTCCCGCCGAAACTGTCGGTTCAAGCATTTATGAGAACTGTAATTGTGACTGGTTCGGCCGGGTTGATCGGCTCGGAAAGCGTCAAGCGTTTCGCCCGGGAAGGGTTCAAGGTCGTCGGCATTGACAACGACCTGCGCCAATGGTTTTTCGGCAAGGAAGCGTCCACCCTGGCCAACCGGCAAAAACTCATGGCCACTGTGCCGGGTTATCAACACCATGATTTCGACATCCGCGACCGGCAGGCGGTTGAAAATCTGTTCCGCCGGCTGGGAAAGGACATCGCGTTAATCGTTCACACCGCGGCACAGCCGTCACACGACTGGGCCGCGCGCGACCCCCACGCGGATTTCAGCGTCAACGCCACCGCCACGCTCAATTTGCTCGAAGCCACCCGCCAGTTCTGCCCCGGGGCGGTTTTCATTTTCACTTCCACAAACAAGGTTTATGGCGACACGCCGAACCGCCTGCCGCTGGTGGAACTGGAAAAGCGCTGGGAAATCAGAGCCGGACATGAATACGAACCCGGCATTTCGGAAACGATGAGCATTGACCAGACCAAGCACTCGCTGTTCGGCGCATCGAAAGTTGCCGCCGACGTGCTGGTGCAGGAATACGGAAATTATTTCGGCCTCAAGACCGCCTGCTTTCGCGGCGGCTGTCTGACCGGCCCGGCGCACGCGGGCACGGAGCTGCACGGCTTTCTCGCCTATCTCATGCGTTGTACCGTGAACGGCACGCCCTATCGCGTCTTCGGTTACAAAGGCAAGCAGGTGCGCGACAACATTCACAGCCACGATCTCGTCGAGGCGTTCTGGCAGTTCTTCCAGAAACCGCGCTCAGGCGAAGTCTATAACATCGGCGGCAGCCGCCACTCGAACTGTTCGATGCTTGAGGCCGTTGACCTCTGCGAGCGGATCAGCGGCCGCAAATTGAAATGGACCTACGTCGAAGACAACCGCATCGGCGACCACATCTGGTGGATCAGCGACGTGCGAAAATTCCAGTCGCATTATCCCAATTGGAAATTCCGCTACGGTTTGAAGGAAATTCTGGATGAGATCCATGCCGCCTGCCGCGCCGCTTGAATGAGCCTGTCCTTCCCAGAAAGCATTTTGGTCACAGGCGGCGCGGGCTTCGTCGGCAGCAGCCTCGCCTTCCACCTCAAAGCCCGCCATCCCCGCACGCGGGTCGTGTGCCTGGATAATTTGTACCGGCGCGGCTCGGAACTGAATGTTCCCCGGTTTCAGGAGGCCGGCGTGGAATTCGTGAAAGGCGACATCCGCTTCGCGAAGGAATTTCCGCCCGGCCCGTTTGAATTCATCCTGGAATGCTCCGCCGAACCGTCGGTGCTGGCAGGCTATGGAGAATCACCGGATTATCTCATGGAAACCAATTTCCTGGGCACCTACCGCTGTCTGGAGCAGGCCCGCCGCTGGAAATGCAAATTTCTGTTTTTCTCCACGAGCCGGGTTTATCCCCTGCAAATTTTGGAACAGCATCCGTGGGTGGAGCAACCGACGCGTTTTGCGTGGACCGATGCGCCCGGCGCGGCGATTTCCCCGCGCGGCGTCCGTGAAGATTGTCCGATGACCGGTTCGCGTTCGCTTTACGGCCTGACCAAATTCGCCAGCGAAGGTTTGATCGAGGAATATCGCAGCGGCTTCGGCCTTTGCGCCGCCATCAATCGTTGCAGCGTCATCGCCGGGCCGTGGCAGATGGGCAAGGTGGACCAGGGTGTGGTGGCGCTCTGGGTGCTCCGGCATTTTTTCCGCCGGCCGCTCAAATACATCGGTTACGGCGGAACCGGAAAGCAGGTCAGGGACCTGCTGCACGTGGCCGATCTTTGTGAACTGGTCGAAGAGCAAATTTCCAGCTTCGACCGTTGGGACGGCTGGCTTGGCAACGTCGGCGGGGGGCTGGAAATTTCCGTTTCGCTCCAGGAACTCACCGCTGTGTGCCGGAAAATTGTCGGATGCGAAATGCCGGTCGGCTCAGAACCGGAAAATCGCCGGGCCGATTTGCGGATTTTCCTCGCCGATTGTTCCAGATTGTTTGCGCGGACGAACTGGCGTCCGAAACGCGGCGTGACGCAAATCGTCACGGACATTTTTGAATGGGTGCGCGCCCACGAAAAGGCATTGCAACCGCTGGTATGAAAAGCGATTCACGCGCCGGAAATCTGTTGTCGAGCGGCATCATTTTTTCCGTTGTCAGTTTTCTGACGCTGCTTGTTCATTATGCCTTTCAAATTATCGTCAGCCCGCAATTGGGCGGCAGTGCAGGCGAATACGGCCTGGTTCTCGCCACCATCACGCTCATTGGCTTTCTCGGAATTCCGCTGACCATCGCCACGCAGGCCGTCACGCATTACATCGCGCGTTTTCATTTCAGCGGAGACGACGCGCGGCTTCACGGCCTGCTCGCGGGCTGCCGCAAATTTCTTTTTCACATCACAATCGCCGGCTCGGTCATCGCCATCGTTCTCGTCAAGCCGCTGGGCGATTATTTCAACTTTCCGCGCGCGAGTCTCACGCTCATCGCGCTCGTTTGCGTGCTGGCCGGACTTTGGAGTTCATACGTGACGGCGCTGTGTCAGGGACTCGGCTGGTTCAAACGGCTCGCCCTCATCGGATTGCTGGCCGCGTTGCTGCGGCTTTTGTCCGGCGGATTCGCGACCAAAATCTGGCCGGTCGCCGAATGGGCTGTCGCCGCCTCTGCGGTGATGTTCCTGGCGAACCTTGTTTTGTTTTTTTGGAAAAAAGATTTTCCGCGCCGGACTGAAAAAATCATTTCTCCATGGACGGCGGAATTCGTCCAATTCCTCATCATCAGCGCTGCCTTCGTAATTGGGTCAAACTGTTTCACCCAGGGCGATCTGCTCGTGGCAAAGAAATTTTTTTCCAAGAGCGAAATTGACGCTTACGGCTCCGCCGGATTGCTCGCCCGCGCATTGCCAACGGCTGTCGGCCCGCTGCTGGTCGTTTTGTTCACACATCGTTCCGGCCGGCAAAACGACGACGCGTTGCGTGAACAGTTGAAATTGCTCGGCTTATACGCTTTCGGCCTTGTTTCCGGCGCCATCGGCCTTGTCGTGTTGAAAACGTTTGCCCTGCAACTCCTGCACCGAAACACGCCGGCTGCCGCTGGAATGATCGGCCAGCTTTCCATCACCATGGTCTTCGTCGGCCTGCTTCAAGCGCTTGCGATGTGGTCGCTGGCCAGCCGCTGGATCAAACTTTCAATGCTTTATGGCGGACTGGGCATCGCCTACTGGATTTCTTTGCTGTGCCTTGGCAAATCGCCAGCGGACCTGTTGCGCGTCATGCCCGTGGCGGCGGGCGCCGCATTCGGCGCGGTGTTTTTGATTTGGCTCATCGCGATGCTCACGCACAAAATTGGTGAGCCGGCAAAGCTGATTTGAATTTGCCGCCGCGCTCGGCCACACTCATGCCATGCCGTCTGTTCTGGAAAATCCGCCGCGTGTCAGTTTCATCATGCCCACGCTGAACGCCGGGGCCTTGTTGGACAACTGCCTCGCGTCCATCGCGCGCCAGACCTGGCCGCAGAACCGCCTAGAAATCATCCTGGCCGACGCGCATTCGACGGATTCGACCCGCGAAATCGCCAGGAAATACGGCGCGCTCGTCGTTGATGACGACGGCAAAAACATGGAGGAAGGCAAACGCCTCGCGCTTCAGCATGCGAACGGCGAATTCATCGTTTTCGTGGACGCCGACAACGAAATCACCCACACAGACTACATTGAACTGGCCGTCAAGGCGCTCGCGGCAAATCCGCAGGCACTGGGCGTGGAGAGTTATTATCTGCCGTCGCCGAAAATGAGTTCATTCTGCGCCTACATCACGCATTTGCTGCATATCAGCGATCCGATTGCCTGGCTGATGAGCGTGAATCCGAAACTTATCGCGCGTGAGGGCGAGGTCGAACGCTGGTCCCTGCCCGGCGATTCGCTTTCTTATCCATTGGGCGCCAACGGATTTGTTTTCCGCCGCGCCGATTTGCAATCCGTGAAGGCGGACGAAAAATTCCAGGACACACACGTCGCGCTTTTCCTGATGAAAAAAGGCAAGCGCGAGTGGCTGCGGATTCGCGGACGCGGCGTGCATCACTATTACATCCAGACGCTCTGGCGTTTTGTGCAAAAACGCCGGCGCGCCACGGTGCATTTTCTCCGCGTGCAGGAGGAAATGCCGGTGAACTGGATGAAGGAAAGGCCGCCGGTGCCGCTCTGGCTGGCGGCGGTTTATTGCGTTACATTCATCGGCCCGCTCTGGCACACGGTGCGCGGAATCATCCGCGATCGCGACGTGCGCTGGCTCTGGCATCTGCCGGCGTGCCCCGGCAGCGTGCTCGGCAACGCGTGGGGTGTGCTGACCTACAAACGGCGCGGCAAGGACAAAAAGCTGATCGCAGAATTGCAGGTGAAGCAGGAATTGAAAAAATAATTTTCAGCTCTATCATTCCAAAATAAAGCCTGGTTTACATTGCCTTCGCCCGGCCACGAAGCAACCAAACCTATCTTCGTTCTGCCAGACATCCCCGCTGCCGATACTTGCAACTGCCGGATTGAATCCACTGGAATTTTTACGTTTCCAAACGACGTTTCAATATGGATGTCCTTCATGGCAAAGCCACGCCGACAATTCCGCCAGCACGGTCTCCAAATTATCATGTTCACTGGCGGACAAAAAAGACACCGTCTGGTCGGTGAGCAAGCGCGGGAACTGGGCCACATATATCCGCGCCTTCGGGTTTGCGCCCGCCAACCAGCGACAGCACGCTTCGGCGGCTGCTTTGGCAGCGGCGTATTCGAGATTTCTCAACGGTGGAGTTTCTACAGCCACTGTCGAGGCATTGAACAACAAAAATTGTCCTGCTGTTTGTTTTGCCAGCCATTGCGCCACATTGACGAAACCGTCGACATAAACATCGCAAAATTTTTCAAACATCGGGACGTTCAATGTGCGACCGTCGCCTTCCACAATCGGCGGCGTTGCAAAATAGCAGAGATGATTGAATTGCGCGCAATTTGCGGTCAGATTTTTCTCGCAATCCGTGCTGGCGGTATCGAGTTGAAAAGCGGTTGCCTTGCCGCCTCGCGCCGTGATGTCCGCGACGACACTATTCGCATCGTCGCCGCCCAACCGATAACTCAAGGCCACTTCCGCGCCACCGGCGGCAAGCACTTTGGCCGCAATTTCGCCCAAGCCGCGCGAACCGCCGATGATAATCACCCGCCGGCCATGAAAACAATCCGCCGGAACCCGCAGTTTGACAGCAGCCATGTCCGGCTGCGCGACCGGCGTGGGTCGCACCAAGGCCCACAAAATGCCGCTGCCCGCCGCACCTGCGATGGCAACGCCGAGCCGCTGGGAGGATTTCCGGTATTCCGCGAGGCGATAAGTGAATGGCTGGATGATTTCAGTATGCGGCGTGAAAGCAATGTCGAGCTGGAAAAAAACGGAATGTTTACCCGGGACTTTCATCCCAATCACTCGTGTTGAGGCGAGTAACGCGGCCAATGAGTCGGGCGGTTGCGTCGCTGCCAGCGCAGGAAACAATTGCCTTCCATGTTCGACCGGCCAAAATAAATCAAGCTCTTCACCGTTGGTCGCCGTGGTTTCAAGCCACGCTTGCGCTGGAATTTCACGCGGCGGCATTTCGTTGCGTGCGCTGGAAGCTTTCGTGGTGAAATTGGCCTCCGCCCAAGTGACATCACATTGAAGCAATACGCGCCCGGCTTCGCTGACCGTGAAGGAAATTTCGTCGGCATTTTTTTCCTTTGCACTGGTCGTGACTGTTAGACCAGTCAGAACCGGACGCAAAAACTTTGCGGAAATTGTCGCCCATTGCCTTTTTGAACCGCTTTGCGACTGCAAGTTGTCGAGCGCCCACATCAGCACAAAGACGCCGTGCGTCACGCATTCGCCAAATTGCGTCCGCCGCGCCGCCACCGGGTCGGTATGCAGCGGGTTGAAGTCACCGGACAGTTCCGCGAACGCGGTCAGGTCGGCCAGGGAGAATGTGCGTTCAGATTGCAATGGAAAATCCTATCTGGCGGTGATCGTCAGTTCCAACCCGTGCGCGCGGCTGACTTCCACCACCTTGGCGACCGATTTCAAACTCAACACTTCGGCCGTGGACAATTCCGCGCCCACGGCGTCCTCGATGGCGGCGACAATGTTGATCTGCGCCAGAGAATCCCATGCTGGAATCGTTTCGCGAGAATCATCCAAATGCAACGGCGCAGTAGTGTTCAGAATCGGCTGGAGCAATTCATCAACGGTCATATGTTTAAGTTTCAGGCTTGGGCGGCTGCAAGGCTATCCACTTTGGAATCAATCCGCCGGACGCGGGCAAGACAAGATGCCAACTGGCAAAGTCGGCAGTCCGTTCCTCAGCGGTAAAGCCGCACGTCTCAAAGAAATTCTCTGTTTGCGAATTTTTTGCGCTGCGGATAAACTCACCCCGTAGTGCTTTTGCACCGCTGCGGTGGGCCTGGTCGCAGATGGCTCCCAGAAATGCCTTCTCGACGCCACGGCCAAGAATGCGGCAGCTCATCAGGAAAGTGTCAATCGCCCACTCGCCGTCTTTTATCTCGATCAAAGCCGCACCAATGATGCCTTCATCGGCAAAACGGTCACGGCATGCGCACCAAAAAACGCGCCACGACGGATTTTGCATTCGTTCCTGAATTTCAGATTCCGTGTAGCGCCGGGTGGTGAGATTGAACTGGTTGGTTTTCTGGGTGAGCTGTGCCAGGCGAGAGATTTGCGTGCTGGTGTTGCATCCGATTTCAACCTGCGTCCCCAAACTCGCAAGATATTCTTCCAGATTTGACGACTGCGTGGCAAGACGCGAACGTTCCTCGGCGGCAGCGTAGGATTTCGCCCGCAGCGCGTCTTCGCGCGTGATGGCCAGCATGTCAAACCGCCGGCAAGTGACCAGCCAGCGGAGCATCTCCAGCGGATCGCTCGCCGGACAAATGTCAACTTCCGGCAATGCCGCTTCAATCCAATCCCGCTCGACGGGGTTGTCGTCGAGCATGACGATGGCATCAAGACCAAGGTTCAATTCCGCCGCGAGTTCGCGGAGGTTGGAAGCCTTGTCCTGCCAATTAATCCGGTGCGCGCTGAAGTCGGCGCGTTTCAAAACCATTTCGGGCCGCTGATTAAAAACCTCCCACGCATCCGCCTCGTTGTTTTTGCTGACGATGGCGAGCGTCACACCGCGCTCATGCAATGCGCCTATTTCCTTTTGCAATTCAGTGTAGATATTTCCCGGAAAACCGCCACCAATCTGCAACCCGGCCACACCGTCCTCGCCAACCACTCCACCCCAAAGCGTGTTGTCCAGGTCCAATACGAGGCACTTGCGCGCAAATCCTTTTCGCGCTGCGCAAAACGCGGCGATTTCGATAGCCAGCAGATTGGCGAGTTCATCAGTGAACGGGCGGCTGGCCATAAGTTGTTGCTTGTGCAAACCTGGCCAGACCGTTCCCGATTGTCCGGCCAGCCACTGCGCATCCAGCACGAACGCCTCGCCGGTTTCTCGGCAGCATTGCGACATTTGCAGATTCACCGCACGCGCAAAATCCGCGTGGCCAAGATTCCGGCGCGATTCCAAAATTCCGAACGGACGATTTTCGACCGGGACCACATTTTGCAAAAGAACAAGGCCGTCGAAATTTTTCCGCAAAGCCGTCACATGCGACCATGCCTCCTCAACTACCTGCGCCACCTTTTCGGGACTTGTCCCGGCTGGCTTTTGCCAGATGCCTGTGAGTGGCGCGAGAACGACGACTTCGGGTTTGTGCTGAAACAACCCGCTATCCGGGTTTCGCGTTTCGAGCGCGAGTTGCGCGAATGGAGCATGATATTGGACGCCAAACATTCCGCGCTCCAACAAACGCAACGCCAGCGGATCGGCGAGATTGTCGAGCGATGTGTCGCTGGCCACCGCAACGCGAACCGAGCGGGCGGCGAAGTCCGCGCGGCTGCGAATTTTTTCGCCGGCAAGAAAACGTGCGAGTGCAAGGCTTTCTGGACGGCTCATTCCGCCGCGCAATGCTTTTTGCACGATACGCAGGCTGCGCCAACCGGCGTCCGCTTCAAGTTGCCCGATGAGGTGCTTGGCATTCATTTGATGACTGGCGCGACCATCATCACGATTCTGGCGGGTGATCCGGTGATGACACAGTTATCCTCGAACGACCGCATGACAACGGAGTTGGCGTTGATGACGCAATTTCTCCCGATTTTCACACCGCGCATGATGACGACGCCGGTGCCGACATAGGTATTGTCACCAATTTCGATCGGTTCGCCTTTGGTGATGCCGCTCGTGATGGGATTGACGCCCAACCCGGTAATATGATCGTGATCCAAAATTGAAATGCGATACGACATGAGGCAATTCTTTCCAATGCGGATCAACTCATTACAGGAAATCGTGAAGTTGTCGCCAATCGCCGTGCCCGCGCCAATGTGGATGCGGGAGATGCGGTTGTGCAACGGAATATAAAACCAGCCGTTTTTTCCAAGACACACATTCTCATCAAGCTGGATGTTGTGTAAATTTCCCAGCGGCCAGTTGATCCCGCGACCAACCCGCACGCCGCTTCCCGTCCGCAGGCCGAGGCAGCGCGGCAACAGCAACCGGAAAAAACTCACGGTTGCGTTCCATCCGCTGTGCAGGCGGCGCAAGAAATTCACCAGCATAATTTAATTCTTGGGCTGGAAAAACGGTTTGGCATCCGGCGCGATGGCGCGCTCAATGGCGTCCCACATAGCCTTGGCCCGCGCATTCCAGTCCCATTCCAGGCCGGCGGCGAGTGCTTCCTTGCTCGTCTCGGCGTAAAGTTTTTTGTCGGTCAGCAGGCGATGAATACAGCCGGCGAGTCCGGCGAAATCCCCCGGCGGCGCCTTGAGCCAGCCGCGCGGATAATAAACCCGCAGCGGGGGCAAATCAAACGAAACACCCGGCAAACCGCAGCACAATGCCTCCGCCGACGCCATGCCCCCGACTTCAAATACCGCCGGATACACCACCACGCGCGCCGCTTTGATGATTTTGTATTTCTCCACGCCGTCGCGGAAGCCGAAGAACTCCACGTTTTTCGCGATGCCAAGTTTTTCCGCCCTGGCTTTGCACACCGCGTCCAACGGGCCGGAGCCGATCATCGCCAGCCGCGCGTCCGGCTTTTTCGCCAGAAGCAGTTTCCACACGTCCAACAATTCCAGCGGCCCTTTTTGCGGGTGCAAACGGCTGATGAACACCGCGTCGAATGTTTTTTCCTTCGGCTCCGGCACGCTTTGCGGGATGGACAAATCCACGCCGCCCAACACGGCAAAGACCGATTCCGGCGAACGCCCGTCCGCGATCATCAATTCTCGATCCGGCACAACCGTCGTCAAAATCATTTCCGCCTCGCGCAGCGTGCGGCGGTAAATCCGCTGCTGAAACGGACGGTAGGCCGTGAACATGAATCCGGGGCCGGGCTGTCCGGAAAACCATTTCGGCGCAAAAAAATAAAGTCCGACCACCAGCGGCGCGGCGGGAAAGCGCTTCTTCAGCCGCATCGCCGGGATGCAGCTCGGATGAAATTCCGACGCGGCCATGATGAGATGTTTTTCATCCGGCGGGAACTTGATTTTGTCCATGCCGCGGATGCCTTTGACCATCTGCATGAACCACCAGAAGAGGCGGCCATATTTTTTTAAATGGTCGGCGGGCCAGGTAACGTGCTCGATGCCTTTCAACTCATACCAGTCGCAGAGCCGGCGCGCGCCCTCGTTGCCATAGACGGTGACCTTGTGGTCCCGGCTCCAGCGGCGGATGCACTCGACCATGATGCGGTCGCC
>Ga0182011_10004837_pt1 | contig 10727 bp, 6 predicted proteins | sample 711E1DmetaG_FD_120481 | JGI IMG/M metagenome (GOLD analysis project Ga0182011, IMG submission 120481) | Permafrost microbial communities from Stordalen Mire, Sweden - 711E1D metaG | ecosystem: Environmental > Terrestrial > Soil > Wetlands > Permafrost | place: Sweden: Stordalen | collected...
GCAAAAGCTCCATCTTAAGTTTTCTGGCAATCGTTTGCTGAGGCAAGGCAACATCCGGTAAAACCTTCACATCAAAATTCATTACCCGCGTAGCCTTGAAAGCCGCACGGGTAGATTTTTCGTTATTCTTGGCCGTATTACCGGTGAATTTGGAATAAGACGCTTCGACAATCGAATCCAGGCCAACCCAGCCCGTGGTCGCGGCAAATGCGCCGAGCATGGCGAAATTGGTGAAGGGAATGGCCATACTGCCGAAAATATCATCGGCGATTTGATTGGCGTCAACCGTACCGATTTTTGAAAGCGGGACTTTAGTCTTGATATCCGAAGGGCTGAGACTGTTGTTGAAAACGGCAATGCCGCCTTGTTTCAAACCGTCAAAGACATTCATGCTGCCCGGCAATTTGGAGTCCAGCACCACTATACAGTCGGGCTTATATATCTGGCTGCGGGTGGTGATGGGTTTGTCATCAATACGGAGGAAGGCCTTCACAGGAGCGCCCCGCCGTTCACCCCCGAAAAAAGGAAACGCCTGGGCATATTTGCCTTCCAGTGACAGCGCGGCAACGAGCACGGCGGCAGCGGTGACGGCGCCCTGCCCGCCCCGGGCGTAAAATACGATTTCTTTCATATCGTGTTTTCCTTGTGTTTCCAAAAATTAATATATTTTACCTAGTATGCTATGGGAAAGCCTGGACATTTGTCAATGTGAGGTTACAGCAGTTACCGAAGATCTAACATTACAATGTCGTACTAAATCCCTTTTTTAATGGGACGAACATATCAGTCCTCTTCCATTGCAGGAAATCGCGTAGGGTGGACGCAGCCCATCGCCCATTGCGAGGAATCCCCCTTTGTCATTCCTGCGAAAGCAGGAATCCAGCCTCTATACCCCATTGATATTTTGAGGTCACAGCACCTTAAGGCCCGAAGAGTCTGACATCGCAATGTCATACTGAGTCCGCTTTAGGAGGACGAATGTATCTCATCGCAATGTCGTACTGGCTCCCGATCCCCTATCAATTATGGGACAAGCTTTCATCGGGATGGAATAACCACACAACCGAACCTCGCTAAAGAAACCCGGGGCAGATTTAGAGACCTTCGAGTTTATATTGCCGGGCCAGGTCGGTATAGATTTTGGGGCTGTTCTTGCTCCACCATTCCTGTTCTTTGGCAATTTTCCCCTTGATTTCTCCGGGGACACCGACGACAAAAGACCTTTCCGGAATTTTCATTTTTTCTTTGACGACACAGCCGGCAGCGATGATGGAATAATCGCCGATTTCCACATTATGCAGGACGGTGGCGTTCATGCCGAGGAGGACATTATTGCCGATTTTCCAGGCGTTACTGACCGCGCCGTGCCCGATAACTACATTCTCACCGATAATTACATCAAGAATGGGAGGAAATGACGGCGTCCCCGAATGGATAACACAATTATCTTCGACAACGGAATTTTTGCCGATGGTGATCTTGCCGAGGTCGCCGCGGATAACGGCGCCGGGCCAGACCGAACTGTTCTCGCCGATTTCAACATCGCCGATAACATAAGCCGCCTCGCTGACGAAAGCCGATTCATGGATTTTCGGCGTTTTCCCGTTAAGACTTCTGATCATGTCTGCCTCCAGCGCTCGTGTATATCCGGAAGAAGAGCTGACTCTTGTTTATATCATCATATCATCGTTAATTAATTAACAGGTACTTGCGGAGCCGTATCAGGAGGAACCACCGGCGGAATATCGGCGGCACCATTAGCCGTAACCGCGGGTACAATTGCAGGAACGGCATCTGGAGCGCCGTCCGGCGGATTTTCCGATGGAATTTCTTTTTCCTTCCGCCAGCGGAGCCACAACACTATAGCCGTGGTTACAACCGCAATCACGGTCAGATAAATTTCGCTTTGGGTTGCGGTCATCTTATTATCATCAATCAGGATGACGCTGTAATTGACGATGCCGTGCAGGAAGGCGGCAATAATATAGAATAGCCAACCTTTCCGTTTGGCGATACCCCAACCGGTCAGCGCTGAGACCGCGACATGAAAAGCGACGGCAAAAATACGCTCCCATAATCCCAGCGCATAATTATCCACGACAGACCAGGAAACACCATTGACAAATATCTGGTTGTGCACCCATATTGCTTCAAAGACGCCGAAACCCGCACCGGAGACAGCGCCGATAACCAGTCCCATTTTCGGGGTAAGAGTCCGCTTGCTGCGCCACCAGCAGACAAGCGTCGGGACTAATTTGGCGGCTTCCTGAACCAGCCCGCTGAGCAGGACAAGAGGGAAAGCGGCCATCAGGTACCAACGTAAAATGACAGTCTGGCTCAAAAAATGACTAATTCCGTCTCCGTACCAGTACTGGAGCGGAATTTGCACAAAAGCGACGGCGGACCAGGTGAGAATTGCGCTGACAACCGCGACGACCCAGAGCATCGGTTTTTTAAACAACGGCGGGAGGTAGAACGCCAGCCAGACAGCGCCAAAAACAAGGCCGAGTACGATTGCAACCATTATCGATTTCCAATTGGTACCCGCAAAGTAGAAAGCCGAGTTAAAAAACGAGGTCATTTGACTAAGCATTTCGCATCCGCTCCAAATTCATATTATCCTAGCATTCTACCACAGTTTAATACTAAAAACCTGTTTCATGTGGGAATAATCCCGGCCGGGAGAACTTTACTGTATGTGCGACGGAACCCCATAACGCGCGCAACCCGACCAACGCCGCCAATCCGACGATACCGGTGCCTTTGATGTTCTGAAGGTGTTTATCGATATAAAACAATATCGATATTTCAGAGGAGCACATCCGGACTACGGAGATATCACGGTCAATGTAATTCCGTTGCTGGTAACGCCGGAAAGAGAGGCCGTAATTTCGGTTTGCCCCGGTTTTAATCCGGTAGCCAGACCCGCTGCAGAAATAGTGGCGATATCAGTATACGTACTCATCCAGTTTACCTGAGAAGTAATATCCGGAGTAGAGCCGTCAGAATAACTGCCGACGGCTTTGAATTGTTGGGTTTTTCCGGCTGCCAAATTAGCAACAACCGACCGCGACACCGCAATTGACATCAATGTGGAGGCAGAGTTCGGACTTATTACCAGATAGACGTCATTACTTTTTATGCCGTTGATAGCGGCGGTGATGTCGGTATTACCCAGAGTGACGGCGGTGGCCAGACCGCTGTAAGAAATGGCCGCGATAGCAGAATCGCCGCTATTCCAGATCACCTGACCGGTGCAATCCGCAGTGGTGCCGTCGCTGTAAGTTCCCATAGCTGAGAATTGGACGGTGTTGCCAATCATGATATTAACCGGGGACACCTGTTGAATGGCAATCGAAACCAAACTGACGGTGGTAGTGGTTGATGTATCGGGGGTGGCGGTGGTGCGCGGGACGATACCGGTTAAAGTCGTCCTGGCAGAAGAACAGGCGCCAGTAAATAAAGTTAAGACAATTAGTACCGCTGTAATCAGACAACAACTGATAAGCCCTGCTTGTGTTCTTTTCATAACAATTATTCTCCGTTTTCCTCAACCGATCCGGGGACGGAAATCAGTCAAATTTAAGAATCCCAAACCAAATATATTGAATATAATCATACATCAGGCTGGCTAAAAAATGCCAGTCAGCGTGTATTAAAAATCCGTTTCTGAGGAACAAGCGACATATTGATAAATAAATGACGGAAGGAATATAATCATTTCAATTCCGTCATCTCAGGGTATGTCATTTTCAACCGGGGAGCATAAAAATGAACCGCATAAAAATCGACCTCGACCGGGTATTGAGCGACATCGACCGTAATATTTTCGGCGGATATATGGAGCTCGGGTCTAAAGATACCATGTTCAAGCACTTGGACATTCTCGACCCGGCCCGCAAAGACAAAGGGCTGTCGTCCGAAGTGATGGCGGCGCTGGAACCGGCGAAAATGGCGAATATCCGCTTCGGGGGTAATTTCTTTTCAGGCTACCGCTGGCGGGACGGTGTGGGGCCGCGGGCAGAGCGCCCGGCGCGCCATGAATTAGCCTGGAACAGCCTTGTGCCGAATAATTTCGGCACGAACGAATTTGTGATGCTCTGCCGGACATTGGGAGCGGAACCGTACCTCAATACCAATTGCGGAGACGGCGACATGCGGGAAGCCGCCGACTGGGTGGAATACTGCAACAGCGCCGGAAATTCAGAATTGGCGAATTTACGCCGGGCACACGGTTTTGAAAAACCGCACAACGTGAAATACTGGAGTATCGGCAACGAAGTTGACAGCCCCGGGCAAATCGGTTATAAAACCCCGCAGGAATATGCCCGGGCAGCAACCGAATACAGCAAGGTGATGAAACGTGTAGACCCGTCGATTAAACTGACGGCTTCGGCGACCTGCAGCTGGGAAGATTTTCCTTTAGGGCCGCAATTCCTGTACCGGAAAACCGAGTGGGTGGAACGGGCGCAGCTGATATTGGAACAGGCGGGAGACCGCATCGACTATATGGCGCTGCATAAATACGCCCATCCTTACACCGACGATTCATTCGAAACCCTGATGGCATTCGCGGCCGGTTTTGAGGAACATATCCACGCTTACGAGGGCATAATCAAGGCCGTTAGCATGGAACGCGGGATTAAACATGCCGTCGCTATCGCGGTGGATGAATGGGGCATCATTTATATTCCGGAAGAACTGCGCCGCGAGGCCCCGATAACCGTGATAGTGGATGAATCCGGCCGGACACAGCCGCAGGTAGAAAAGTCGCCGGCGCATCCTAGGAGAAAGAACAGCATCGGGCTGGAACAGGCCCTGCTGACGGCGCTGCATTTGAACACCTTTATCCGCCACGCGCGTTCCGTGCGGCTGGCAAACTGCACCTCGATGCCAACCCCGGCATGCCTTAGTTTCCCGGAACCGGAAAGCATCGTGCTGCGGCAGGCAATTTACTTCCCGTTTGAACTTTACAGCCGCACCTGCGGACAACTGGCACTGGACGTCTTCCGGGACGGCGACACTTTCTCCGGCGCTTACAAAGGGCGGGCTTACAACGGAATACGCATCCTCGATGTCTCCGCCACACTGGATACCGAGAGGAAACAATTGGTGATATACGCGGTTAACCAGAGTCCGGACAAGGCCATGGAAACAACGATTTCACTGGATGCCGGAGCGTTCGCCGGAAACGTAAAAGCATCGATAGTCAACGGGCCCGACATCAAAGCCGCCAACACCACGGAAAAACCGGACAACGTCGGCGTGCATGAGACCGTTATCAAGGCGGCGGGCAAGACTTTGACGACAACTTTCGAACCGCACTCGGTCACGGTTCTGGTGTGCCCGGTCGGTTAAATGAATTTTTGATTATCGCGGCAGTCAGCCCCGGACGGCGTTTGGCAGACAAGCGGTACCGGATATTGTAAGATATAAAACAAATACCTGCGGAGTCAACTTTGAAAAACAATACCACCGCGCACCGTTCTCTGATTAACCAATTAAAAAAACCTGCCAAAGCCAAAAGCGATGCATCCCGGAGAAGGGAAAGTTTCGATTTCGACTGGAAATTTTTTAAGGGTGATAAACCGGGCGCGGAACAGCCGGATTTCAGCGATGCCGACTGGAGAAACCTGGATTTGCCGCACGACTGGAGCATCGAAGGGCCGTTCCGTGAAGAACACGGTTCAATGACTTCTGCCCACCTTCCCACAGGCACCGGCTGGTACCGGAAACATTTCAAAATCCCCGCGTCTTATCGGAATAAAAAAGTTACTATTGAATTCGACGGCATCTACCAGAACAGTGAAGTCTGGATTAACGGGCAATATCTGAGGAAACGGCCGTACGGCTACATCAGTTTTTATTACGATATCAGTCCGTATTTAAATTTTAGCGGCGAAAATTTGATGGCGGTGAGAGTCGACAATTCCCACCAGCCGAATTGCCGCTGGTATTCCGGCTCGGGAATCTACCGGCACACATGGCTGCGGGTCACCGACAAGCTGCACATCGCCCATTGGGGAACATTTGTCACGACCGACAAAGCGAGTGAAAAATCCGCGACAGTTCAGATAATAACAAGGGTTCAGAACGAAGGCAAAAATGACATCATGTGTACGCTGAGCACCAGCGTGCTCGAATGTGACGGCAGCGCGGTACAAACAGCGGAAACAAGCCGGAACATCGCGGCCGGCGGAGAATATGAATTCATACAAAAAGTAAAAATTACGAATCCCAGCCTGTGGTCGCCGGACAATCCATATCTTCACAAGGTGCGCAGCACCGTGATAAAACAGGGGAAAGCAACCGACATTTACGATACTGTTTTCGGGGTACGAAGTATTGAATTCGATAAGGATAAAGGCTTCCTGCTCAACGGACGGCAGGTAAAACTGCACGGGGTCTGCCTGCATCACGAGGCCGGCGCGGTGGGCGCGGCGGTGCCGGAGCGGGTTTGGGAAAGGCGGCTGGAAAAATTGAAAGAGATGGGCTGCAACGCCATCCGGACATCGCACAATCCTTATTCTCCGGAATTCATGGATTTGTGCGACAGAATGGGCTTTCTGGTAATGGCTGAAATCTACGACGAATGGAAAGAACCGAAACCGCAAACGCCGGATTTTGGCTACAGGATTTACTTTGATGAATGGTCGGAGCGCGATGTCACTGATTTCATCCGCCGCGACCGCAACCATCCTTCAGTCGTAATATGGAGCGCCGGCAACGAAGTAGTCGACCAGGTCGTGCCCGCCGGTACAGAGACTCTTAAGAAATTGATAAATATTTTTCACCGCGAAGACCCGACGCGCCCCGTGACAGTTGGCTGCGACAGAATCGTTGCCGAACCTGAAGCGGTGCCGCAGAAATTCTTGAAGCTGCTGGATGTAGTTGGCTACAACTATGTCGACCGCTGGCGGGACCGATACGAGAAATACTACAGCATCGACCGGCAGGCTTTCCCCAAGAGAAAATTTATCGGCACGGAGAACGGGTCGCTGGGCGGCATCCGCGGCGACTATTCATATCTGTTCCCTCAAACCACGGGACCGATTTCGCGCAGAAACAACAATCGTTGGATCGATTTTGAACAGATGTGGAAATTCGTCAGCACATATGACTACGTTTCCGGTGATTTCATGTGGACCGGAATCGACTATCTGGGCGAGTCCAACTGGCCGCGAAAAGCCAACACCTCGGGAGTCATCGATACCTGCGGCTTCGAAAAAGACACCTGGTATTTTTGTCAGAGCCAGTGGACGGACAAACCGATGCTGCACATATTCCCGCACTGGAATTGGCCGGGCAAAGAAGGCGAATATGTCCCGGTACTCTGCTACACCAACTGCGACAGCGTGGAATTATTTTTGAACGGCAAATCATTGGGGATTCAAAGCTACTGGTTCCCGCGCTCCGGGATGCAGGGAGAATATGAGGATTTTCCGGCGCGTAACAGCATACCGCGCACCACAGAGGATTTACACCTGACCTGGACGGTGCCCTATCAGCCGGGCAAACTGAAAGCCGTAGGCATGAAAAACGGAAAAGAGGTCGTCACCGAAGAAATCTCGACGACAGGGAAACCGGCCGCGATTAGACTTTGCGCCGACAGGAAGATAATAGCGGCGGACCGGATTGACATCGCGCATATTACCTGCAAAATACTCGACGCGCAAGGCAGAGTGGTACCGGTTGCCGACAATGAAATTACCTTTAAAATTCAAGGCGAAGGCAAAATAATCGGGTTGGATAACGGGAACCCGGTGAGTCACGAGGATTATCAGGCAAACCACAGAAAAGCATTTAACGGGTTGTGCCTGGTAATCATACAATCAGCAGATAAAAACGGAATAATTCAACTTTCGGCAACTTCGCCGGGGCTGAAATCAGACAGCATCACAATCACGACTAAACAGTTTGCAAAAGGAGAAATTAAATGACAGAAGTGAAAAGGGTATTCAAAGTGAACGGCAAACCGTTTTTCCCGGTGGGCGGCCAATCTTCCTCTTCCAGCGCCTACAACGATACCGAATCAATCCCAGCTTTCGAAGCGGTGAAACTGCTGCATGGAAACACATTATTGACCGATGTCTATTGGGAGATGATTGAACCGGAAGAGGGCAAATTTGATTTTTCCAGCATCGACCGGCTGATTGCCAACGCCAAACGGTACGGCGTCAAATTGATATTGCTGTGGTTCGCTACCTGGAAAAACGGGAACATGGACTACGCGCCGGCATGGGTAAAATCCAATCAGAAACGTTTCAAAAGAGTGCTCGCACCCGACGGTAGCGATTTATGGGTGCTTTCGTCCTACTGCAAGGCAAACTTAGACGCCGACAAAAAAGCGTTCGCGGCATTCTGCAAGTACCTGAAAGCCAAAGACAGCGCAGAGCAGACCGTCATCGGCCTGCAGGTGGAGAATGAAGTCGGGATTACCGGAGGCGACCGCGATTACAGTGCGGAAGCCGAATCGGTATTTGAAAATCATGTTCCCGCTAAATTATTAACCGCGATTAAATCCGCCGGCAAAGGCTCCGTCTACGATATCTGGAAACGAGAAGGGACGAAAAAATCAGGCACATGGCCGGAGGTATTCGGGACGGCAGCCGGTGAATTCGTCAGCGCCTGGAGTATCGCCAATTACGTGGATAGCGTGGCCGCTGCCGGGCAGATTTATTACGACATCCCGATGTACATCAATGCCGCCGTGAGCATCGTCAACGGCTGGCGGGAAGCGGTGCCGGATGAAATCCCCGGCAGCGGGATGCCCGTGCCAAAAGTACTGGATATTTACAAATGGTTTACACCGCACATCGCCCTGGTGGCGCCGGATATTAAACACGTTGATTACCGGACGTACGAAGAACTTTGCGCGGTTTACGCCCGGGACGATAATCCCCTGTTCATGCCGGAAACACCTCCCCTTTTATATGTCTTCCAGGCGATTGCCAAATATAACCTGCTGGGATTCCACCGGATGGGCGGTCTGGAAGCCATCGCCGCCAAAGACGGCTCGGTAAATCCGGAGTCCAGGATCGGCGTGGACACCGTCCGCTGCATCGCATCGGTAATCCCGCTGCTGTTGAAATATCAGGGCACCGGCAAAATTCACGCCGTGATACAGGAAGAATTCATGTCGCAGCAGTGGCTGAACCTGGACGGCTACCTGGGGCGCATCCAATTCGGAACCGGGCGGAAAACTACCGGCGGAACGGACTGGCGGCATATGCCCGGGGAATCGGCGTTTATGTGGCAACTCGATGCCAACCGAGGGCGCGGACTTGTCATCCAGACGGGCAGGCACGAATTCTATCTGGCAGGGGCAAATTACCGGCTATTCCTGCGGCCTAAATTTGCCAGCGGCGCCAAGCAGTCAACCGCTTACAACGACGTTCACGGCCGGCCGCTGCGGGTCGACGAAGGCCATTTCGACGATAATGGAGAATTTGTCGCCGACCGCCGCCGCAACGGGGATAATGTTTCTAACGGCTTGTGGGTGGAAGCCGATATCGGCGTGCTGCGGGTGATAACTTGCAACTAATTTATCTTGCTATCCAGTTTTGTGCGATTCAATTGACTGCAATTGATGATGATTTACAATATCAATCGGGGTTTCCTGGTGTTAAGGAGCTATTTTGAAAAAGGCCCTGTGGTGGGACAAACCCGGCAACCCGCAATACGGCGGGGAAATAGTCATTTCCAGCCAGACTAATATCGAAAATTTTGACCCGTACCGCAGCGAACATCTGACCCAGATATACACCGGTTGGCTGGAAACGATGCAAGCCGAGGATTGGACGCTAGACCCGGCAATATTCGACTTTAAAATAGTAGCGCCTAACAGATTTCTGACCGGCCACCTGGCTGAAAGTTGGGAGTTTGCCGCACCCCAATTGCTGGTTTTTCATCTGCGTAAAGGCATCCGCTGGCAAAACATACCGCCGGTCAACGGGCGTGAGTTTACTGCTGACGACGTGGTTTTTCACTTCCACCGTTTGTACGGTCTGGGCAGCGGCTTTACGAAGCCGTCTCCGGCCCAGGATAAAGTGCTGATGTATCAGGACCTGATCTCCGTGACCGCGATTGACAGATATACTGTAGCCTTTAAGTGGAAAACCGCCAACCCGGAATTCATCCTGCAATTTCTGGTCACGAATCACAGCCCGGCATTGGTAATCGAGGCACGGGAAGCGGTGGAAAAATGGGGCGACCTCAGCGACTGGCGCCACGCCATCGGGACGGGGCCGTTTATTTTGCAGGACTTTGCAACCGGCAGCATGGCAACTCTGGTGAAAAATCCGGATTATTGGGGGCATGACGAGCGCCGCCCGCAGAATCAGCTGCCTTATGTCGATAAAGTTAAAATTCTGATAGTCCCGGACAAAGGAAAAGCGCTGGAAATGTTCCTCGCCGGTAAGATCGATGTCATCGAATCAATATCGGGGGAGCAGGCTGAGGCGATAAAAAATTCGCATCCCAAAATAGTGCAGGTACCGATGCCGTGGTCGAGCACAATAACAATCGACCCGAGAAACGACACCGCGCCCTTTAACGACATCAGAATCCGTAAGGCAATGCAGATGGCGATCAACCTGCCGGATATCGCCAAAAACTATTACCAAGGCGCGGTAGAACCGTATCCGTCCGCGTTAAGTTCAAAATGCGTGACGGTGTGGGGGGAAGACTGGGCATTTCCCTATGAGGACTGGCCGCAAGATTTAAAA
>Ga0182011_10004841_pt1 | contig 10720 bp, 7 predicted proteins | sample 711E1DmetaG_FD_120481 | JGI IMG/M metagenome (GOLD analysis project Ga0182011, IMG submission 120481) | Permafrost microbial communities from Stordalen Mire, Sweden - 711E1D metaG | ecosystem: Environmental > Terrestrial > Soil > Wetlands > Permafrost | place: Sweden: Stordalen | collected...
CCGGACTGGGTACGATCTGGGCCACGGGCCGGCCGTGGCGGGTAATCTCAATATGCTCGCCTGCTTCCACGCGATCCAACAGGGAACCGAAGGTGTTCTTTGCCTCGAAGGCTCCGATTTGCTGCACGGCATCCTCCTTCAATCAGTCTAGCTTAAGCTAGCTTAACATATTCCTATTTTATTCGCTTTCGATCCGATAAAACTGTCGATGATCGGCTCCGTATTCCGATCTTATGCCGCCAGCGCCTCCTCCAACCGCCGCACGGTCACCACCGTGATGTCGTCTTCCTGGCCGAAATCCCTGGCCGCGTCGGCGATATAGAAGGCGGTCTGGTTGCTCAGGTTGTGGACGCGGTCGAAGCCAAAGAGCTCGCCCGATGGCCGCCGGGCCTCGACCACGCCGTCGGAGAGCATGAGAATCCGGTCGCCGGGGTGCAGGTAGAGCCGGACCTCCGGATAGTTCGCCTCCGGCAGGACGCCCAGGGGCAATCCGCCGGGCAGCGCGATCTCCTGGCTGTTCAGGTAGGGCGGCAGGTGGCCGGCGTTGGCCAGCACCAGCTCGCCGTCAGCGCTGAACCAGGCGGCCTGGCAGGTGGTAAAGCTCTCGCTGCCGGTCAGCACGCCGTTCAGCGACGCCAGAATCTTCGCCGGGCTTCGTTCCGGGGTCCGGCGCAGCGCTCCCATCAGCATGGAGACATTCATCGCCGCCTTCAGCCCCTTGCCGGTCACGTCTCCGATCACCACCAGCAATCCCCCGTCTTCGCTGGGCTGGACGTGGAAGAAGTCGCCGCCCACCTCTGTGGCCGGGTTGTAGATCGATTCCACCTCGAAGCCTGGGGTTTCGAGCTTCTCGCGGGGAATCATCAACTCCTGCACGCTGCGCGCCGCCGCCAGCTCGCTGGAGGCGCGTTCCTGGTCGCGCTGCACACGCAGGAAGCGGACAAAGATGATGAGCACGATGACGAAGATGCCGGTGAAATCGGCGATGGAGGCAAAATGTATGGGAATGGGTCCGGCCTGGATGGTCAGGGGCGAGCGAAAGGGGTGGCCGCCCCAGTCGGTCATGCCTGAAGTGAGCACCGGCTCGATGATGCCCCCCAGGCTCAACAGCAGCGGAATCAGCAGCAGGCCGGCCTCGAAGTTGCGGCGCAGGGTAGCGACGATCAGGGTAATCAAGATAAAGAGAAGCCATCCCAGAGTCCACACGAGGCTACCGAGAATAACGATAACCGTCAGAATCCCCATGATTCGATTTGCATGGTGGCCCACCATGAGCAAAATCGGGCCAACCCAGGCCAGGATGGGAGCCGTGAAGCGCAGCCCCTGTATGTACCAGCGCCGGCGCAAAGAAAGGAAGGCGATGAGGAACTCGAAGTAGAGATAGGCAGAGGCGAGCACCAGTTGCATGACCACGGCTGCGTACCAAAGACGGTCCAATTGGCCCGAACTTCCCGCTAGATCGACAAATCCGATCGGCGCCTGGAGCAACTCGTACAGTGCCAGCCACAGATACTCGGGGTGGCCCTTCTGGGTAAGGAAGAGCGCCAGCAGAAACAGCGCCAGCACCGTCAGCAGGATGGCGTTCACCAGCCTGGGCAGGCGTTCAAAGAGGCTATGGGTGTGCCAAAGCTCCAGGGAGCGGTCCAGTTCTTCGCGGTTGCCAAGGAGCATTTTGCGGGCGGCAAAGAAACCGGTGTAGGCGCCATATCCGAAGGGAACGTAGATGGTTCGCGCCACCAGCGTCAGGCCGGTTTCCGAGGGCGCCAGGTTCAGGTTGTAGATGCGGGAGATCTGTTGATAGCGATCCGGAGCGTCTCCATGCGGTCCATCCGGCTGGATTTGCTTGCCGTTGGCAAAGATGTCCACGCCCAATACCTGCTCGCCGATGTTGATGGAAGCGTTGTGGGAAACCGGCAATTCGATGAGCAGGGAGACCGGCCCGTGATTGGGGGCGAGTTTGATGTGGAGCCGGAACCAGGCAAAAGGCCGTTGATGTCCAGGGCTAGCTCCCGTTCCGCGGTCCAATCCCGTGGCGCCGGCAGGGCGATCCTCGTCGGGAACCTCGGCAAAGCCCTCCTTGGCGTCCCGGATTGCCCATTTGGAGTCGTCGAAATCGGCCGCCGCCGCTGCCGGGTTGCTCGTGATCCCCACTCGCCAGCCCTTGTCCAGCATCAGCGGCGATCCCATATTGGTGGCGTCGAAGATCGACACGGGAGTTGGCGGTGTATTGAGCAAAGGCGCCCGCATGTGGGCCCGCTGCCCAATTCCCTCCTTGAGAATGTTCGGAGGATGGGCAGGCTGAGCAACCAGTTGCATCGCGCCGCATACGGCTGCCAGGGTTATCGTTAACGTCGTTCTGCGCAAGAGGCCTCCTGCCGGTTCCGCGTGCTCTCCACTGTAATTCAGAAGGGCGCGAGCACCAAGGGGAATGAATCGGCTGCCGTCCGGTAATTTTGGGGTATTTGCGCCGGTGGACGGTGGATTCAGCCCTCCGCCGGGAATATTCTTCCCTCTTGTTGCCCAACCGGCGGATACTAACGTCTAAGGAATGGAGCGAAGCGGCGCAAGCCGCAGGGCTGTCTTCGCGCTGGAGGTGAGGTCATCATGAGCGCAGGTTACAAGGTTTCCAAAGCGGCGATGCTGGCAGCGCTGGCGCTGGCTACCGCACTGTGGGCGCAGTCCACTCCATCGAGTACGCCCCCTCCGGCCGACGTCCCGAAGGCCCAACCGGCTCCAGGAACGGCTCCGGTGAATGGGGACACCCCGGCCACCATTCCCGCAAAACAGCCTGCACCGGGAACCACCCCGGTGGAAGGCGATGTTTCCGCTCCCGCCGTCAACCCAGACAAGGTCGTCGAGCCAGGCAGCCAGAAGATCAACGTGAAGCCGGGCTCGGTCGACGACGTGAGCGCCGTGGGCAATCGCGATATCGGCGGCCGCGGCGTGGGCAACTGGTACTCCACCGATACCGAGATCAAGATCGGCAAGATGTACGCCATGGAGATCGAGAAGAGCACCAAGTTCATCACCGATCCGGTGGTGGTGGAATACGTAAACCGCATCGGACAGAATATCGTCAAGAACTCCGACGCCAAGGTCCCTTTCACCATCAAGGTCATCGATTCGGACGAGATCAACGCCATGGCGCTGCCGGGAGGTTTCTTCTACGTCAACTCCGGGTTGATTCTGAACGCCGACGAGGAGGCGGAATTGGCCGGCGTGATGGCCCACGAGATCGCTCACGTGGCCGCCCACCATGCGGTGCGCGAGCAGACCCGGATGAACTACGCCCAGTTGGGCACCATCCCGCTTATTTTCATCGGCGGCTGGACGGGTTACGGGATTTACGAGGCCGCCAACATCGCCGTGCCGATGACCTTTCTGCACTTCTCCCGGGATTTCGAGGCTCAGGCCGACTACCTGGGGGTGCAATACATGTACCGGGCCGGCTACGACCCGCAGGCCTTCATCAGCTTCTTTGAGAAGGTGCAGGCTCTGGAAAAACGCAAGCCGGGGATGGTCTCCAAGGCCTTTTCCGACCACCCTCAGACCCCGGATCGCATCCTCCACTCCCAGGAGGAGATCGCCCACATCCTTCCGGCAAGGGACGAGTACTCGGTGACTACTTCGGAGTTCGACGAGATCAAGGCGAGGCTGGCGCGCATTGAAAACAAGCGCCGCCTGAGCGACTCGAAAGATACCAAGAAGCCGTCGCTGCGCCGGGCCAGCACGGGCTCCGGCGACCCAAACAGCGGGTCGAGCACCTCGAGCACGTCAACAGGCGACACATCGAGTTCCGACGATAAGCCCACGCTGCACCGGCGCGAGGACCAGAACTAGGGCTTTGACCGTGTGATCTTGCAAGTTGCGACGGAGTTGCGATCTCCCACCCCAGGCGCAAAAACAAAGACGAGCCAGGGTGGGGCACCCAACTTTGGTAGATATGCAAGCGGTCAGCGATCGAAGGCCGGAAATCTGGCCCTTGCGCACCATCCGTCCTAACAACCCCATCGCTTGAGTCCGTCATGCGGACTGCCGCAACCGATAGTGCACTCGGTCGATATACCGCGTTTCCGGCTGCCGGATCGGGAGGCGGAAAGACCATGAATTTCCTGTAACTCCCTTAAATTCCTTGAATTTGACGGTAATTTCGCGCAATATACAGAACTACCGGCAGTTATTGCCGGAATCTCGCCCGAGGCAACGCCTCAATCCGGAGGCAACTGTGCGCAACGCCGCCGTCCGCTCCAACCTGCTGGTTCCCGAGGTGCGCGAGGTCATGGACATACGCCAGGCCTCTGACTATCTCGGCATCTCTCCCGACACGCTCTACAAGTATGCTTCGGAGGGTTTTGTGCCCGCCTTCAAGCTGGGCAACCGCTGGCGCTTCAAGCGTTCCCGCCTGGACGAGTGGATGGACCGCCAGTCCGACCTCCACGCCGCCGAAGCTGAAATCGATCCGCAGCAGAAGAAGCCGGTCAGGCCGGCGTATTAAGGACAGGTGCCGGGGGGAGCGCTGTTTCCGTTCATATTCCAGCGCAGCAAGCCAACTGCGGGCCAGGCTGCGGAAGCTATTCAATCCATAGGAATCGGAAGGTGCGCAATGGGGCTTTGGGGCGGCCTTTCAGCCGCCCCTGCCGCGCTTTAGTGGATCATGTTGATGGTTTCCTGGGTCACGGTGTCGAAGGTGGTGACTGCCTTCGAGTTGGCCTCGAAGGCGCGCTGGGCGATGATTAGATGGGAGAATTCGGCGGAGATGTTCACGTTGGACTCCTCCAACGACGCATCCTGAAGCGTACCGAGGCCCGCCGCTCCCGAGACGCCGACGGATGCCGTGCCGCTGGCCAGCGTGGTCGCGTAGTCGCCATCGCCCAGCAGCGACAACCCCTGGAGATTGACGACGTTCGCCAATGCCAGTTGCCCCACGGCCAGTTGCTGCCCGTTGGAGAACTTGGCGGAGATGGTGCCATCCGAGCCGATGCTGAAGCTCTTATACTGGCCGCTGGCGTAGCCGTTCTGGGTGGTGGCGGAGACGGCGGAGGCCGTATCCACCTGGCTGATGGTCGGCGCTCCGCTCGGGCCCAGCAGATTCCAGGTCATATTCATATTCGCCGCACCGTCCGCGAGACCGGAAAAGGTGATGCCATGCACATTCGCCGCGGGACTGGTCAAATTGCCGTTGGCGTTGAACGACAGCGCCCCGGTGGCGTTGGCAGAGGGGACCGGATCCTGAATGACGCTGCCGGCAGTGGTCATATTCGCTCCCGTGAGCGTCAGCGTTCCACCCGCATTCGAGACGGTAACGCCGCTTAGTCCCGCCGCGGTCACCGCGGCCTGCAATGCCGTCGCATAGGCGGCCACCGATTCGTTCGCCGTCACCACCGGCGCGGAGATGGTTGCCGAGACGCCCGCCGCGGTCTCTCCGGTGATCGACAGGTTCGTTCCGGGATCGACCGTAGCGGAGACGCCGCCGCTCGCTCCGAAGGTGTAATTGATCGTCGTTGCCACCAAATCCCGGTTCACGCTGTTGGCGAAAGCGGTGGCTGTAGGCGCGGTAACCGTCAACACGCCGTTGCTCAAGGTCGCCGATACGCCCGCCACGCCCAGGGCGTTGATCTGGCCGAGTAATGCGTTGACCGACTCGCCGGCGGCAGGAATTGCCACGGCCACGCCGCCAATGGTCATCGTGCTGGTCCCATCGACCGTGGCCGGCGTCCCGTTGCTCGATCCGAATGCGAAGGAATAGAGCGTGTTGGCGCCGACAACCGCTGACGTGGGCGCCACGGCCGTGGTCACACTCGCCGCCGCGGGCGGAGAGGCATGCAATGTGTCCGGCATGGTGATGCCGTAGGACCATTGGTTGGTTCCCGTCTTGGTAAAGGTCACCGTGGCAACATAGTTGTTGCCCAGGGAATCGTAAACCTGGACCTGGCCGGGTACGGTGGCGCCCACCACGGCCTGAGAATCGAGCGTGGCGGTCATGCCAAAGGTGGAGGTCGCCAGCGGCGGCTCGACCTGGCCCACGGGAATGTTGACGGCCGCCAGCGGCGCATTGGTGTTGACCACCCCGTTGATGGCCGGATAACCCATGACACTCATGCCGTTCGAGGTGATCAGATTGCCGTTCAAATCCAGCGAGAAGTTACCCGCCCGGGTGTATTCGTCGCCGCCGCCGCCGTTGACCACGAAGAATCCGTTGCCGTTCAGCGCCACATCGGTGGCGTTGCCGGTCGAGTTGATGGACCCCTGCGTGAATGAGGTCTCGTTCGAAGCCACCTTGACGCCCGCGCCCACCTCGATCGGGTCGCCCCCGCCGGTGGAGCCGATCTGCTGGTAAAAGAGGTCGGAGAAATTCGTCGATTGGGCCTTGAAGGCCGTGGTATTCATGTTGGAGAGATTATTGGCGATGGTATTCAGCGCCGTCGAATCCGATTCGAGGCCCGTGAGCGGAATAAAGAAACTTGCCATTGTGGATCTCCTTTGGTGCCATCGAGCAGTTGGCGCAGGCCATCGAGCGTTTTGGGTGCTAGAGCGCCCCGGCGGCCGGCTGGTAAACGATCTTGGGTTGTCTCAAACTCATGCCGGAGTACGATCTACCGCGCGTGGAACCGCCCGCTCAAGGCCTGAGCCACGCGCTGCGACGCGGCGGAGGCCCCAGGAATACTGAGATTGCCGGGAGCTTGCTTGACCCCGGCGGCAGATGCCGCGGCCGTGCCGGCTGCAGCGGCTCCGGATGCCGCGGAGGGCGCGGAAGCCAACGCGCTTCCCTGGTTGGGCGCGGCCGCCCGAAGCTGCGCGGCCGGGACGGCGGAACTGGTTCCGGTCAGGCCGGCCGGTGCGCCAGCGGTCTGCCCCGTGGCCTGCGTACTGGACGAACTGGAGTTCGAGCCGCCCAGCGCCGTCGTAATGGTCTGGTTGATGGAAATCAACTGCTCCAGGCTATTTACGTTCACCAATTGGTTGATGTACTCGTTGGGATCGGTGTTGGCGGTCGGGTCCTGGTTCTGCATCTCGGTCACCAGCAGGGTGAGAAAATCGTTGGCCGAGATGGTGGACGAATCGCCGGTTGTACCGCTTGTGCCGCTGCTGGTGCTGTCCATAGGGGTTGCGCTCGAGCTGGCGAGAGCCTGCCCCGCCGCCACGTTGTGATTCCAGATTCCAGTTGCCGCTGCCATTCTTCCTCCCTGCTTTTCATCTGCCCGGCCTTGCCGCAGCCCGGCGTGTGCCGCTCGATGGTTGCCGTCCTTCTTTGCTTTTGCGATCCGCTGGTTGCGCCCTTTCATCTTTGCCATTCGCCCTGGCACTCTCCCGATGCTCCATCCACTCCTTGCAGAGTTCAGGCCATCACCGAGATGTGAACGCCTCCCGGCCGTGCCGCCTGAACCGCCATATCCGGCACTTCCGCACGTGCCGGGATGCGGGCGCCCGCCGCCGAGAGAAGGGATGGCGCGCCCGGCGCCGCGCTAGGCTGCCGGTCCGCCTGGGCGCCCTGTCCCATATCTTGGCCGGCTCCCGTATGCGTGCCCTGACTGGCGCCCTGCCCCGTGCCCGCCTCCGTCCACCCGCCTTCGGCCGCGGCCACGGTCAGTGTCTCGACCGGCATGTGATGTTCGGCCAGATAGGCATTCAATCCCCCCAGATGGCCGCCCAGCGCCTGAGCCGCATCCGCGGAGCCGGGTATCAGGGTGGCGTGAACGCCGCCGCCGCTGCTATCCGCCCGCACACCGACCCAACCCAGAGCCGGATCTTGAAATCCCGCCTCGATCCGCTTCCCTCCGGTATGAATCCAGGCCGGCGTACCGGAGACGGTCTCCGCATCCAATGCCGCAAAGGTCTCCCGGGAGGCCGATCCACCGCTGCTTGCCGCGGAACCGGCCGATCCCTCGCCACCGGTTGCGATTGCCCCGCTCCGGCCAGCCTGGTCGCGCGATAGGGCGAATGCGGAGGCATCCTGAGCCGCAAAGCTGGGCTGTCCTCTCATGAGCGGATTCCCAATTTCCGCGGATACTGCCATGCTGGAGCGATGCGCGCCCTGCATCGGTGGCCGCGCGCCCCCGGTCACACCCGGCTTCTGGGCGATCGCGGCTCCCATCGAGCGCCGATTGGTTTGGGCACCGGAGGCATCGGCGGCAGCCGACCGATCCAGCCCATTGCCGGCAGCCAGGGATGCAACACCCTCCGGCTCAGGGCCGGGGTTCGGGGTTTGGCTTCGGTTCGCGCCTTTGCCCTGAGTCGCGCTCTCGAGCGGAATGCGCATCGGGATTGACGCCGAGGGCAACCCTGCCGCTTTCACCGCTTCCGTCTCATCGAGAGAAGATGCCTCCGCCGCGGAGGGCGCCTGCCCCGGAGAGAGATTCTTCGCGCCACGGCTTGATTCGGAGTGCAAGGCCGCCGCCGAAGAGCCTGGCGAGGCTCCCGCGGAGGAGATCTCCCCGTCTGCCGGGCTGAGATCCGGATGCATCGAGCCGCTCGCGGCGGAGTTCCCAGCCGTGGCCTTCACGGCCGGCAGCTCACTCCCGTGCAGTGCGGAACCGGCGCTTTCCAGGGCCACACCTACACGAGATCGCGCGGTCGTTCCATCCGCGGCCTGATCTCCGTCAGCCGTCGCCAGTCCGGAAGCGATATCCGGAGGGCTGAATGTCGATGAACGATCTCTCAAGGAGTTGAAATCGGAGGTCAAGCCGGCCAGCGTGGATGGCGGCGGCGCCTGCGCAGGATCGGCGGCCGGGATGGCGGTTCCCGGCGCCGGCATGGTCAGCGAATGATTCCCCGCCGCCTGAGCAGCCGGCTCCGGCGCGGTTCCGGCGGAGGCGCCCTCCGGCTTCGCGCTCTTGAGGGAGTTGAATGGATGCGCGTTGGCCGATTCGCCGATATGCCCGCTCGCCGTGGCCGCCGCCGCGGCATTGCCCGGCGCCGGCCGCGATCCGGCCGCGAAGGGCCGCCACACGGATACACCGGCGCGAGAGGCGCCTGGGGAGAGCGTAGCAACCCCCTCTCCCGGCCCCCTGGTCTTCCCTGCGGATGGAGCAGCCCGGCCGGCAAGCGTTGCCGCCGCGGGGGCTGCTTTGGGGGCGCTCTCCGCCCCCGGAAGTGGAGCGGCAGAGGAGATTCCATCCGCTCCGTCCTCGATCCCGGACAATCCATCCATGCCGGCGCCGAGGGAAGCCAACAGCGACTGCCAGCCGGAGCGGAAGTTCTCCGCACCCGCCTGGGATGAGAGAGTGGAACTCGCGGCCGCCGCGCCTCCTCCTCCCGCGCCCATCGCTCCGCCCGGCGTCCTGACCGGCGCCAGACCCAGGTTCGGCTCCGGCTGCCCTCCCGCCACAATCTCGATTCCCGTTGCAACGCTCATGCGGGGAAGCGGAGCAGATGCCGTGCCAAAGGGGGGTGGGCGAGGGTTAAAGCATTGTCACGAATGGGACCGTACATCCCGATTCAGGAAACCGGCGCATCGTTCGGTGTATTTTCTCTCAAGTTCCAGCCGCCGCGCTCTCGCGTTTCCCCCCGGCAAGTCCATCGGCGGAGGAGGCAGACCGTTCCGTTTCCGCGTGTTCGCGATGCAGCCGGTTGCTGTACCAGTCGTCGAGCGCCTGCTGGCCGCGCCGGCCGGCCTCAATGGCGTCGCGGGCCTCCGCTTCCTGGATCAGGGTTTCGGCCTGGCGGCGCTCCACCCTTTTGGAGAGATACTCCAGGCGCAAGGCGGCCGCGTCAACCTCCGCATCCGCGATTCTGGGCGCCAGCGCCGCGGCAAAGCGCGCGGCCGCTCGCGTCTCCTCAAGGCCGGCCAGCCGGTCCGGCAACTCCCCGGTGCGGGCGCTGGCGCCGACCAGCAGCCGGCCGCCGCGATCCCGTTCCGCGGCGGCCGTCAGCGCGTGTTTCAGGCGCTGGAGCTCGCTCAAAGCGGACTCCAGCGCCAGCCGGCTCTGCTCTTCTTCGAGGTCCCGGATGCGGAGCAGGCGGCGCAGCGCGCGCGAGACGGCCATGGTTATACCTCCCCGGCAAGAGCGGAGAGACTGCGCAGGCAGTCGGCAAAGCGGACTCGATCGTGCGCCGCCTGGGTCAGGAAAGCCCGCATCGGATCCCGGGCGCGCAGAGCGCGGTCCAGCTCCAGATCCGAGCCGGGTTTGTAGGCTCCAATGCGCACCAGGTCCTCGGAGCGGGCGTAGACGGCCATCAGCCGGCGCAGGAGGGCGGCCTGCTCGCGATGATCGGGCTGAGTGACGGCCGGCATCAGCCGGCTGATCGAGTCCAGCACCTCGACCGGCGGATACCAGCCCTCGGCGGCCAGTGCGCGGGAGAGCACGATGTGGCCGTCCAGCAGCGCCCGCACCGCGTCCACCAGCGGGTCCTGCTGATCGTCGCCCTCCATCAGCACTGTATAAAAGGCGGTGATCGAGCCGACCCGGAACTGCCCGGCGCGCTCCAAAAGGCGGGCTAGCCGGGTAAATACCGAGGGAGTATAGCCTTTGGCCGTGGGCGGCTCCCCGGCGGCCAGTCCGACCTCCCGGGCGGCCATGGCGAAGCGGGTCAGCGAATCCAGCACCAACAGCACATCTTTGCCCTGGGCGGCAAAGAACTCGGCCAGCGTGGTCGAAGCCAGCGCCGCCCTCATGCGCATCAGAGGCGATTGGTCGGAGGTGGAGACCACCACGACCGAGCGGGCCCGGCCCTCCGCGCCGAGAGAGTCCTCGAGGAATTCGCCCACCTCGCGGCCCCGTTC
>Ga0182011_10004842_pt1 | contig 10719 bp, 9 predicted proteins | sample 711E1DmetaG_FD_120481 | JGI IMG/M metagenome (GOLD analysis project Ga0182011, IMG submission 120481) | Permafrost microbial communities from Stordalen Mire, Sweden - 711E1D metaG | ecosystem: Environmental > Terrestrial > Soil > Wetlands > Permafrost | place: Sweden: Stordalen | collected...
CACATAGTGCTTTGGGATACCGACCTCCTGCACCTGAAACATTTATTCCCTATCAGGTTGCCAATGCTTGATTGTGAAATAATACTAACTTATCATTGGCACATCAAATGGGGGCAGGTCAACTGGTATCAGAACGGTCTGGGAACTTGCTAAGTAATTACGGTCATCTTGGTTTGATCTTACCTAATAGTAGCTTGTCTGCTGAAAAAATGGGAAGACTACAAGATGTCCAGTGTAGTCTTGGCATCTCTTGGGTTAGTAATTATTCTTGGCGTCCATCAAAACTATTTGATGGTGCGAATATGCTTTTAGCAATATGGTTGGTTAAGAAAAATATTCATCGCAAAGTCTTTTCGACACGTTACCATCGCTGGCAAAATGAATTTCGTGATATGCTTTTCCAAACAATAGCATATTCTGATGTGACTACACTTAGAGCACCATTTAGAATTCCAAAATCACCGGGATCAAGTTATCATAAGATTCTCGAGAAATGTCTTGAATCAAGTCATGGTAGAAAACTGAAGGATTATTTATGCGAGGGAAGTGGAAAGAATAAGTTATTCTATTTCAGGGCAGTGCTTTATTGGTTTAAAGTACTAATTGCCAAGCCAGTATTTAGAGAGGATGGAAAGAACCAAGAAACAAGTGAAATGAAGGAACTGGTGTTCAAAGAAGAGATCGACCGTGATCTGATCGGAGCCTTTATATCGAGCAATTTGTTCAGTCTGTTCTATACTGTATGGTCAAGTTGTCAAGTGGTTAATTCACCAGACTTTGATTTGCCATTTAATCTTATTGAACTCAAAAATAATTATGGAAGAGAATTGTCAAAGCTATTTCTCGAATTAATGTCTGATCTAAAGGAGAACAGTATTCTTCAAAAGAGGGAATATTCGAGCCGTGGCAGAAATTTCACCATGGAGAAACAATACTTCTTTCTGAGAAAATCCAAGCCCATCATCGACGAGATCGATAAAGTGCTTGCGAAGTATTATGGATTTACAGAAGAGGAGTTGGATTTTATTATCAACTACGATATAAAGTATCGAATGGGGAAAGAGTTGGAGGGGGAGGAATGAAAAAAGGAAGTGATAAAACAAGTCACACCAAATCAAAAACGAAATGGGAAACATTTAACTCGAAATTTTGGTGGAGGTTTGGACCGTTTCTTTTATTATTAGGAGTGATTTGTTGGTTCCCATATTGGTTCACACAATTTCATTGGGTCAACTACGATCTTAGAGATTATGGTACGCTAGGAGATGCAATAAATGGAGTAATGGGTCCATTCATTGCGATGGTTGCTGCAGGATTAACATTTATTGCGTTTTGGGTACAATACAGAGCGAACGAACTTCAACGTGATGACATAAAATTAGAAAGATTTGAAAGTAAGTTTTATGAATTGGTTAGAATGCAAAATAGTACGGTATCAGAGTTCAACATTAATAATATATACTTTGGCAGAAAATCATTTCTTCAAATGTATGAAGAACTACGATTTTGTTTCTTTTCTATTAAACAGGAACTTGAGCAAATATATCATGATGCAAAGGAAGATGCCCTAGGGTTCAAAATTGACGATGATAAAAGGATACTACAAATTGCCTACTTAATATTCTTTTACGGGATAGGTGATACATCGGATAAATTGTTGAAAGAGAGATTGGTTAATTATTGTTCAAATAAGTTTGCTGATAATATTATTGATGGCTTGAAAAAAAAGAAAATTAATGGAAGGCAAGAAATCAAACTGAAAAATGGCGATAAGGCGATTTTTGATGGACAATATATCCCATTTGATGGACATATCTCACGTCTAGGCCATTATTATAGACTTCTTTTTCAGGCGGTCAAGTATGTTGACAACAATGAAAAACTAACAATCGACGAGAAACGTGACTATGTAAGAACACTTCGAGCACAACTATCAGCACATGAACAAGTTATGCTATACTACAATATAATGACATCTCTTGGTAAGGCATGGCTTGCTGGAAAAAACCGATATGATTCACTCTTGATTAAATATAAAATGATAAAAAATATCCCATTACCATTAGCTGAATTTGGTTACCCATTGAGGGAAGAATTCAAGGCAGAGGTAGAAAGATTCGAGCGTGAGAATCCCGGTAAAAAATTTTACGAATGGGATGAAGCATAAGATCAAATATGTTTATCTTTTCAGGTATCTTATTTAGTATCAAATGGGAAAAGAGTTAGAAGAGGAGACTTAAGAATGAAAAATGTATTAAATCGTATAAAGGAGTCGTATGAAGAATCAATTATACTGTGCTATCATCGGAGATATCATCAGTTCTCGGATCATTCCAAATCGCGCAAAAGTACAAAATCAATTTCTTCACACAATTGATTCTCTGAACAAGGAGTTCAGGAATCTAATTGTTTCCGAATTCCGGTTTAGAGTCAGTCACGGAGATGCGTTTGAGGGGTTGCTTGTTGGACCGGCAGAGAGTTATCGCCTTGCACGCCGTTTGCAAGATATGATGGAACCTGTATCCATCTCTATCGGTATTGGCGTTGGCTCGTTATCCACGAAGCAGGTCAAGAATGTAGATATGGTGGATGGTGATGCCTTTTACCGAGCACGGCGTGCATTGGAGTTGGCACAAAAGAAAAAACAGGAAGTCATGTTCGATTTTGACTATCCTGCCCTTAATCTCACCAATACCCTTGTTGGATGGATGGAGAAAGAATGGGAGCGGCTCACCTCTCGCCAGCGGGAGATTATTCAACAGATGAAGGTGCTAAAAAGCCAGGGTGCTGTTGCAAGAAAGCTGAAGATTTCTCAGCCTGCAGTATCCAAAGTATTGAGCATCCCTACTATTCGCAAAATGACTGAATCCGAGCGAGTATTGTATGAATTCTTGGCATTTTTGGCTGAATATCTTATATAACCGTTAATGGTTATATAAATTAATTATAACCATATAACGTTATAACGGAAAATAATTACCTTTGGAGGTTATATGCTTATTGATCACGAACTCCGATACCTTGCAGCAATTATTTGCCTGTATTCTTTCTCTGAATATTTTGTTAAACGGCTCATATGGAAGCCTGTTCCGAAAATATCCCCGTCAACAATTCTTCTCCAGTCGGGATTACTTCTGGCAATTCTTGTTATTGGAACTATCGGGTTTTTCTCGTTGGAGTTGTTGCTTGGCTATATCGCTGTTACTATGATCCGAGCCTTCTTTGATCTCTTTCTCCGAACATGTAAGCAACAGAGGTTTCTAGAGGCTTTTATTTTTACGCAAACTTTCATCATACTGCTTCTAGTAGCGGTCTGGCGTATTGTGCTACCAGTACAAGTTCATGACTCGTATGCTTTTATTGAAACATTCATACTGGATAGTTTCGGTTCTGTTGGCTTGTATCTGAAACAAAATGCAACCAAAATATTTTTGATACTTTCCGCATATTTCGTAATGCTTGATGGAGGGGCTAAACTCGTTCGCGGGGTACTCAACAAGTTTCCATTACTTATGGACAAAGCAACTATCCCCTCTGCTGGTAAAAACGAAAACATCGGCGAATGGATAGGTGTACTTGAGCGTGTCATTACACTAACATTTGTTGTAACGGGTAGCTACGCTGCAGTTGCGTTTGCTTTGACGGCCAAGTCGATAGCTCGATTCAAGGAACTAGAGGATAAAGATTTTTCAGAATACTATCTTCTCGGAACATTTTCCAGTGTTGCAACTGCTTTGCTTATAGGTGCTCTGGTTCAAGTCCTAATTAAGAATTTCTAACTCTTACTTTTGCAGAATATCCACAAGTCGTATATTGGTTGAAGAATGATGAGAAATCAAATACAGGGGTGAAAATTCATATATGTTAAATCACGTAGGCAATGATGAAATATTAAGATTGGAGAAGACAGCCTTCTTCTGTAGTCGTCATGTGCCTGCTTCAATCGTGTTGAAGTCCTTCGACTGGGCAAGAGAGATGTGTCGGAAACAGCAGTGTGTTATCTCAGGCAACCATTCTCAAATCGAAAAAGATGTATTCCATTTCCTGCTGAAAGGAAAACAACCCCTCATACTTGCACTTGCAAGAGGATTGAAACAGAGGATCAAGCCAGAGTTAGAAGTGGCCTTATCAAATAATCGATTTGTGATCGTCACACCATTTGCAAAAACCATAAAACGGATAACAGAAGAAACAGCCAACAAACGAAATTCTATGATGGCTGAAATGGCCGACGAGCTCTTTGTATCGTATGCTCAACCAGAAGGGATCATTGAACGATTGGTTCTGCGGGAATTGAGAAATAATAAAAAGGTAGTTGTCTTTGATGTTGATGAAAACAAACATTTGTTAGAATTGGGAGCAAAAGCATTTCAGAACAATCCGCATTCTGACGATTTATATTAATTGAATTGGGATTTTAAAAATCATCAAAAAAGATCGATCAGCGAATGATATAATCTTGTTTGATGACCTAGACTAAAGTAGGGTAGGAATATGCCTTATCTCATATGCATCGGAAAAAATGAATACAATAAATCCCGCATAAGTTGCAAAGGATATTGTATTTATCGAAGGAATAAAACTGTTTTTGTTGAGTATGGATCGATTGATGTTATCGGTGACCATGGTGGGCATTATTATTGGGCAGGACCAAACACACCGAATAGGATGGAACATAAATTTACCAATAAAGAACAGGCAAGATTATTTGCATTAGAAAAGGTAAAAGAACAGACTTCTAAGCGCGAAAAGAGTGCGAGTTATATTAAACTCCCGCCTAATATTCGTATAAGATCCAATCGATTCAATCCATTGCGAAAAGGCTCATAGATGGCGTGTTTTCTTAAGCAGGAAAGTCATACATCACATGGCTAGAATGTTCCCCACACTCCCTGCTGAGGAATCACCAGGATCAGAACGGAAGATATATTATCAATTGCGGGATACATTGCCGAATGAATACAGCATCTTTCATTCATTACCATATTTAGCTAGACAGAAGAATGCACCATTAGTTGAGGGCGAAGTCGACTTTCTTTTGATCCACCCAAAACGCGGATTATTGGTCCTTGAGGTAAAAGGAGGAAAGGAAATTCACTATGATGCCCAAAAACGAAAATGGAGTTCGTTAGATTTTGATAATACTTTACACAATATCAAAGACCCATTTGAGCAAGGGAGAAAAAATTTACATAACATTATAAAAAAAATACAGGGGCGTCAAATCTTTGGTTCTCATGATGCCCCGTTACCTTTTGTTTATGGTTATGCGGTTGTCTTTCCCGATGCAATAAAACCTTCCTCAGGTTTTCCCACCCACGTGATATCCGAAGTTCTTATTGATGCTGCTTCTGTGCTAAAATTGAATTCTGCAATCGATCGTGTTTTGAGTTATTGGGCACGGGAAGGAGGCGGGAAAGGAGAAATTCAACCGGATGATTATAAACGCATTATTCAAGAAGTTTTTCTGCCAGACTTCAAGCTTGCCAGGCCGTTTCCAATCCAACTTAGAGATGAAAGAGAAACTCTTGTAAGGCTCACAAACAGACAATATGAAATTTTGAATACATTTCTTCAAGTGAATAAAAGGGCGTTAATACAAGGATATGCCGGAACCGGAAAGACAACTATTGCTCTTCTAAAGGCTCGAGAACTAACGAAAGAAGGAAAAAATGTTCTTTTCCTCTGTTATAATGAATTATTGGCAAGTTATTTGCAAATGCAGCTTCAAGACCAACAGAATATTCATGTAAGCAATTATCACGCTTTTGCGAAACACATCATAGAAAAACATTCTAGATATATCTGGCCCAAATATCCTGCACAAACATTTTGGGAGGAAGTGGTAGCAGATCAGCTGTTTGATACGATTGGTAAAAATAATATTGTGTATGACGCTGTTATTGTTGATGAAGCACAGGATATTCGACCAAATTGGTGGCCGAGTATTGAGCTAATGGTTCAAAAGAAATCACCCTTCTATATATTTTATGATCCGTATCAAAACATTTATGACACCGAGGCAGAGCTCCCAGAATTACCAACAACGTTGCCACTGACAGAAAACTGTCGCACTACTCAGAACATCAATAAGAGCATCTGTGTGTTTGGTTTCGTAGACATCAAAGACTCTGGATTTAACCCTCCTGGTCTAGAAGTGGAACAAAGAAATTATCGTGATGAGACAGAACTGAAGACTATTCTCGTACGTACGCTGAAATATTTCAAGCAAGAACTTCAATTACGCTCTGGAAATATTCTTCTCCTTTCTCCTTCTTCGTATCAGAAAAGTATCTTTGGAAGAAGCCCTCATTTAGATGGCTATGTTGTTCAAGAATATACTGCTGAAAAGCCGAAAGAAAATGAAATCTATTATGAAAGTATCTATGCTTTTAAGGGTCTTGATGCCGATGCAGTGGTTGTATTTGGCGTTTCACCCGATGGAGTAACACACAAGAATGACCTCCTCTATGTAGCGAGTTCTAGAGCGCGTCATATACTATATCTACTCACATGTTCAGCTGACACTGTCATTAAATAGCGGAGCTTTTGATGCATCTAACAATTCGTGTTGCGTGGCATGACAATAAGTGGAATGGAACAATTTGTTCGAAGCCCTCATATAATTCATTCTGTCTTGCGCTTGATAGAATCCGTGAAGGCAGGAAAGATGAAATCGAAGAAATATATTGCGGTAAACATTGGAAAGATATAGACCCGGAATTCCATCCTCCTTGCAAAGGGGAAGCAGGTGGATTTATGACTTCAGAGGAATGGGTTCGCTTGATGACTCATCCTTATCAAAATATTGAGAAAACAAAAGAGACACATGGACATCTCACACCTACACCAATTCGGGTTCCAGCTTATTCGACATTTGCTGTCCCCTTTTGGTGGATGATGAAGGGAAATGCAAAAGAGGTTCAGAAGTTTACTTTAAAGGAACTGCCAGACGAAGAGGATTCACCATTCCCAAGTTCCCCTTGGCTTTTCAGCCCTGAACGTCAGGAGTTCGTAAACAACTTGTTTTTCGATCAATTGTCGGCAGACGAATCACTTGTATTTTTTTACACAAAAGAGGGGCACCCCTTAGGAGATGATATCCGTCGTTTAATAGTGGGAATTGGAGTAGTTAAAAAAATTGGAAAACTCAGTTATTTCGATAGTAAGAATTCAAAGAAAGCTAATCATCCTAATTGGGATCGAATAATTCATCATTCTATTCGACCAGATGGCAAAGAAGGGTTCCTCTTTCCCTATCATGAATACCTGGAGCAAACGGGTGATCCTAAAGAAGATACGCGAAGAAAAGACCTTTTGAGAGAAATTGCTCTAGTTCCTGCGCTAGAACATATGAGAGAATTCTCATATATGTCAGAGTTAGCAAGCCACGATATAGCCTTATCAACATTAACTCAAGCTGTGGATATTATTCGAGCGATTAAAAAACATGGTATTGCAAAAGGTCCATGGGATGAAAGAGAAGAATGGCTTAATAAACAAATCGCTCGAGTTTGGAAGGAGCGAGGTGCTTTCCCAGGATTAGGATCAACTCTTGAAGCAATCGATCTTCGTTTGGGAACATTGCTGGTCCATGATATCTATGATTCTGAAATGATAAAGAGGAATGACAATCCTTGGAACTTGCTCGACAAGATTCTTAAAGGAAAAAAAGCCCCTCCTAAAAAAGCATATAAAGATGCAATCGAAGCAGTACAAAAAACATGGGAAGGCTTATCCGACGAGCGCAAGAAATTGTTGCAACTGCTCTCTCGTTTTGATATTACCCCAAAACAGGCAAAGCGCTGGTTCGAGACGAAAAAACGACCGGGAAAAGTTCTAGACATAAATGTTTTAAATAATCCTTATATCATATGTGAGAACGATCAAGGAGATTCGACGGACGAACCAATTAGTATAGGTGTGATTGATCGTGGTCTTTTCCCAGATACAACTATTTCTGCTAAGCATCCTGTTCCAGCTCCTTCAAATATCAAATCAACGCTTGATCCACGTCGAGTGAGGGCTGCGTTAGTTTCAATTCTTCGTGCAGCAGCTCTTGAAGGAGACTCTTTATTGTCTGAGTCAGAAGCAATGTCGCGATTAGAAAAAATAGATCTTGCACAATCTTGTGTTGTATCGACTGATTGGTTAAATGCCAATGCCAAATCTTTTTCTGGAGTAATAGAAAGATTTGAGCTTGAGATAAATAATGCTGGTAAAAAATCAGGTGAACCCTCAGGTATTCTCGTATTACAGCTTCTTGAACTTAAAGAGAGAGAGGAAAAACTTCAGCGTATACTCAACGCCAGAGCATTAAAAGAGTTACCCTCCACAGGCGTAGAGTGGGAAGAACTAATAAAACTAGCGATTAAGGAGCGTAACGGCACTTTTAATGCAAAAGATAAACGTCATACTTTAGCCCTCAAAGAACAAGCTTTAGCTCTTGAACGAATAACTACGAGAAAACTTTCTATTCTCACCGGAAGGGCGGGAACCGGCAAAACATCGGCATTAGGTGCATTATTTAAAAATGATAAAATTCAGAAGTCTGGGATCCTTTTACTAGCTCCGACTGGAAAGGCAACGGTACTATTAGGAAAATCATCAGGAGCAAATGCAAAGACCATTGCTGGCTTTCTCTATGCTCTAAAGCGCTATAATGGGACACTCCAACAGCCATTGTTCGATGGCGAAAAGAAATATGCAAAAGAGAAAACAGTTGTTATTGACGAATGTTCAATGCTTACTACAGATCTCTTGTATGCAGTATTAGAAGCTTTGGACCTGGCGCATGTTCAACGTATTATTTTAGTAGGTGATCCGAATCAGCTTCCGCCGATTGGTGTTGGTCGTCCATTTGCTGATTTTATTGGGTATGTTGAATCCTGTATTGCATCGACTGATGCGAAAGTAAAGGAAATCGAAGGGGCGCTCGGAAAGTTGTCTGTGGAAGTAAGAGCTTCTGCAACGGGACCTTCAGATACACTTCGGCTAGCAAGCTGGTTTACAAGAGAAAACCAAGTGGTTGATGCCGATTCCGTGTGGAGTGATTTAGAAAACGGAAAAATATTAAACGATCTTGAGGTGAAATATTGGGAGAATTCATCGCAACTCCATGATCTCATTATTGATGTTTTTACAACACACTTAGGGTTGAAGGGACCACATGATATAGAAGGATTTAATGCTGCTCTCGGAATTCCTGCCAATGGAAAGATGGATTTTTCGTCTACCGAAGGAGCGGAAAATTTTCAAATTCTTTCAGCTGTTCGAATGCATCCCTATGGGATTTATGAACTCAATAGGTTTATCCAAGGTCGGTTTCGAGCTAAAGAAATGAAGCTTGCAAAAGAAGATTATTCAAGGATGAGATTAGGTGATGAAGAAATCGTTCTCTACGATAAGGTAATCCAAGTTTGGAACCAAACGATGAAGTCTTATAATTGGAAAAACAAGCAACAGGAAGAACTGTATGTTGCTAATGGAGAGGTTGGAATATGTGCAAATGAAAAAAGATTTTCCTTCCTTAATGTGCTTTTTGCTGGAAAACCGAATCAAACAATTGGATATGCAAAATGGCATTTTGCATATGGATCAGGTCCCCTAGAGTTAGCATATGCCCTGACCGTGCATAAAGCCCAAGGAAGTGAATTCAAGAAAGTTTTTGTTGTATTGCCGAAAAAATGCCGTCCAATGACAAGGGAGTTATTATATACAGCTTTAACTCGATCGCGCGATCAACTTGTATTGCTGATAGAAGGGAAGGATATATCGAGTCTCTACGAATATATACGCCCTGAAGCATCTGAAACGGCAAGGCGTAATTCTAATCTATTTCGTTCTTCGGTAAGGATGGAGCTAAATACAGTCCCATATGCTGAGCATCTGATTCACCGAACTCTCAAAGGTCATATGGTTCGTAGCAAATCTGAGCTTGTCATTGCAAATATTCTCTTCCAAATGGATCTTCAATATGAATATGAAAAAAGATACGAGGGTGCAATATCTGGGGGAATAGTGCTTCCCGATTTTCTTTTCGCTGATGCAGCAGGAGAACCAATCATATGGGAACACCTTGGAATGCTAAATAGAGCAGATTATCTCGAGTCATGGGAACGAAAAAAAGTTTGGTACTCAAAAAATGGTTTTAAAGAAGGAGAAAATCTTTTTACGAGCTCTGATGATGACCAAGGAGGTTTAGATTCAAAGAAGGTTCGAAAGGTCGCTGAGCAAATCAAAAAACAATTATGCTAGCTTTAGAAAGGAAATCCAACAATGAAAGATGATTCAACTCTATATGAACAAACCAATGGAGACGTTCTCGTTGCATATTTAATGATGAAGGAAAGTGGTGGCGCAAATGTTCCTACAGCATGGATAAAACGATATCATGAATCAAGAAAAATACTCGAAAAAGACATTGCTAGGATATTGAAAAAACAGGATCTAAGAGGATATTTCACCATAAGGGAGTGGACCACTAAACGTAACAAGGAAAACTTCTATCGTGGAATTCGGGCCCTTCTTGAATTAGAAAGAAGTGGTATAACAAAATTGTGATGTATTAGTATTGTGCCTGATTCGTTCGTGTGCTGACCTGCCCCCATTTGATGTGCCAATGATAAGTTAGTATTATTTCACAATCAAGCATTGGCAACCTGATAGGGAATAAATGTTTCAGGTGCAGGAGGTCGGTATCCCAAAGCACTATGTGGC
>Ga0182011_10004843_pt1 | contig 10719 bp, 8 predicted proteins | sample 711E1DmetaG_FD_120481 | JGI IMG/M metagenome (GOLD analysis project Ga0182011, IMG submission 120481) | Permafrost microbial communities from Stordalen Mire, Sweden - 711E1D metaG | ecosystem: Environmental > Terrestrial > Soil > Wetlands > Permafrost | place: Sweden: Stordalen | collected...
AGGGGCTCGACGGTAGCACGGCGCCTTCTGGAGGACTACGCGGAGCTCTGCGAGCCCATCGGCTCCTACCTGCCCGGGCGCAGCCAGCACTTCTGCATTCAGCCAAGAGTCGCCGTGGCCGATTGCGACAAGCCCATTCCTAGGGCGTTACCGTAAACGTGCCTTCGGCCAACACTTTGCCGCCAGCATCGAGCCAGCGAACGGTGTGGGTGCCGAGCATTGTCCACCCCTGACCATCATTGGTACAGTAGATCCCCTTCCGGTTGTAGGGGTCCTGAGCCACCCAGGAGCCGTCAGACTCCTGTACGAACCCACTACTCCACGAATTCACACTGCTCGGATTGAATATGAACGTTTGCGACGTATCAATCCCGTCATACGCTGGCTCGGTTCCGCCCAGAATCGTGTAGGTGAGAGTGTTGCCGACACGAACCGATGAGGGCAGATGCGTGGTCATGAACGTGTCCTGGGGTGGGTTAGAGCAGCTGAATGTCGACACGCTGAACGTGACGTTGCCAGGGGCTTCCGAACCGCCTGATCGGCCTCGGAGGGCGACGAAGACCACCGCCACAACGATGGCGACGACAACGAGTCCGCCCACCAACAGGAGGATTGGGTTGATCCCTGCTCTCGGAGAGGTCGCGGCAGTTGGCGCGACCGACGGCATCGGCGTTGCTGACGTGGAGGGAGGGACTCCTGATATCGGAGTCCCGCATCTGCCGCAGAAAGCCTGATCGGGTCTGGTCCGAGGCGTCCCACACAAAACGCAGAAGCCGTAGTCTTTCGGCGACGAAGAACTCATTGCGACCACCTCTGTTCATGACTAACTTCGGGTGGAGTGGAAGTCCTCAGGGAGCATCCGCCGACTCAGCCCGGCCAGACCCGCCGTCCGGCTACGACGGCGATGCGCTGGGCTAGAACCCTGACACCGCCGCCAGGAATACGGCCGGTCCGCTAGAGGTTTGTGCATTCCAGACTCTGACACGGACCTGGTCACCCGGATGCAGATTGAAGTCGTAGTGGACGCCTCCTGTGTCGAAGACTTCTCCATACGCTCCAGCTAGACCTCCCAGGACGATCTCGGTGTCGTTCCAAGAGACGACACTCAGGGTGATGGTGTCTGAGTAGGGCGAGCCCGGCTCGTGCCAACCGGCGTTCCATGATCCGGTCAGGTCTGCCAACTCGATGAAAGACGTGGACCCCGTGTACGAGGCGAGCTGACCGAAGCCAGAACCATCGATCCGGATTGTCTGGGTTGCGGCAGCAGTGATACCGGACACCGATGCGATCGACGGCCCCACAATCATCGGTGTCGTAACCGCAGAAGGTGACGCACTTGGCAGTGAGACCGGAGTGGGCTGAGGCGGTTCAGCCTGGCCCGGAGTCGATCCCTGACTGATCTCGGCCGTCGCCACCGGTGATGGACTGAACCCTATATTGCCACCGGACTTATCGTTGGCCACGATCACAAATCCAACGGCGGCCACGATCGCGACGATGGCCAGTAGACCAATCGCGCGAGCGGGCCGGAGCGTCGTCCGAAAAGATCGGGAAGGTGTTTCGGCGGTAATTGCCGCAGCCACGACTGGTGATTCGTCGTCACGCCATTCATCGGCCAGGGCGGGGGAGATCGGTAGAGGGGCCACAGGCGCTGGAACGGACTCGGCGACGGTCTCCGGCTGAGGCTGCGGTGCGACAGGCGGAGCGGCAACAGGCGGAGCGGCAACAGGCGGAGCGGCAACAGGCGGAGCGGCAACAGGCGGAGCGGCAACAGGCGGAGCGGCAACAGGCGGAGCGGCAACAGCCAGCAGAGCCTCTCCACAAGAAGCGCAGAAGGTCTGTGACGAAAACAGCCGCGGAGCCCCACACGCCGAGCAGAACCCTAGTTGTGTCGCCATCCAGATCGTCCCCCTACTGGGTCCCTCTGGCCGCCGCGACTGTCACGTGGTCCAGAACGGTGCGGACCTCTCGAAACATGGTAGTCGCGGGTCTCGCCGAATGTGTGGCTGATTTCGCGGTTCGCCCACGTCGAGGGTCGTGCGCAGGCTCATACTGGAACAGATGGCGATGGGCTGGCCCCGCCGCTGTAGAGGGAGACGCTCCAATGGGCGACGAATGGACTTGCTCGAATTGCGGTTACGATCGGAATCCGGCTGAACGTTTGGAGTGCTTCGGGTGCGGGACCATAAGACAGTCAGCCGGTGCCGCGGTCCTGTCTACTTCGCCCGCCGTTCGGCCAGCGAACCTGCGGCATTGCCCTCATTGTGGGGTCGCGCTCTTGGCGGCTGGCATGCGCTTCTGCGCTAGTTGCGGCTTCGACCTGTCGATGCTGACCGCGTCCAAGAATCCGACCGCGCCGACATTTCAGGCAACTACCTCGACTGCGGAGTTCGCCAGTCCACCGCAGGTCGCGAGCCTAGCACCGTCGCCGGTTCCATCCGGCTCAATAATCCTGGCGGAACCAGCGCAAGCGATCACGTCGTTCGGATCTGTGGCAGCGCCTCCGCTTGTGTCGGCTGAGACTCCGTTTCCGCCGGCACCCGAGAACCCGGCCGGCCCGCCGCCGATCGCTCCGCCTGACTCGTCTGTGCCTCCAGTCGCGACCCCTCGGACAACGAGGATCAACCCCACCCTCCTGGTAGTCGGCGGCATTGTAATCGTCGCGATCGTCGCCATTCTTCTCTTGGTCAACGCCAATTCGGGCGGCGCAGGCAGCATTACCTTCAGCCCCTCGACCATCAGCTGCTCCAACCCCGTTGGTTTCGCAGAAACGATCCGGCTGCCCTCCTCGGTTCATGCAGGAGACGCGGTTACTGACATGGTCGACGGCCGCGTCCTCACGTCCGGCCCGCTTGTTGGGATGACACAGCAAGCCGATGGTAGCTGGGTCATTTTCATCACGACCAGCCAGGCCTCCATGCAATCGGCGTGTGTGTCGGGCGGCGCCTCGGCCGTCGGCCACTACATGCTGGCTCTTGGAACTCACGTGGAACGGGTACTTGACTCGAGCGGAAAGGTGCTCGCCCAGGGCTCCTACACAGTGACGCCCTGATGGCCGCCGGCTAGATCGTCATTCACAAGGACAGCGGCACCGCGGCACCAATGGGGCAATGGTTGGCGCTTCAGACCCGCGACCTCCGTTCTCTTGTCGGTATCCAAACGCCCGCCAACGTTCGTCTCCGGCGACGTTTCCGACCTGCACTACCGACAAAGACTCAAGCTGGGCACCCTGGGTCTGGGCTTCGGCGAACGGTCCCAGGGAGCGTTCCGATGGTACGCTGTGCGCGGCCGTGAAGGCCCGCCACAGGTAACTGCGGTTCCTCGTCCCTGCGGATGAGCAATCACGTTACTAGTTCGTCGTTCGGCGGCAACTGGTGGGCTGGATGAGGTCTTCGACGTTGCGAACGCTCGGCCGAACTCGACGTTCTCGGCGGCAAGCGAACGGGTATCGATGGACATGTCGTTCTGTCCGAGCTGCGGGTCGCCGCTGCTGTTCGAGGCCCAGGCTTTCTGCGCGACTTGCGGGTTCGACCTCGCTAGTCTGCGGGCGCAGGCGCGGGGAGCGCACGTAGCTGCGGTACAAGTCATACGGACGGACGCCGCAGCTGGCTCGGTGACCCCCGCCTTACCCGCCTTCATGTCGACGCAATCGGCCCCTGTCGCCATCTCAGCTGCCCGTGCGCCGGTCGCACCCGCGCGCACGCCAGCGCCGTCTCCACTGGCTCATTCGATCGGGCGGACCGGCCTCTCCGCACGCCCGGCTGCCCGATCGCGGCGTCGGCTGTTCCTCGTGTTTGGCGGTCTGGCCCTCATCCTTGTTGCCGCGGTTGCGGGCTACCTCGTTCTGATGAAACCTGGGTCCGGGTCCGCTCATCCACAGGCGCTCGGCCTCGCCTCGCCCTCGCTCGATCCCGAAGCGCCGGCCTTCCCGGTGCCTGCAGGATCGGTGCTCCTAGACGCAACCATGGAAAGCTCAGGCGCGGGAGCGTATCGGCTGCAGGCCTGGAGCAGCGGAGCGGATTACGCGCCGACGGCCGCCTTTTACACAGGCTTGCTCGATTCCCGCTGGCAGGTCAGTGGGTCGCCGGTCACGACTCCGCAGGCAACCGACGTCACCTTCTCCGATGGCTCCGGCGTGTTCGCGAGCGTCGATGTGGAAGTGGACCGGACTGATCCCGTCCGCATCGAGGTCCGCTTCCTGTCAGAAACGAGCCCGCCTGCTCAGCCCTTCGCACCGGGACCGACTACTGCCTTCGGTCCGCTTCCGAGTGCGAGCGCCCTCCCCGACGGCTTCCCGTCCGCGCTCGTACCGGCAGGGACGACCCTTGTAGACGCAGGGGCAATCGGCTCTACGGACTTCGCCCTCTTCTCGGGCAGCGTGGATTTCAACGCGTACGAGACCCAGATCAGCTCGGCCGTGCAGATCACCGGCACCACAATCCAGTCCGGCGCCACCGTCATCGACTTTACGCTCGACGGCAACCGAGGTCAGATCGTCATCGACCCGGCTAGCGGCCAGGTGAGCGTGGAGGTGACCAAGTGACAAGGCGCGTCCTGCGGCTCGGTCTCTGCCTCGCACTCGTCAGCCTCCTCGCGCCGGCCCCAGTCCAGGCTGCCGACGGCTGGAGTGTCTCCGCTAGCACCGACCTTGTGAACGCCGACTTCATCAGCCAGGCTGGCTCACAGGCTCAGCTATACCTTGAGAACAGCGACTCGATCTCGCCATTCAACATTCCGGAGGCCGGAGCCGTTCTCGACGCCCTAGGATTCGGCGGCGGCTACAGCCAGGAGGTGAGCTGGGGCTCCGGTGATGGCCCGGCGGTCAGTTGCCCCACCGGGCTCACCGATCTCTTCAGCTTCTGCTCGACCGATGCGAACGGCGGCTGGGCCCTCGTCCCCAACGGGCTGCGGACCGAGCTCGCTCTCTCTGCCCCGGCCTCAGGCAGTCGGGTCCTCGATGTCCGGCCTAGTCTGCGGAGCCTTGCCTACGATGGCACCGTCGCCGCCATCGGCATCGCTCTAGAGACCCTCAGTCCCGGGCCGATCGTGGGTAACGCGGCCCAGGTCGCCTCTCTTGCCCTGCAGCTGCTGCCGGAGGCCGCCGGCTTCGAGGCGGCCATGGAGCGCAAGGACTACACAGAGGCTGGCTTTGAGCTCCTCTCGCTCTCCAAGCGGGCAATGACGATCATCGCTGACCATGTCACCGACTGGGCCATCGGGGGCATCGTCGATCTCATCCCGGGCCTCGAGGAAGCCAAGCTCGGCATCGCCGTTTCCAAGGCTGTCGTCGTCCTGGCCAACCTCGATGGCCATCTTCTGGCCGGCAACTCCGTCACGGCCGTGACTGTGGGGTACGTGCGTGGAGGTGAGGCGAATAGGACGACATCTGCCCTGCCGACGCGGGCACCGAATGCCGGCTCCTTCGCTCCAGTGGGTTCGATGGCCACCCCTCGCCAGAGCCACACCGCTACCTTGCTATCAGACGGCCGCGTACTCATCGCGGGAGGCGAAAGCGGGCCACTCGCCTCCGCGGAGTTGTTTGACCCGCAAACAGGCAGTTTCAACCCCACAGGGTCGATGACTATCGGGCGTGCGTATCACACGGCTACCCTGCTTCACGACGGCCGCGTCCTCATCGCCGGAGGCCTCGGCGGCTCAGCGTGGCTCGCCTCAGCCGAGCTATATGACCCGCAGACAGGGACGTTCAGTCCGACCGGCTCGATGGGTACCAATCGGGGTGGCCACACTGCGACGCTGCTCCCCGACGGCCGCGTCCTCATCGTTGGCGGAGGGCCCGCGTCGGCCGAGCTGTATGACCCAGCTACAGGCACTTTCAGCCTCACTGGTACGATGACCACCGCGCGCGAGTATCAGACGGCGACCCTGCTGCCTGATGGCCGCGTCCTCATTGCCGGAGGCTGGAGCGGAGGTGCGGGCGGTTCTGCTGTCGCATCGGCCGAGCTGTATGAACCAGCGACAGGCACTTTCAGCCCGACGGGCTCGATGATTACAGCGCGCGCCAACCACACCGCGACGCTGCTGGATAATGGCCACGTCCTCATCGCTGGAGGATACGGGGACGCCTCAGCCGAGCTATATGACCCGCAGACGGGAACCTTCAGCCTCACGGGCTCGATGACCTCGAGTCGGGTGTACCCCACCGCCACCCTACTCCCGAACGGCCGCGTCCTGATCGCGGGCGGCGGGCCGGCTTTCGGCGAACTCTATGACCCAGCGGCTGGCTCCTTCAGGCTGACAGGTTCGATGCGAACCTCTTACCAGGCCCCTACCGCCACGTTGCTCTCCGACGGTCGCGTCCTCATTGCCGGAGGCGGCGACGGCTTGGGCGGGCTATTCAACTCAGCCGAGTTGTACCAGCCGTGAAGCAAGCGCGTATCCGGATGACGAGGTCCAATGGTCGGACGAGATTGGTCATGTGCCTTCTGACAAAGAGGCTTGGCTCGATCCTCTAGTTCGGGTCGCTGTCCCTCTGCGCGCGCATTTGGGCCCGGCCGACCGCCGCGCCCACTTGGCCGGACTCGAACAACGGCCTGCTCATAAGTCGAGTTGAGAAGACCATGGTTTCAGTGCCGTCTCGGTTTCTCGGCAACGCGAACGGCCTTCTCAAGTGGCGCGCCAATCCAACCCGTGGAGCACGCGCCGCTTGACTGCGTCTCACCGCGAGACGGTTACGACGACTTGTATCGAGCCCGAGTTGTCGCCGTTGCAGCAAGCGCGGTCGTTGAACAGCAGAACAAGCTGCCCAGTTCGGTCCGCGGTGAAACTAGAGGACGGTCCGACGAGGAAGAGCGGGCCAGATCCGATGTGTGCTATCAGGGCGCCTATCTCTGCAGACGGCAGGACAACGTCGGGTTCATCGATATTCCCCATGCGGATGCCCGCCGGCCCGCCGCACTCCGCCGTCGTGCCACTGCCACCCATGCACCAGATCCCTGACGCTGTGATGGTGATCTTCTGTCCGGAGACCAGACAACGGTGCGGACTCTCGGAACATGGTAGTCGCGCGTCTCGCCGAACGTGTGGCTGATGTCGCGGCTCGGCCCCGTCCCGCGTCGGGCGCAGGCTCATACTGAAGCAGATGGCGATCGGCTGGCCCGCCGCCGTAGAGGGAGATGCTCAATGGGCAACGAGTGGACTTGCTCAAAGTGCGGTTACGATCGAAATCCGGCTGGACGTTTGGAGTGCTTCGGGTGCGGGACCACAAGACAGTCAGCCGAGGCCGAGGGCCTGTTTGCTTCGGTGCCGTCGCAGGTCGGGTCTCCGGCTCCGCCGCCTGCCGCTCCGCCGGCGAACCTTCGTCATTGCCCTCATTGTGGGGTCGCGCTCTTGGCGGCTGGCATGCGCTTCTGCGCCAGTTGCGGCTTCGATCTGTCGAAGCTGACAGTATCTCCGAATCCGCCCGCGCCGACACATCAGGCAACGACCTCGACTGCCGAGTTCGCTAGTCCACCGCAGGTCGCGAGCCTGGCACGGGCGCCGGCTCAATCCGTCACGACAATCCTCGCCGAACAAGCGCAGCCGGTCTCGTCGTTCGGATCTGTGGCAGCGCCTCCGCCTGTGTCGGCCACCACTGCGCCTCCGCCGGCACCAGGGAACCCGGCTGGCCAGCCTCCCATCGCTCCGCCTGACTGGTCCGTGTCGCCAGGCGCGGCCCCTCGGAGAACGAGCATCAATCCCGCCCTCCTGGTTGTCGGCGGCATCGTAGTCGTCGCGATCGTGATCGGGGCCGCTTTCATGACCATCCGATCTCGTTCGGGCAGCATCGCCGTCAACCCGCCGAGCTTCAGCTGCGACCTCACACTGCTGGCACCGGTCACAATGACGATCACGCTGCCGTCATCTGTGGGGCTCGATGACTATGTCTCTGTTCAGACCGACGGCATCGGCACCGGCGTGCTGGAACACGTCGGGCTGTTCTTCCAACAGCAGTCCGACGGCAGCTGGCGAGAGGTTGAGGACGCGGCCAACGTGGATTTGTGCGCGACAGTCGGATACGCCGCCGGCACGCATGACCTGCGCATACTCGACTCGAGCGGAAAGGTGCTCGCCCAGGGCTCATACACAGTGACGCCCTGACGACCGACGACCAGATCGTCGCCGACCCTAACAGCGGCGAGCCGCAGTTGCCCGGCGTCTCGTGCTGCCGCACGACCCGCTGGCCTCTACTGCGAATGCTTGGGAACACTCTTCGTATAGGGAATCTTGAACGAGAAGACCGTACCTACTGCACTGGCGAGGCCATACAGCCAGATTCCGACGGAGGGCTGCGCCATGGACGAGGTGTTGTAGGTATATCCGTAGGAAGTCGTGGTAGTCGAGTTGGCAACCCCAATGAGTATCAAGACGGCGGTCACCAGCCCGACGGCGAGCGAGATCCGCAGCGCGTAGATCCGGCCGCTGGTTAGAGATTGGGGAGGGTTCGCGTGCAGTTTCCAGTAGGCGATGAGCGCCACCACCGGCGCAATGACAGGCTCCAGGAATTGCAGGCCCGAAACCGAAGCCGAACCAAGGACTGTGGAATACCAAGGTAGGGCGGTCGCGACAAGCGCCACAGCCGCGCATCCGGCGGCGACGATCAACTCCTGGGGCCCGGCGACGAGTGAGCCCATTGGGGCAGTCGGCGGGGCCGCGATCGGAGACGGCCATGGGTTCGCAGCCGGTGCTCCACCGACCCATGGCGGCCCCGGCTGGGTGGACTTGGACGGACTGGGCGGAGCGACCGGAATTGAGGGCAGGTTCAGCGTCGAAAGGTCGAATCCACAACTACCACAGAACCGCATGCCGGCCACTGGTAGCCCGGTTCCACACTGAGGGCAGTGTCGAACGGCAATCGGGGGATTGGCGGCGGCCGGAGGGGCAGCCACCTGACCGATGTCCCCAACGACCGCAGCCTTGGCTGCTCTCGATCTGCCGCAGTTGTAGCACTTGGGCGCTGCGCCCGGGTTCCTCTGATACCCGCACTTCTCGCAAGTCCACCGATCGTCCACATTAGTGCCCTCCGTCACGCGGCATGACCGTCCCGCTCGCCGCTCGTCGTAGTATCGGCCGCGCACGGGCCCCAGACATGACGAATCGGATGCACCGATCCGCAACAATGGCTACCCCGCTTCGAGCCGGGCGGAACGGGTTGCATCGCGTCTTTCCCCCTAGGCTCCAGTTCAAATCATGGGGGGCATAAGACCCCTGAACAATGGTCTTGCGCTGTCCGAGCATCCGCGACTATGGCCAGGCGCATTGCTGGTCCCCGGGTCCGACGGCCGGTGGTCTTGAGGCCGCCCAGAAGTGTAGACGATGACTTAGCCCATGCCATTCCAGGCGGGCAGGCCGGATGCGATCACTTGGTATGTGCCGGTCGACGCGTCGATTCTTAGAAGCTCCCCGTCGTCGGTGCCACCGTATAGTCCGGTGGCTGTCATGGTGAGCCCATAGACGTTATCGAAGCGGGCAGTCCCGATGGCCTGAGCCGTCCCGTCGGCGGGATTGACCCGCACAAGGTAGGTCGCGGCGAGAAGCAATGAGCCGGCGCCATCGGGGGTGAGGTCGCCGGAAGACTCGAACCCAGTCGATCCGATATGCGTTGTCGCGCCACTTTGTGGGTCGATTGCGAACAGGTCGGTGCCGCCAGACCCGTACATCGTTCCGTTGGCCATGACTGTCAGGCCGTTCATCGTGTCGTTGGTGGGGCCGATGTCAGTGGTAGCCGCTGTCCACCGATCGATGCGTACGAGCTCGTTGCCCCCGGACGCCAGCCCGTACATGGTCCCGTCAGGCGCCAGGGCTATGTCGAACATGTCGCCGACTTGCCCGTAATCGCCAACCTTGACGTCAGTGCCGGAGGCGGTATCGACCAAATACAGAGATGAGGCACTGCTCATGTAGACGAGGCATCCCGCCGCGACCTGGGCCTCGACGTTTGATCGGTACGGGTCGCTCCCAGGCCTGAGATCCGCCGCCCCGCTGCGTAACGGTCCGCAGTCGGCCACGGTGGCAGATGTGGGCTGCCCACCTCTTGTAGGGCAATCCATCGCCGGTGCCTGCGCATACATTGATGGCGGGTTGGGTCGTGCCGCGTGATCGCCCGTGGCTACGTTCGTGGACGTTAACGTGGCGCACGCCCACTCGTTAGGAACGCCGGGCTGAGAGGCGGGGAAGTCGTGCCGCTCGAGCGCGTAGGCACCCGCGAAAGCCACTGGGCGTGCAGCCGAGAGCGGGGACACCTGGCCGCCCCCAGGAGTGTATCGGGCGTCGATGCTGAGATGGACCCACGGGTCGGCCGGGTCACGCAGGCCCAGGACGACGCCCTGCGTGACAACATCTTGGGCCTGAACGTACACCGAGGATTGCTCGAAATGACAGACGGTTAGGTTCACGTTCGTTGCGCTTGGCCGCAAGCCGACGCACCCGCCCTCGACCCATTCGACCGTGCCGTCCGTCGGAGCAAGAATTCGAGTGTCGGCAAGGTCGCTCGGCACGATGTCGAACCCGTCGGCCTGGTTGTTGCAGTGATCGTGCTCGTTCACGCCAGGCGACGGGCAGTAGAGCCCAGGCCCCGGGTTGTTGTAGCCATTGAGCACGACGACGGTCTGGCCCGCGGCTACCGGAGCCAGCAGCGAGCGGCCGGTCACAGGTGGCGCCACAGTCGGGACCCCGTTCGACGACTGGCATCCCGTGACGACTAGGACCGTCGCAACCAGAAGG
>Ga0182011_10004844_pt1 | contig 10717 bp, 9 predicted proteins | sample 711E1DmetaG_FD_120481 | JGI IMG/M metagenome (GOLD analysis project Ga0182011, IMG submission 120481) | Permafrost microbial communities from Stordalen Mire, Sweden - 711E1D metaG | ecosystem: Environmental > Terrestrial > Soil > Wetlands > Permafrost | place: Sweden: Stordalen | collected...
CCGCTCGGCCTGCTCGGTTTCGGCATGACGACCGTGCTGCTGAATTTGCACAATGCCGGCTTTTTCGAGCTGAACGCCATGATTTTGGCGATGGGCATTTGTTATGGCGGCATCGCGCAAGTTATCGCCGGCATCATGGAATGGAAAAAAAGCAACACCTTTGCCGCCACCGCTTTCATTTCCTACGGCTTCTTCTGGCTGTCACTGGTAACGCTGATTGTTTTGCCAAAATTGAATTTGATCGCGCCGGCGAGTGAAACCGCCATGTCCGCCTATCTCGCCATGTGGGGACTGTTCACCGGGGTCATGTTCCTCGGCACGCTCCGCCTGAGCCGCGCCTTGCAAGTCGTCTTTGGCACGCTGACCCTGCTTTTTCTCCTGCTGGCGTATGGCGATTACAGCGGCGCCGGTGCGGATTTCAAACATTTCACCGGCTATGAAGGCCTCGTTTGCGGCTTTTCGGCAATCTACACCGGCCTCGCGCAAGTTCTGAATGAACTTTACGGGAAAGTCGTTCTGCCGCTCGGCATGGTTAAAAAATAAATTTTAATCCGCGGGAAATCCGCCTTCATCACCGCCGGCATCCTGCTCATCGCGGGCGCAGCGCTGACGCTGTTGCTAAAACCGCAGTCGAAAAGCGGCGCAGGCACACCGGAATGAAAACCTTGGAACAGAAGCAAACTCCGATAAATCGCGAGCAGGCGAAGCGAACGAAGGGTTCCCTCCGCTTTGTTTCCTTCGTTATCTTCTGTTGAAATCCCCAGGCATCCCTTGTTCCAGAAAGTCCATTCGATTCATTCGCGGAAGCGGACTTTTAGGTAGTGGGTCAGTTTGATCCAAGATTGGTGGGGCGAGACTGCTGGCGAGCCGATTTTGGAAATCAATCCCATCGGTCACGGCTCGCGAGGACGCTCGCCCCACCAGAGCAGCCTACCGCCGACTTTTGTTTGGTCTTGCATAAATACTGAAAGTATGAAATACTGAATACATGACTAAAGTCGTCAACATCAATGAGCGCGGCACCCTGACGTTGCCCAAGGAAATGCGCCGGCATCTGGGCATCAACAGCCAGGCCCAGGTGGTGGCCGAGGAAACCGACGAAGGCGTCCTGCTGCGCGCCGGGGTCACTTTCCCCGTGGAGGTATATTCCGACAACCGGCTGGCTGAATTTCGCCGGAACAACGAGGAGGCATTGGCCCGTTACAAGTTCAAACGGAAATGAGGATTTTCCTGGACGCCAACATCCTCTTTTCCGCCACGCAACCACACAGCCGGATGCGCGCTTTTTTGGAGGTCCTGTTTGACCGGGCCGACTGCCTGACGAACGCCTATGCCGTTGAGGAAGCCCGGCGCAACCTGGAATTGAAATTCCCCGAAGGGTTAAAGGCGCTGGAACGATTGACCAGGCAGTGTGAAATGGTTTCGCAATTGGTCACCGGTCTGGACGTTGAACTGCCCCTGAAAGACATGCCGATTTTGGGCGGAGCGATTGCCGGTCACGCCACACATCTGCTCACGGGCGATGAAAAAGATTTCGGGAAGTATTGGGGCAAAATGGTTCAAGGCGTGAAAATCGTGTCGTCCCGGATGCTCGTTCAAGAACTGCGGTTGAGTTGATTTTCCACCGGCAGGAGGTTAAATGGCGCGGGTTCGCTGCCGCATGAATGCGGCGTTCCGCCGGAGTGCCCGGTTGCGTTCAGTTTTACGCCGGCACTTTTTCCATGACCCTCCGCCACCCGAAAGATAAACATTCGATGTTACGTCTGAAAGGCACGTCCGCCGGGCATCAAGGCGGCGAATCCGGCGAAAAGATTTCCGGGGTCGCTGGTTGTGAACTAGTTGTGAATAACTTTTTGAACCATCGTCATTTTAAGGCACACCGTTTGCATACCTGGAGGGCATGCGCAACCATTCATTTAATGCCCCGGAAAGCCGCGATGAGGCTGAAATAACGCTGGATGGCCTGCCGGTGGGATTGCCGTCCGGGCACTGCTCCCTGAACGCCATTCGTTGCCATCTCGAAACGCTGGCCCTGGAAAGACATCGCATTCTGTATTCATTGAGCGTTGATGGGCAGCCGGTGAATCTTGCCCTGCCCTTGCTTAATCAAAAAGTTTTTTGCCGGGTCGAGGCCGGGACAGTCGCTTTGGAAGAGACGGCTCTGCTGCTGCTCAAGAAGGCGTTTCAACAAACCGACCTCGCCCGGGAATGCGTTGAAACCGCCCTCACCCTGGTCCTCATCAATGATGGTCAAGTGGCGCGCGAGGTCTGGTGGAATCTGGCTTTGGCCCTCAAAGAGCCGGTGATTACCTTGAGCCTGTTGCCGGAGAACGCTTGCGAGCCGTTTGATAGTTGCGCGTCGCTCACCCAGCTCCGCAAGTGGCAGCTGGAACAGGTTGCCGCCATCATCCGGGACGTGGACGAAGCCTGCGATTCGGCGGACACCATTCCGCTCTCCAACGCGCTGGAAAATCGTGTGCTGCCCTGGCTGCAAAGTCTGAGTGAACTCATCAGCCTGTGGCATGAAACGGTCCTGGCCGGTTCACGGCTCGGAATCAACCACGCGGTTTCCTGAGTTCAGGTGGATGGCTCGTATCGCGTGTTCTTCGAGATGGTTTAGGGGAGAACGTTCTGGTCTTCGGCGGTTTCCTGTTCCATGGGCGGGCGGTTCAGATTGAACAAAACCAGGAACCAGTAAATCGGCGCGAAGAGGGGATTGATTGCCAATATAATGAGGAAGTTACCGATTAAAATGAACGGCCGTTTTCGCAATCGGCCAGTGGCGCTGTTTCTCAGCACCTCGCCTTCGGAGAACACATTGAGATAGGGCATCAGGTTGTTGTAGGGACCAACGGCCTTCCCGCAATGTTTGCAAAACCACGCGGTGGGTGGCTGTTGAGTCAAACAGTGAGGGCAAACCTCCACGGCTTCCGGCTCAGATAGTTTTTGCTCAACCTCGGCATCCCACGGATCGGGTTTGGAGGGCGCTTCGCGGATCCAGGCAATAAACCGCCACAGCCCGGCAAGGAGTAAAAAAACCAATCCCAGCCCGGCCACCATCTGATTTGGATCGCTGCTTCCAAACATGAAACGCTGTGGCAATCTCCCACCATGTTTCCCGCGGGTCAAGGGGACAAACCGGGGTTGAGCCGGATTACCGGCTTCAAAGGCCCTCCCTGCGGCAAAGCAGCTGATGACAGAAAAGTTATTTCAGCGGCTTTGACTTCGTCGCGGGTGCGGAAACCGGTTTCGTCGCAGGTGCGGAAATGTCTTCGGGCATTTTGGCGGTGTCCTTGATGACTTTTGACAGCAAGGCCAGCGCCTGACGCGCCTTTTGCTCCTCCGGGGTCAGATTGCTGCCGTTGGCCAGGCGATCCATGCGTTTTTCGACTTCTTTCAGCGCCGCAGCCATCTCATCAATATGTTCTTTCAGCGCCTGGCCTTCGACGTTGTTTTTCAGGGCCTCATTAATCACCTTGTCGAAATCAGGCAGGGTTTTTCGGATGGTGTCGCGATCGCTGGCGTTCTCCAACAAGGTCTTGATTTCGGCTTTGTGTTCGTCAATCAGCCGGTCAAACTGATCGCCCAAATCCTTGTTGAGAGAATTGCAATACGTTTCATATTCCGTTTCCAATGACTGCTGCAATTCCTTCCGGTAAACGGGCAATTCCCCGATCAGATAGTCCGGCACCTCGTGGATGAAGTGGGGAATTGCCCACTCAACCTTCGCGGCGAGAACCGGGCCATCGGTCACGACGCGCTGGGCCAGCATGCCGGTGGCGACCTCTGCGGCGGCCTTCGGCTGGAAGAAGTTGACCATGATGGTGCTGATGACGCCCATGTAAGCCCCGACAAATAAAATCAGGCCGACGCCCGTAATCCGCGTGCGTTTGAGGGTTTGCCGGGCTTTGGGCAGTTCCTGGGCGAGATAAGCAACCACCACCGCCTCCCCGGTCTGGGGCTTTGCATCAGGAGTGGCGGAGGGAGATGGTTCGGTTTTCATTTCTTTTTCTCCTTGGTTTTCCTGGGTTGAACAACTTTTTTTTCCGCGACGGCGGCTTTGACGTCGGCGGGTTCCGGAGGACCCAAGCCTTTGAATTCATGGACAAATACATCCATGAACATGTAGGCCACCTGCCAGGAATCAACGTGCTGGCTGGCGTCCACCGGCTCGGTTTTTTGAATTTTATCAAGATTGGTCAGAATGCTTTGAATGGAGTTCAAATGAGGGTTGAATATGTTCTCACCGCTTTGGGCGAATTGATCCTGGACTTCCAGGGCGAGGTTGTTCAGCAATACATCTATCTGCCTGTCATAAACGTCCGGATACATCTGGCGCAATTTGCCCTGCCGTTGTTGCAACGTGCCGGTGACAGTCTGGTCGAGAATTTTCCCCGCCTTAACCGTAAGCTCGCCACCCATTTCATCCAGTTCCCGCAGGGCGACATCGGCAACTTCCGGCGCGCGCCCGTTCATTTCTCTTAATTCCTTCTCGACCGCCGGTTTGAGGGCTTCAACTGAGCGGCCGGCAATTTTCTCGACGGTGGGCAAAAGGTTGTCCTTCAGACCGGCGCTCAGGTTGCGGACAAACTCCTCCTGCCTCGGGCCGGCGAGCGTGAGACTGTAAACCGACTCGATGATGGCGCTCACGCCGGCAATCACGATTGCAAACATGGCGATGATTGTGAGCAGGCGAAAGCGGCGGGTTTGGCGCCGGAGTTTTTCCAGTTCTTGGATGAGTTGTTTGGCTTCTTCTGTGCTCATAATTCAATTGTTTGGTGCAACAGTTGGAAAACGCCATAACTAACGACCGGTCTAACGGGTTGGTATCAAGCAGCAAACATGCCTGCAAGTAAAATCCATATAAAGCGCTTCAAAAGCCATTTTCGCATGGGAAAATATGCGCCTTTCAACAGCTTTTAAACCGGCCAATCCTCGTTGATGTCAAATGATGGGACACACAAATGTCCGAATGGCCCAAGGTCGCATTCTCTGGCGGCAAACTTTTCCTCCGACTGGTCTTGATGGCAGGCGGAGTCGGAATGGATCAGCGGCCGGCTGCCGTTGATGATGCGCTCCAATCAGGCCGGGGAGGGAGGCTGTTTTTCGGTGCGAACCGGCGGCAGGCCGCCGGTGTCTGCCAGTGTCCGATGGCGCGGACGGTCCCCCGATTGCCGATGATGTCTTGACCCCGGCTTCGAAGAATGATGCAAATGCCCTCGGTGGCGCTGCCGGCGAAAAATAATCGCCCAGGCGAAAAACCCCAGCCCAACCAGGAAAAGAGCGCCGAAATAAATAAGGGCTTGAGCAACGCTGGATCCGGAGGGAATCAACGCGCGAAGCGAATTCTCCTCATTCATCCGGAATGCACCGGCCAAAAAACCTGGAGTCATCATAATTAAAAAACTGTTTGTCCCGCCTGAACGGCTTTGTCTTTGTTGGCGGCGGTCATACCGATCTTCAGATGCAGCATCCCGCAGGCCAGAATTTGGGGCAATCTTCTACCGCCCGGCAGTATTGATCCGATTGAGATTATTGCGTCCCGGCACGACCCGGCCGTGTTTTCGTTCGATAATTTAGTGGTTTCGCTTCTTTGGCCGGTGTGCCGCCATCCATCATCCGTTTAAGTTCCTTGATTTGATCCCGGAGCAGGGCGGCCTTTTCGAATTTCAGTTCGTTCGCGGCGGCAAGCATTTCCTCTTCGAGTTCCTGAATCGTGGTCGTGAGATCCACATCCATGCCGGCGTCCTTCAACACCGCGCCGGCTTCCTCCCGCTTCGATTCGTAGGTGGCGAGGCTCTCCTCGACGGCGCGGCTGACGCTGCGGGGCGTAATGTGGTGCTCCTGGTTGTAGGCGATCTGCTTCTGGCGGCGGTGTTCGGTGACAGCAAGAAATCTTTTGATGCTGTTGGTCATCACGTCGGCGTAAAGAATCACTTCGCCGTTGAGATGGCGCGCGGCACGACCGGCGGTTTGGATCAAGCTGGTTTCGCTGCGCAAAAAACCCTCCTTGTCGGCGTCGAGAATCGCCACCAATGACACTTCCGGCAAATCCAGCCCCTCGCGCAGGAGGTTGATGCCCACCAGCACGTCGAACTCGCCCTTGCGCAGCGCGCGCAAAATCTCGACACGCTCAATGGCGTCGATCTCGCTGTGCAGGTAGCGCACGTTCACGCCGATGCCGCGCAGATAATCGGTGAGTTCCTCGGCGGTGCGCTTGGTGAGCGTGGTGACCAGCACGCGTTCCTTCGTGTCGGCGCGCCTGCGGCATGCCTCGATGAGATCGTCAATTTGACCCTTGAGCGGCTTGAGCGTGACTTTCGGGTCAATCAGCCCTGTCGGGCGCACGACGAGTTCCACCACGCCGGGTGGAGTGTCGGCCTCCGGCATGGCAGGTTGGAGTTCAAGCTTTAGCTTGTCCGCTTGGCACACCGAAGCGTGAACTCCAACACTCCCTTCGCGCCGGATCGGAGACTGGCGTTCCGGCGCACTCTGCCGTGCCCACTCGATTTCCCGCGGCGCCGGCGTCGCGCTGGCGTAAATCGTCTGGTTTTGCATGGACTGAAATTCCAGAAAATTCATGGGCCGGTTGTCCAACGCGCTCGGCAGGCGGAACCCGTAATCCACGAGCACGGTCTTGCGCGAACGGTCGCCCTCGTACATCCCGCCGATTTGCGGCACGGTGGCGTGCGATTCGTCAATCACCAGCAGATAATCGTTCGGGAAAAAATCAAACAGCGTGCAGGGCTGCGAGCCGGGCGCGCGCCCGCCAATGTGGCGCGAGTAGTTCTCAATGCCGGAGCAGACGCCCATTTCCTCCATCATCTCCAGATCGTATTCCGTGCGCTGCTTGATGCGCTGGGCTTCGAGCAGCTTGCCGTGTTTCTCGAACCAGGCGATGCGTTCGCCCAGTTCCTCGCGGATGGCGACGATGGCGCGCTTCATTTTGTCGCCGGTGGTGACGAATTGCTTGGCTGGGAAAACGGTCACGGCTTCGAGCGTTTCAATTTTGTTTCCCGTCAACGGATCGAATCGGGTCAGGCGTTCGATGGTCTCGCCAAAAAATTCCACCCGCAACCCGTCTTCGCGCCCGGCGGGACGAAGCTCCACCGTGTCGCCGCGCACGCGAAACTGGCCGCGGGCGAACTCGATGTCATTCCGGTCGTAAAGCAGGTCCACGAGGCGCGCGAGGAATTGTTCGCGCGACAATTCCAGGCCGGTGCGAAGCGGAATGATCATCGCCTCGTAATCCTCCTTGCTGCCGATGCCGTAAATGCAGGACACACTGGCGACCACAATCACGTCCCGGCGCGAGAACAGCGAGCTCATCGCGGAAAGCCGCAGCCGCTCGATTTCCTCATTCCGGCTGGAGTCTTTTTCAATGAACGTGTCCGTGCGCGGGATGTAGGCTTCCGGCTGGTAGTAATCGAAATAGCTGACGAAGTATTCGACGGCGTTCTTTGGAAAAAAACCTTTAAACTCGGCGTAAAGCTGGGCGGCGAGCGTTTTATTGTGCGAAATGACGAGCGTGGGCTTGTTCACGTTGCGGATGACATTGGCAATGGCAAACGTCTTGCCCGAACCCGTGACGCCGAGCAGCACCTGATGCTTCGCGCCCGACAACAAGCCGTCGGTCAGTTTCGCAATCGCCTGCGGCTGGTCGCCGGCGGGCTTGAACGGGGCAGTGAGCTCGAACATGTCAGGCGAAAGTAAAAGCGGAGTTGCCGGCTGTCAAACGCAGGCTTTGGTATTGAAAAGGCGGCGGGTTGGCGTAAGTTCCATGCCATTAAATGAAAACCTTGTTCGCCCTGGCAGCGATTGTTGCATTTCCGTTCCTGTTGCGCGCGGAAATGCGGGCACCCATCCCGCTCTGGCCGGACGGCGCGCCCGGTGAGCACGGCAGCACGGCCAACGACATTCCCACACTCACACCTTATCTGCCCGACCCAACCAACGCCACCGGCGCGGCCATGGTGATTTGTCCGGGCGGCGCCTACGGCTATCTCGCGCCGCATGAAGGGAATGATTACGCGTTGTGGCTGAACCAGCATGGCGTCACCTGCTTCGTTTTGAAATACCGGCTCGGCTCGCATGGTTACCAGCATCCGGCCATGCTGGAAGACGCGGCCCGCGCGGTGCGTCTGGTGCGGGCGAAGGCGGCGGATTGGAGAATTGATCCGAAGCGCGTCGGCATCATGGGTTCCTCGGCTGGCGGACATCTGGCGTCCACCCTGATGACGCATTTTGATTCCGGCAACCCGAATGCCACCGACCCGATTGAGCGGCAAAGTTCGCGGCCGGATCTCGGCATTCTTTGCTATCCGGTCATCACCATGGGCAAATACACGTATTCCGTTTCAAAGAAAAATCTGCTCGGAATGGATCCGCCGGCAAGGTTGGTGAAGCTGCTCTCGAACGAACTACAGGTGACGGCCCAAACGCCGCCTTGTTTCATCTGGGCCACTTATGAGGACAAAACCGTGCCGTTGGAAAACAGCCTGATGTTCGTTGAAGCCTTGCGGAAATATCAAGTTCCGTTTGATTTCCACGTCTATCAAAAGGGCGACCACGGCATGGGGCTGGACGACAAACCACCGTTCGCGCATCCGCATCCGTGGGCGGGCGATTGTTTGTTCTGGTTGAAAGCGCAAACGTTTGTGAAATAATTGGGCTGCGGCTGGCCGCTGAAGGAAAGCTGGTTAATCCGGAAAAATGTTTCGTCCCATGCAATTTTGTTTGCCCACTGGGTGGGTAAACGCGCAATTTCTACGCCAACAAGCTTGGGAAGCTGAAAAGTTGCACCACAGGTTTCCACCTTAAACGCGCATGGCCTTCAAACTTTTTGCGAAACAAACGCGGGGCGTCGAGCTGCTTCAGCGCTCGCTCGCCCGCGGACGGCTGGGCCACGCCTACCTGTTCGCCGGGGATCAGCTCGAAGAATTGGAAACGCTCGCCCGCACGCTGGCCAAAACGCTGAACTGCCAGCAACCTGTCAAAACTAGCGGCGTGGCCACCGATTGCTGCGACGCCTGTTTGAGCTGCCGGAAAATTGACCACGACACTCATGCCGATGTGCATTGGGCGCGGCCCGAATCCAAATCGCGCATCGTCACCGTCGAGCAAACACGCGAGTTGATGCGCGAAATCCAGCTCAAACCCACCGAGGCCGAATACAAGGTGGCAATCATTTCGGGCGCGGACCGGCTCAATGTTCAAGCCGCCAATGCCTTCCTGAAAACGCTGGAAGAACCGCCCGGCAAGTCGGTCCTGATTTTGCTTTCGACCGAGCCGCAACGGATTTTGGAAACGATCCTGTCGCGCTGCCTGCGCCTGAATTTTTTTGGCGAAGGCGTTCGCCCGCTGGATCCGGCGCAAAGGGAATGGCTCGCGCATTTTGACGCGCTGGCGGCCAACGACCAAAAAAGTTTGCTGGGCCGCTACCGGCTGCTCGACGTGCTGCTGCAGAAACTCGGCGAAATCCGGGAGCGCGTGGATGAAGCCCTGACTGCCCGCTCGCCGTTGCAACAATACGATGAAGTCGAAAAGGACTTGCGCGAAAAGTGGGAGGACGAACTCGCCGCGGCCATCGAGGCGGAATATCGCCGTCAGCGGGCGGAGGCGCTGCTGCTCGTGCAATGGTGGCTGCGCGACGTGTGGCTGCATACCCTGGCCGCCGGCGGCAGCCTGCTGAAATTTCCGGAAATATCCGGCGCCCAAGCTGTCGCCCGGCGCATTTCCCCACGGCAGGCATTGGAAAATGTGCAAACCCTGGAGCAAACCCAGCGGTTGCTGCACACCAACGTGCAGGAAGCGCTCGCGCTCGAAGTGGGCCTGCTCAAACTGCATTTTTAGCCGGTGGCAAAAAATAGTTTGGGACTATGTCGTTGACAAACAATAGAAAAGCCCCGGCATGGTCGTGCGGTTGGCGGACAAGAGCGGCGGTCAACCACCGCAGTCTCCCGCAATGCGGGACTGGCGCGATTGCCATGAGACTCTCTGATCACGCGAAGCGTCTGGGCTGCGGTGGCTTCAGTACCGCTTTGGTGTTTGACCAGGCCATGGTTTCTCAAAGGCATAATCCCTATGAAACCCGAAAATAAAATCACCGGAACCAAACTCTACGCGCTCGGGTTCGGGCTGTTTCTCGGGCTGGCGATTTTGAAATTTGGCAACCCCGTCATCCTCGACCAGAATATCACGCCGCCGGTTTCGCCTGCCGAATTTTGGACGTACGCCTGGCCTACGCACTGGAGCAACTGGATTTTGCTGCCGCTCGCGCTGGCGGGCGCGGCGCTGGCCTTCATCGGCAAACCGCGCTGGCCATCAACGCGCTGGCTCTGGCTGCTGCCGTTGCTGTGGTTCGGCTGGCAGTTGCTCTCCGCCGCGCAAACCGTGGATGGCAATCTTACCGCAACGACGCTCTGGCAATTGGCCGGCTGCGTCGCGTGTTATTTTCTTGGCGCGTTCGTTTTGTGCCGGGAACGCACTTTGTATTGGCTGCTCATCGGCGTCCTGGCGGCATTTGCCTTTTGTCTCGTAAAAGGAATCAACCAGCGGCTGGTCGAGTTTCCGCAAAGCCGCCAGTTGTTGGTGGAAGGCGAGCGGGTGGGCTGGACAAATATTCCGCCGGCAACGTTTGCGGAAATGAAACACAATCGGGTGGTCATCACCACCAACGGCGTGGACGTGGCGAATCCTGCAATCCTTGCCAAATTTA
>Ga0182011_10004845_pt1 | contig 10716 bp, 9 predicted proteins | sample 711E1DmetaG_FD_120481 | JGI IMG/M metagenome (GOLD analysis project Ga0182011, IMG submission 120481) | Permafrost microbial communities from Stordalen Mire, Sweden - 711E1D metaG | ecosystem: Environmental > Terrestrial > Soil > Wetlands > Permafrost | place: Sweden: Stordalen | collected...
AGAGAATACAGCGGCAACTGAGGAGATGGCGGCAACTGCTAAAGAAGTGTCCAGGTCAGTGGAAGGAGTAGCCGGTGTTGCTGAAGAGAACAGCGCTGCGACAGAACAGGTATCGGCTGCAGCGGAGGAAATTAGTGCCCAGGTGCAGCAGGTAGTTGCCTCCGGTGGGAGCCTGGCGAAGATGGGCACCGAGTTTGATAACCTGGTTAAGAAATACAAATTGAATGGCAATGGGCACAGTATGGAGCCGGTAGCGGCAGCATCCGGGGCCGCCCGGACTTCTCCAGAAGGTAAGTTAAGCAACAACTGATAGTTTTCATTATGAAAGCGGGAGACCATTACGGCTCCCGCTTTCATAATAACCTGATTTATGCAAAATGGTGAGTCAAATTGTTGCCTGACACGGAATGAACCCGTACGAGTTTCTGCCTCAATGTTACTTACCGACTCATATATTAGAGACCCCATTGGCTCATGAAAGTTAGCCTGTTGCGCCTTGTTTGGCAATGTAGCTAATGCAACAATTGATTCATTTAATAAACACTCAAAAATGGCCGGAATAAGCCGGCGGTAACAGTGAGTAATAACTGAATTTATCGAGACGGAAGCAACGGCGCTCCCGCCTCAATATTAAGTACACAGGAATTATCAGTAAAGGAGGAATTACATGGCGGATACAAGCGGCACAATGAATGAGATTCAACTAGTGGTATTTGATCTGGCATCCGAGCACTACGGCGTCGATATTTCTGATGTGCGCGAGATTATGCGTATGCAGAATATCACGAAGGTACCGGGAGCTATGTCATATGTTGAGGGTGTAATAAACCTCAGGGGAAAAGTATTGCCGGTGCTGGATTTAAGAAAGCGGCTGGGACTTAAAGTTGCGGAACAGACTGAAGAGAGCCGTATTGTTGTCGTTGATATTGCTGATGGTGAAGTAGGAGTAATAGTGGACGCGGTGACCGAGGTGTTACGCGTTCAGAATGCGTCTATCGATCCTCCCTCTTCTATGGTGTCGCAGGGCAACTCGGATTACCTTCGCGGTATAGCCAAACTGACTGACAGGCTGATAATTTTGCTCGATTTGAATAAACTGCTGTCATCTAAGGTTGATGCAGATGCAATCGCCAAGGTACTTGGAGAAAGCAGGATTGAAGTGAAAAATCAGGACACTGACATAGAAGTTACAGCTGCAAAGTCGAACGGCAACGGTAAGAAAAAAGTGGGAGAGGTACACGGTAAAAACAACGGCAAAGAATATGCGGTAGCCTAGTCCCCTGTGGAGATGTCCCGGTGAAGGAGCGTTAGATATGGCCAAATCAAGCAGGATACGAAGATGATCATTAGCTGTGAAATCAGTCCTGAAGAGCTAAAAGTGTTTATGGAGGAAGCTGAGGAACATATTCAGCTTCTGGATGAAGACATCATTAAACTCGAAAACGAGGGAAATAACCAGGAACTGCTGCAGGAAATTTTCCGCGCGGCTCACACATTGAAGGGCTCTTCGGCCATGCTGGGCCATGAGCGGATGGCGGAAGTGACTCATGCCATGGAAAGCCTGCTGGATAAGTTGCGCAACCATAAAATTAGCGTAAATTCCAAAATTATAGATGCCCTGCTTTTTAGTCTCGACGCTCTGAAAACGCTCAAGGGAGAGATTGTCACCCGGCGAGAGAGCGACGTGGATATCCCATTAATCGTCTCCCGGCTAAACGAGTCAGCGGAAGCGGATAATTGCGAGAAAACTGAAGAAGCAGGTAACCCGAACGGTAGTGCAGGCAAGACCGGGAAGCTGATTACTCTTAATAAAAATGCCGCAAGTAAGATCGCTAAGGCCCAGAAAAATGGGCTGAACGTTTATGTAGTTAAAGCTTTCATCGATAAAAAAAGCGAGTGGCTCGCTGTCAGAAGCCTCCAGATTCACAATGAACTGACCGCCATGGGTGAGTTGGTCGCATCGGTTCCGGGTTTAAAGGAAATTGAGCAGGAGAAGGTAACTCCGGAGTTCAATGCTATCGTATGCTGCAGCCGTAAGAATGATGAGATAGAGCAAACTCTCAAGCTTATCGCGGATATTGAAAAGGTGATGACAGCCGGCTACGGTACAAGTAAAGCAGAAGGGCTTCTAAAATCATCTGACGGAGAAGAGCGTAAAACGTCAGTACCGCAGGATGTCCCTGGAAACGATACCAGGCCGGATGTCAAGCCTGCCGATGGTAATGCTAAAGCGGAGGTCATGCAGAGTATCCGTGTAGATGTAACGGTCCTTGACAACCTGATGAATATGGTGGAAGAACTGGTAATTGACCGCTCCAGAATAAGCCAGGTCGGCAAACTGCTTGAGGGGAAATACCCCGATGATGAGCTTGTAGGCGATCTCGGAGATACCTCCAATCATATTGTAAAGGTCATTAATGAGCTTTATCAGGATATTATGAAAGTCCGGATGGTCCCGATCAGCCTGGTGTTTAGTAAATTTCCCAGGCTTGTGCGAGATACAGCTCAAAAATTGCAGAAGAACCTGGATTTTGTTATCAAGGGTGAAAATACGGAGCTTGATAGGACGATTATTGAAAAGATACACGATCCGCTGGTCCATTTACTCAGGAATGCCGTGGATCATGGCATTGAAACTCCTGAAGAGCGAAAGGCAAAAGGCAAACCGGAGAAGGCGTTAGTTAGGCTTTCAGCATACCAGGAAGAAGGGCATATAGTCATCAAGCTTGAAGACGACGGCAAGGGAATTGACCCGAAGAGGGTGAGGGACTCGGCAATAAGAAAGGGTTTCCTGTCGGCGGAAGCTGCGGGCAAATTATCTGATCAGGAAGCTATCGACCTGATTTTTTCCCCCGGCATGTCAACTGCCGAAAAAACCACTGACGTTTCAGGGAGAGGAGTAGGCCTTGATATTGTCAGGACCAATATTGAGCGGCTGAATGGTAATGTAGCGCTGGAAACAAAGGTCAATCAAGGTACGACTTTCATTATCAAATTGCCTCTTACTGTCGCTGTATTCCAGGGGTTGGTAGTAACTGTCTCAGGATCAAGCTTTATTGTCCCCCTGGTTTCTGTCATGGAGACTATAAAGATCAAGACTTGCGAAATAAAAACTGTTCAAAAGAGGGAGGTCATGAGGCTTCGTGACATGGTTGTTCCTCTCATGAGGATGAGCAGAGTTCTTGGCACCGGCCTGGAGTCAGCGGACAAGGCAGAAGATTATGTACTGGTTGTCAAAGCGGGCGACAGGGTGGCCGGCATCGTGGTAGATGATCTTAGAGAGCAGATGGAATTCGTTATTAAGTCGCTGGGCAAATATTTCGGTGAGCTACAAGGAATCGCAGGGGCAACAATTCTTGGTAATGGAGAAGTGGCCCTTATTTTGGACATACCTACATTAATCAGAATGTTTGCGCAACAGGGACATACTAGTAACAAACACGGTTTGACTGTAAATTCGGCTAGATTTTAATTTCAGGAGGAAATATACGGAATGGCTGTTAACGAGGTCTCGGTGCAAGAGGAAATGTTGATATGGGAAGACCTGATGAAAAAAGGTATGACCAATTCAATCAATGGATTATCCCAGATGGTCGGCAAGGAATTCCAGATAAATTCCATAAAAATCCGCAAGGTCCCTGCCAAAGATATGCCATATGTATTGGGTGGCCCGGAGCATATGGTCATAGGAGTATACATCACTTTTTCAGGCGCCAGTCATGGGCACATACTGTTGGCGCACCAACCGGAGTTTGCCTATAAAGTACTGGATATGCTCATGGGGAACCCGACGGGCACGACCAGTAGCCTGGATGAGATGTCCCAATCTGCCCTGGGAGAAATGGGTAATATTACCGGCACCTTCTTCCTTAATGCTGTGGCAGATGAGCTTGGCGTTTTTCTCAATCCGTCCCCACCGATTGTCCTGCTGGATATGGCCGGAGCAATTTTAGATATTGCCCTTGCCGAGATACTTGCAGAGCGCGATGACGTGTTTATAGCCGAGACGTCCTTTGGCGTTTCTGACCGTACTGTTGAGGGTACTTTCCTGATCATGCCCAATGCAAGTTTCATGCAGTTGCCGCTTGTTAATAGCAGGGGAGGGAAATGACTACGACTCCAGTCCTTAAAAATGAGGTCATGGTAGCTGTAGGACTGGGTGAAATACACTTAAGCAGTGATCCCAATGTGGTATTGGCCTGCCTGGGTTTAGGCTCGTGTATCGGGGTGAGTGCCTATGACCCGGTTTCTCGCGTAGGTGCAATGGCGCACATCGTATTGCCGCAAGGGAACGAAGCTGATTGTGAAAGGGTCCCGACGAAATTCGCTAATTCCGCATTGCCTTTCCTGGTGAAAGAAATGGAGAAGCAGGGTGCAATAAAAAAGAGGATTATATTGAAGATAGCGGGGGGTGCCAAGATCATAAACAATGTGCCGGCCAAGAGCCTTCTTGATATCGGTGACCGCAACGTCACTGCTATAAAGATCGCCTTCTCTGAACATCATCTGGAGTTAAAGGCTGAAGACCTATTGGGCAAATTGGGCAGGTCAATGTGGTTACATATTGAAACCGGTATTACCAGGGTAAGGACTACCGCCGGCCCGATAGTTGAACTGTGATAAGTATTGACTATTTAAACAAGATATGGAGGTTTCAACGGAGAGGTAAATGATCAATATACTGGACACGAAAAAAGAGAAAGGCAACGGGAGTAAACAGGTGGTAACTACAAAGACCGGTAGAAGCCCGGGAGGGCAATCATGGTTCCGGAAAACATATAACGATCTGGACAAGCAGGGTTCTAAGACATTCGACATGCTTCCTGTCGCTGTGGTGACCATCGATCTTGATTACAATATCAGTTATGTTAATGCTGCCGGCGCAAGGTTCACCGGCAAGACTCGTGAAGAGTGCATAGGATGTAAATGTTATGAGTTATTGAAGATAGATAAATGTAATCCTGAAACCTGCCTGACCAGCAAGGCTATGCGGGAAAACTGTAATTTTACGATTGAAACTTCAATCGCTACGCCTTCCGGAGTATTGCCGGTGCAATGCTCGGTGATGCCACTGAAAAACGAGCAAGGCGACATAATTGGCGCAATGGAATATTTTTCTGATTCCAGCAAGCAGATTGAATTTGTCGGCGAAGTCAACAGTATCCTGACCGCTATAGGTGAGGGTAAATTATCCAGCCGGCTTAATTATAAAAAGTATGACGGCAGTTTAAGAAAGGTTGGCAAAGGGGTAAACATCCTGCTGGATGCAATATTTTCCTTGATCGAAGGCATCAGAAAGAACTTTGAGCAGATTGAGCATGGGGAAAGGAACTTAACAAAGTCAACGGAGGTTAGTAAGGGTGATTGGCAGAAATTCACTGACAGCTTTAATGCCTGTACAGATAGTCTGACTGGCTTAATGAATGAAGTAGACGCTCTTATCGCTGCTGCCGGGGAAGGCAAGCTGGATTTGAGAGGGGATGCTTCAAAATTCAAAGGCGGCTGGGCGGACATTATAAACGGGATCAATTCGATGCTGGACACAGTGATAACGCCCTTAAATGAGATTTCCGCCGTGCTCAATATGCAGGCCGAAAATGATCTTACTACTAAAGTGGAGGGGGATTACAAGGGTGAACTGTCACGGTTGAAAGAAGTTACCAACCGGTCAGCAGGCAACCAGGCTGCGGTAGTAAGGAAGCTCAGGCAAGTTTCGACGGATTTACTTGATTCGGGCGAGCAACTTGAGCAGGCGTCTCATCAGGCTGAGCAGGCTACGCATCAGATAGCAGATGCCAGCCAGCAGGTGGCTAAGGGTGCAGCCGAACAGGCGACATCAATGCAGGATACGATGAAGGCCATGGAACAGTTAAACAGGGCTATTAGCCAGATAGCCAGAGGGGCGCAGGAGCAGGCTAAAATAATTGAAAAAAATGTGAATGTAGTTGGACAGGTGTCTGCTGCAATAACCCAGGTTTCCAGTAATACTGAGAAGGCTACTGGTAGCGCCAGGGCTGCAATCGAGACAGCGCGTGGCGGAGCAGGAATGGTGCAGAAAACGATCAATGGTATGGAAGAGATCAAGGGCACAATAGATATTGCGTCGGAGAAAGTGCATGGTTTGGGCAGCAGATCAAGGGAAATAGGGAAAATAGTGGCTACGATAAATGGTATAGCGGACCAGACTAACCTGCTGGCGCTCAATGCGGCAATTGAGGCTGCGAGAGCCGGGGAGCAGGGTAGAGGTTTTGCGGTGGTGGCGGATGAGGTGAGGAAGCTGGCGGAAAGATCAGCGGCATCGACGAAAGAGATAGCGGAATTGATAAGCGGAATACAGGCAGGTGTAGATCAAACTATACAAGCCATGGAAAAAGGAACGGGGCAAATAGCCGGTGGATATGAGTTGGCCCATAAGGCGGGCGAGTCCCTGGGCGAGATACTCAAGCAGTCGGCTGATATGAATGACCAGGTGGAGCAGATATCGGCGGCGGCGCAACAGTTGGGAGCTATGAGCACGGAGATGGTTAAACTTAGCGAAAACATCAATGCAATAGTTGAGGAGAACACGGAGACGACCGAGCAAATGTCTGCAACGGCGAATACTGTATCCAAGTCAGTGGAAGATGTAGCAGGTGTAGCTGAGCAGAACAGTGCAGCTACGGAGGAGGTATCCGCTGCCGCCGAGGAGATCAGTGACCAGATGCAGCAGGTAGTGACTTCCGGGGCTGGCATATCGCGGATGGCCCGGGAATTCAAGGAGATTGTTACTAAATATAAGTTAAAGGAAAAATAGATTCGATGCCGAAAGTGATTTAACTGAATTGCAGTGGAAAAAGTTAAGCAATAGCCATTTGGCTCACGAAAATTGAACCGTCGTCTCTTGTAGAAAGATGCTGCGGTTGTGAAAATGAAGTAGGGCGTTAATTGGCTAAAAAGGACCCTTCAAAAAGAGGGGAAAAGAGATAAGACATTTATAAGGAGGGATAAATTGGCGAAAATACTTGTAGTAGACGATGCAGCGTTCATGCGAATGAGATGCACCAAGCTGTTATCTGATAATGGTTTCGATGTAGCCGAGGCAGCAGATGGCGCCGAAGCAATTGAGAAATACAAGGATTACAAGCCCGATGGTGTTTTACTGGATATTACCATGCCAAACATGGATGGTCTTTCCACACTGAAAGAATTGATAAAAATGGATCCGGGGGCAAGAGTTGCCATGGTTACGGCCATGGGTCAGCAATCCATGGTTATGGAAGCATTGAAAACCGGGGCCAGGGATTTTGTCGTTAAACCATTCGATGCAGATCGTGTCCTGGCAGCCGTTAAAAAAATGATCAGCTAAGGGGAAGAGCCATGCCTACTGAGAGCCAACAGATGAATGTTCCAGCAAAGCGGGTCAGGGTATTAGTAGTCGATGATTCGGCATTTGCCCGCCTGATGATTTCACGGCACATATCAGCTGATTCAGAGATAGAGATAGCCGGTGTTGCCCGGGATGGTCTGGATGCTCTTGCAAAGATAGAGTCGCTGAAACCGGATGTAGTAACGCTAGATATTGAGATGCCTAAAATGGATGGTATTTCTGCCCTGGAACGTATTATGTCTCATTGCCCGACACCAGTGGTGATGCTGAGCAACCTCACTGCGGAAGGGGCCGATGTCACTGTGAAAGCACTGGAAATTGGCGCCGTGGATTTTTTCCTGAAGCCGCAATTGATTAATCCTGCTGGTTCGGATGAATCTAACGAGGAACTGATTTATAAAATAAAGCAGGCAGCTCAGATAGATGTTGCCAAGGTGACTACAAGATTACGCAGGATATCTCAGGACCTCCATCGAAGCATGTCAAAAAAACGGGAGACGCCTTCAGTTAAACGCAGTAAATTAAACCACGTTGTTATAATAGGAACTTCCACCGGTGGGCCCCGCGCATTATATGAGGTAGTCCTCAACATACCGGGGGACATTGACGCCGCATTCTTGATAGTACAGCACATGCCTCCGAAATTCACGAAGTCCATTGCTGACCGGCTCAATGAATTGAGCCAGATAAAGGTGAAAGAGGCTGAAGCTGGGGACGTGGTGGCCAACGGGCAAGCATTACTGGCAGCCGGTGGTTTTCACATGGTGATGAATTTAAGCGGTCAAATAGAGCTTAACATGGACAAACCACGTTGTGGCGGATTACGGCCTGCTGTGGATGTAACCATGGAGGCTGCTGCGAAAGCATACGGTTCACGCTGTGTAGGTGTAATACTTACTGGTATGGGTTCGGATGGTACGCAGGGCGCCGCTATGATAAAAGCAGGTGGCGGCGTGATATTGGCAGAGGACGAGTCCACATGTATTGTTTACGGTATGCCCCGGAGCGTAGCTGAAGCAGGGTTAGTCGATAAAGTAGTGCCATTGAACAGGATTGTCGCTGAAATAGCTAATACCTGCTCAAAATCTAGCCCATCTTTAGTGAATGTATAGCTATGACAGATCAAGAATATCAATTTTTAAAAAAGAAACTGCTTAATATGACTGGAATAGACCTGGAGAATTATAAAAGCCAGCAGATGAGGCGCAGGCTGTCGGCATTTATTGAAAACTCTTCCACAAAGGATGTCGTGACTTATTGCCGCACTATCGAGCAAGATGAATCGGGTCTGAGGAAGCTCTGTGATTTTCTCACGATAAACGTTACAGAATTCTTCCGTGACACCTGGGCGTTTAAAGAACTGCAAAGTACTATTCTGCCCAAGTTAATGGCAGATGGCGGTCATCTTAATATATGGAGCGCTGGTTGTTCAAATGGCGCTGAGGCTTATACTATCGCCATGCTGGTGATGGACAGTTCGAGCAAGGTTAGTTTCCGGATATTAGGGACTGACATGGATGAGCTGAGCCTGGCAAAAGCAAGGGCTGGAGGTCCTTTTAGAGAAGACATGCTGAAGAATTTGCCGAAGCACCTGGTGGCTAAATATTTTACGGTGCAAGGCGGCGACTATTGGGTGAAAAAAGAGATCCAGGAGAAAGTCGTTTTCAAGAGGCATAACCTGCTGGCCGATCCCTTTGAAAAAGGGTTCAATTTAATTGTCTGCCGCAATGTGACTATTTATTTTACTGAAGAGGCAAAAGAAAAGTTAAACCAGCGTTTTTTTGATTCACTTAAGGATAATGGAATCCTTTTTGTTGGCGCAACAGAGTTTATGATTAACGCTGTCAAAATCGGTTATTCCAAACTCGGGACCTGTTTCTACTTGAAAAGCTCCGCAGCGTTATCAGCAAGGCATTAAATATATGGAATATATAGAAAGTCAGGGATAAAAAATGAGAAGAATATCTGCTAAACATGCAAAACCGACTATGATGTTGGGACGTGCCTTATACGATTGTTTTGGGAAGTTGTTACTAAAGGAGGGCACAAAACTGTCAGCCGTGCAGGTTGCCAGCCTTGAAGAGCTCGGAGTGGGCGAACTTTTTATCATGGACAAGAGGGTGGATGATGTAACTGCCTGGCCATTGATAACGCCTGAACTCGAAGGGTCCATTGCGGCATCGCTAAAACAAGCTCAGCAAAAAGCTCAGCATATCATAGGCTCCGGGAAGGCACAGATGATGGATCTAGCGCCTCTGCGGCAGGGGATTTTTGAAATGGTACAACAGTTATTCCCAGTAGCCATGGGGGAGCCGGTTGTAGCTGGATGCCATTCAATCAAAGATTATGATTTCGTTCATCCCGTGAAGGTTACCAGCCTCACGTTGCTTATGGGGAAAGCTGCCGGGTTGGGACAAACGGAGTTGATAAACCTGGGGATGGCGTCGCTGCTTCAGAATATAGGATACGCCGCTTTGCCACAGGGAATAGTTGATAAGGAAGGTCCGTTGACAGACGCCGAAGTGCAAATCGTGCAGAAACATCCCGCTTATGGATCTGAAATTGTTAAAAGATATGGGCAGGTCTCCGAGGAAACTTCGTTGATCATCAAGCAGCATCATGAGCGCTGGAATGGCAGTGGTTATCCCAATGGTGTAAGGGCAAGGAGTATTTGTCACGGCGCCCGCATCCTGGGTATTACCGACAGCGTGGTGGCGCTTGTATCCAACCGCCCGCACAGGGGATGTATACTGCCCAAAGAAGCGCAGGAATTCGTGAATGCCTTTTCCGGCGATCTGGATGACGCCGATTTTCTCCGCCCGCACCAGGCGATGGAGTTCATTGTTGCGTATAGCGGGGAGCTGTTCGATCCGGACCTGGTAAAAATATTCACCAAGGAGTTGCCTACCTACCCATCTGGAATTATGGTCAAACTCAATACGGGTGAAGTTGGTATAGTATCGAACTCCAACTGCGGGTACTTTTCAAGGCCCAAGGTACGTATTTGTTATGACAGTGAGATGAGAGACATGGATAAACCTGTTGATATTAACCTGGCGGATGTCGAACACCAGAGGAAGCTGATTACGCAGGTAATGGAATATTAATTAATCAGACAGGGTGAAATAAGGGATATTAAATTAAATGCAGCGCATTTCAGCAATCTTTGCGAGGCCGGGAATGGAATTGGCCAGTCCGATTTACGATAACTGGGGCGATATAGTGTTACAGAATGGCATCGTATTGGACGCCAGAAACATCGCGCAGATAGAGGATATCGGGGTGGGGGAATTATACGTAGTCAATAAAAAGACCGAAGATATATCTGTTCCCCCGATGGTCCCCCCGGA
>Ga0182011_10004847_pt1 | contig 10711 bp, 9 predicted proteins | sample 711E1DmetaG_FD_120481 | JGI IMG/M metagenome (GOLD analysis project Ga0182011, IMG submission 120481) | Permafrost microbial communities from Stordalen Mire, Sweden - 711E1D metaG | ecosystem: Environmental > Terrestrial > Soil > Wetlands > Permafrost | place: Sweden: Stordalen | collected...
CAACGCCAGAATCAGCGCCAGCAGCGACTGCACCTCATGCGTCTCCACCGGCAACCGATGGTGCGCGGCATACAGCGTCTCGGCCAACGCAACGAAGTGGAACAACGCGCCAGCAATCGCCGCTGGCACGGCCACAAAACGCCAGCGCGGACGCTCATATAGTGCGGCAGGCAGCACCGCCAGCGCCGCCACGCCATACAAAAGCACCGCAAATCGAAGCCATACCAGAGTCATACCAAGCCAGTTTGCAGTATACGAGGTGCCAGCCGCCCGAAGATAAAATCCTCACAACCTTTGGCCCATAACCAGACTCCGGCAACGCACCAAATCAAACCGTGACGCCAGTCACATTACACATCCCCCGTCCTACAAAGGGGACTGGCCCACTCATCCACTCTTGAACCAACCAGAAAGACTCCATGCCCCATTCATCGCGTTGTTTGTTTTATGCGATGAGTGGGGTCCACCACCAACTCCGTCCACCCCAAAGATTTTTTCTGCAAATTTCCCCGTAAAATCGCATGTCAAGCCCCTCGACCCGTCAAAACCTCCTCAACCAATAGAAAATAAATGAGAAAATTATTTCAGAAAAGTGGGCCCAAGGGGGCGGGCATATCAAAAAGAATATATCGTCAGCGATTCATGCGATGGCCCTGACAGATGAATCGGTGCGCACGACGGGTGTTTTGCGCGGGCCTTATCATGAGGCACGGGAGATATTCATCCGATGGATCGACCCCACAGGGGGAGCGTGAGAGAGAAGCAACCATTCGCGGTCTTTGAGAGTCGGCAGATGGACCACCTGCGGGTCTTTCACGAGGTGGCGCGCGCGCTGACCCAGACGCTGGAGTTGGAAGAGATTCTGCTGATCATTATGGAGAAGATGGCGCAGTTCTTCGGACCGGAGCGCTGGTCGATGCTAATGGTCGACGAGCAGGCGCACAACCTCTACTACGCGATTGCTGTGGGCGAGAACGCGGAGAGCCTGAAGGGGCTACGCGTGGGGATGGGGGAGGGCGTGGCCGGATGGGTCGCCTCCACGGGCAAATCGCTGGTGGTGCCGGACGTGTCGCTCGATGCACAGTGGAGCGCGTTTGCCAAGGCGCATTCCGAGCTGCGGATTCAGTCGATTGCCTGTCTGCCGATTCGTTCGGGCGAGCGCACGCTGGGCGTCATCCAACTGCTGAACAGCAAGCTCGACCTGATGAGCGAGTACTCCCTCTCGTTTTTGCGCATTTTGTGCGACTACGCGGCGATTGCCATTGGCAACGCGCGCTCGGTCGAGCGGATTCACGAGCTGTCGATCACAGACGACTGCACCGGGCTGTTCAACGCGCGGCGCCTCTACTCCATGCTGGACGAGCAACTGGCGATGGCCGAGGCCAATCGCAAGACGCGCTTCAGTCTGCTGTTTGTGGACCTCGATCACTTCAAGCAGGTCAACGACACGTATGGGCATCTGGTGGGCAGCCAATTACTGGCCGAGGTAGGCAGTCTGATGCGACGCTCGCTAGGTCCGGCCAACTCGTGCTTTCGCTACGGAGGCGACGAGTTCGTCGCACTGCTTCCGGGCATGGGCAAACAGGCCGCCATCGCAGCCACAACGCGCCTGTGGAAGCAACTGCGCGAGGAGAGATTTCTGAGCGGGCAGGGACTGAATCTGACGCTTGCTGGCAGCTTCGGCCTCGCGACCTTTCCCGAGGACGGAGACACGGTGCCAGCGATCATTCGCGCCGCCGATACGATGATGTACGAGGCCAAAACGACCCGCGACGACATCGCCGTCGCGGGCATGGGGTTGGTCGCAGGCGATCCCGGCGACCGGCGATCAACGATGCTGGCCAACGACATAGAGAGTGCGGGGCGATAGCATCCTACCGACCTATCGGCAACAATCTTTGCGTCCCCAGCGCAGCACTCGACGGAGGATGCGCCAGCATTTTTTGAGCCAGCCCTCGGCGACTGTCTCCGCGACTTCGGCTTCGGTCCCGACCTCGGCTTTGATCGTTCCGACGACCGCCGCAAGCATCTGTTGCCGCGTCCAAGCATTACGAGCCGCGTTGATTCCGCCACGCGCGCACTCGGCGGCGGCCTGCGCCCAAGCACCTGTCTCGACGGCGTGCAGCATGTGCGGATAGCCCTTTAGCAGCCCCTCCGGGCCGAGGTTGTAGGTCATGTCGAGCAGGGCCATTTTGACCCCATCGGGCAGCTTGTCGTAGTTTGCGAGCCGTGCGCGCAGAGTGGCCTCGAAGCTCGTCAGCACCTCGTTCAGCCGCTCGTCGATGGCCGAGACAGGCAGCTCCAGCGACTGGGCCGCGCGATAGAACGACGGCAGGCGGCCCTCGGCCAGCGACATCACACGGGCAAACTCCATCTCGATCTGCTGCGGCGTCGCCGGAATCGTCCCCGACTGAAAGGGCAGCGCGCAGGCCGAGGCCGCATTGGGCAACATCAGGCCGACGCCCACCGTCACCTTGCCCACGCTGTCGCGGTACATCCATGGGATGCAACCCTCGAAGCTCTTCAACTGGGTCAGCGACTGCTCGAAGTAGTTGGACATGATGGCGAAAGATTAGCACGAAAGCCGTATGCTCTTCCCGATTCGCCATTCGACCGACGCGGTTGGAGTTCCATCAATTGCCGCTCGTCGCACAACTTTTTTTCTCCTGTATGGTCTAATCTGTAAGCCGGAAGATTGGAATGCACGTCCGTGTTGTTGAGTCCGATTTGTCGAGTCCGGGTTGTCGGGATCGAGTTGTCGGGTTACGGACCTTGGCCTGCGGAAAAACTCAGTCGCAGTTCGGACACTTTGGCATCAAACAATTAGCAACACAGGATCTCTCCCATGCGCAGCAGCTCTTTTTGCCGGAATCTTATTGTTTTTACAGCTTTTGTTATTTCACTGGCCGGAATCGGCGTCGCAACGGCCTCGGGCCAGAGCCAGATTCCGAGTCGCGTCAACGCGGTTGTCTCCAGCACCAGCACGGCCATGATTTCCGGGACCATTCATGCCCGGGTGAGTCAGGCGACCGATCTCGGCTCCGTTGCCAGCGATACCAAATTGACCGGCATGTCGCTGCGGTTCACGCCCAGCGCCACGCAGCAGACCACGCTGGAGCAGTTGCTCGCCGACCAGCAGAATCCGGCTTCGTCGCGCTTCCACCAGTGGCTGACACCGCAGCAGTTTGCCTCCGAATTCGGCCTCTCCAGCTCCGACCTCGCCAAGGTGACTGAGTGGCTCACCAGCGAAGGATTCACCGTCACCGGAGTCGCCCAGGGCGGCAGCTTCGTCACCTTCGACGGCACCGTGGCGCAGGCCGAGAAGGCGTTTTCGACCAGCATCCACAGCATCACCCTCAACGACGAGACGCACTTCGCCAACGTCACAAACATCAGTGTTCCCAGCGCCTTCGCCAATGTGGTGGGAACCGTCACCGGGCTGCATGACTTCCACCCGAAGCCGCACGTCCACGCTTACGGTATGGCCAAGCCGAATTACACCAGCACTGACAGCAAAAGTAATACCGTCCATTACCTTGCTGCGGGTGACCTCTACACGATCTACGACATGAATCCGCTGCTCGCCAGTTCCGTCGACGCTTCCGGGACCGGTTCCTTGACCGGCGGAGGCATCACCATCGCCGTCACCGGTCAGGTTCAGATCTCGTCGTCGGATGTCCAAGCCTTCCGCAACTTCATGAATCTGCCCACCACCAACCCGCCCACGATGGTTGCAGTGAACGGAGGCGCTCCAGCCGCCTCCAGTTGCGACCCTAGCACGACCACCTGCCCATCTGGAAAGCCCAACCAGAGCGATCTTGCGGAATCTTCGCTCGACGTCGAGTGGTCCGGAGCGATGGCTCCGGCGGCTAATATCCTATACGTCAACGGCCCGGACATCTTTGCAGACTCCATGACTTATGCGGTCGATCAGAATCTGGCCCCCATCGTCACCACCAGCTACGGCGAATGCGAGCCGCCTTTGATTGCGTCGGACGTGGCTTACTTGATTACGATGAACAATCTCTATGCCGAAGCCAACGCGCAGGGCCAGACCATCCTTGCCGCCGCCGGAGATGACGGGGCAATGGACTGCTACGGAAACACGTACGCGACCACGGCCAAACAGGGGGCACTGGCCGTCGACTTTCCCGGCAGCTCACCCTACGTCACCAGCATGGGCGGCACACAGTTCGCAGAGGGCACGGGTAGCTACTGGAACTCCAACTATTCCAGCAGCACCGACAACGCAGGCTCGGCACTCTCCTACATTCCAGAGACCGTCTGGAACGACGAGTTGGGGACAAATCCCTCCTTCAGCGCGGGCGGCGGCGGCATCAGCGCCTACTTCACGCCCAAACCCACATGGCAGGTGGAGGCAGGAGCCAGTGGCATGAAAACCACAGTTCCAGCCGACAACTACCGCGATGTCCCCGACATCTCGCTGACCGCCTCCGACGCTCACGACCCGTTTATCTTCTGCATGAAGTCGGTCTGTCCCAGCGAGTATTATCTCGCCGGAGGAACCTCCTTTGACTCCCAGGTCTTCGGCGGCATGCTTGCCCTGATCGAACAGAAGACCGGCACGCGCCTCGGCAACATCAATCCCGCCCTCTACACACTGGGCAATAACGCCACCTACTACAACACCGGCAGCACCAGCGTCTTCCACGATGTCACCTCCGGCGACAACAAAATGCCCTCCAACAGCGGGACGATCGGCTATTCTGCGGGCACCGGCTATGATCTGGCCTCCGGCTGGGGCAGCGTCGATCTCAACAATCTGGCCAAAGCAGCGAGTGTGTTCGCTCCGACCGGCTCTGGCTTCACGATCACCTCCAATGCGACGCTGGTCAGCGGGGTGCCCACCGTCACGGTCGCCGCAGGCGGAACCATCCCCAGCGTCACGATCACCGTCACGCCGACCGGCGGCTTCACTGGCAAGGTCACTTTCACCAGCACGGTCTACGGCTCTGGTTCGCCGACCATCGCATTTAGCCCAGCCTCGGTGACGATCAGCTCGACTGCGGCGGCCACCACGACGCTGACCCTGTCCGGCGTCACCGCCAACCTGCGCCTGCCCAAAGCGCCCGGAAAGCTCGACCACGCACCGCAGAACGCAACGCCGCTCGGATTTGCTGCGGGCTCCGGCATCGCCATTGCATCCCTGCTGCTGATCGTGCTGCCGCGCAAGCGTCGCCTCGGCGGGCTGCTGTTGGTGGCGTTGTCGTGCGCTCTGGCGGTTGGCGTCTCCGGTTGCGGAGGAAGCAGTCAGGCTGTGGCATCGACCACCCCCTCCACCACCACTGGAACGTATCTAGTGACGATCATCGGAACCAGTTCGTCCGGCTCCCAGAGCACGACGGTGACCTTCCAGATCAATTAGTTCCGCCGGCAGCGCGTAGTCCCAACGACTGCGCGCTGCTGCCTGCCATCGCAGTAGAGATACGTTCGCCGCTGACGGTGATGAGGGTCACTGATCGTTGTAGCTTGGCGAGCGAATAATCGGGATCAGTCTTTCGAACGATCTTCGCGGTCGCAAAACCTGCTGGGGCAAGGACTGAATACGGCAATTCTCCTGACGGGAACAAGCCATTGATTCGCGCTCTCTACGCTCGATTCCTCGCCGCCCTCGGAGCCTTCCGGCTGCGACTCACCACTCTGCGGCGCGCCTCGCAGATCCTCTTCCTCGCCCTGTTCTGCTTCCTCCTGCTGCGCACAGAGTTTCGCGGCACCGTCTCTGGGAGTCCGTCCGGCGCGGGCGGAGACGTGCGAATGCAGTGGCCCGTCGGACTCTTCTTCAAGATCGATCCGCTGGTCGCACTCTCGAATGCGCTGGCGACTCACGCGCTTTATCGCGGCCTGCTCTGGAGCCTGCTGATCCTGCTGCCCGTAATGTTTCTCGGTCGCTTCTTCTGCGGATGGATCTGCCCGATGGGTACGCTTCACCACCTCTTCGGCAACATGAAGTCGGAGGCGAAGCGCGGCAAGCTGGGCATCGAGGCCAACCGCTACAAGCCGTGGCAGAGGACCAAGTACGTACTCCTGATCGCCGCGCTGGCCGCCGCATTCTTCGGCTCCGGTCTGGTCGGCTGGCTCGATCCCTTTAGCTTGCTCGTCCGCTCCACCGGGCTGTCGATTTTGCCGGGAGTGAACTTCGCCGCCAACTCCCTACTGAACGCGATGGAGCACAGCGGCGCGGGCTGGGTGCAGTCTTCCGGTACAGCGATCCACGCGGCGCTGGCGGCAACCGTCCTCAGCTTCAAGCAGCCGCACTTCACTCAGGGAATCTTTCTCGGGCTGATCTTCTTTGGACTTCTTGCCACCAACCTGCGCGTCACGCGCTTCTGGTGCCGCGCGCTCTGTCCGCTGGGCGCGTTGCTGGGCGCCGCGTCGCGCTGGTCGATCCTCGGCCTGCACAAGGACGCCGAGTCGTGCAACAAGTGCAACCGCTGCCTGCAAAACTGTCAGGGCGGCGACGACCCCATCGGCGGCGCAAAGTGGCACAAGGCCGAGTGCTTGATGTGCATGAATTGCGTCGACGCCTGCCCACACAGCAGCCTTGAATTCCGCCTCTTCCGCAAAGAGCCGGAGATTGAGGGGACGAATCTGCCGCGACGCAAGGCCATCGCCGGATTGGTCGCGGGAATTGCCGCCGTGCCTCTGCTGCGCGCCGGAACCGCGCTGGGCAAGAGCCGCGACGAACGGCTGATCCGTCCGCCGGGAGCGCTGGACGAAACCGACTTCCTCTCGCGCTGCATCCGCTGCGGCGAGTGCATGAAGGTCTGCCCGACCAATTCGCTGCAACCGGCCTGGGCCGAGGGCGGGCTGGAGGGCATCTGGTCGCCGGTGGTGACGCCGCGCATCGGCTACTGCGAGCCAAGCTGCGTCCTGTGCAGCGAGGTCTGCCCGACCGGCGCGATCTGGAAGCTGACGCCGCGCGAGAAGGGCTGGGTCGTCGGCGTCGGCGAGGCCAACGCGAACGGGGAGCAGACCAAGTCCGTGCGTCTAGGTACCGCCTTCTACGACCGCGGTCGCTGTCTGCCCTGGGCCATGGCCACCGACTGCATCGTCTGCGAGGAGTGGTGCCCGGTCTCGCCCAAAGCCATCGATCTGCAAGACGCCGAGGTCATCGACGCCGACGGCAATACCAAGACCATCAAGCGTCCGCACCTCGACCCCAGCCGCTGCGTCGGCTGCGGAGCCTGCGAGTTCGCCTGTCCCTTGCAGGAGCATCCGGCCGTCCATGTGACTAGTATTGGAGAGAGTCGCTCGGTCGAAAGCCAGATTCTATTGAGCCGAAGAAAAGGAAAGGCACAGTCTTGAACATGAAAAACATTATGGGCTTCAGAGCCGCAGTCGTTGCCGCATCGTTGCTGCTGATTGTAGGTATGAGCGTGGGATGCAAGCGCAAACCCGCCGATTTCTTTCCAGCTTCGGGTGCCGTCGCTGGCTGGGACAAGGGCGACAAGACGCAGACCTACGACGCCGCCAATCTCTACCAGTACATCGATGGCGGAGCCGATCAATACGTCAACGCGGGCGTCGTCACCACATCGACCTCCGACTACAAGTTCAAGGGAGCGCTGGAGGCGACCGTAGACGTCTACACCATGAAGACCGCCGACGGCGCAAAGTCGATCTTCGACAGCGATCCGGCAGCCGATAGCAAGAGCGTCTCTGTGGGCGACGCCGCGCGTCTCTACGGGCAGAGCATTGTCTTTCGCAAGGGGGCGCATCTGGTCCGCATCACTGCCTACGAGGCGGTTCCGGGCACAAGCGACGCGCTACTGGCGCTGGCCCACGGCATCGAGCAAAAGCTGTAAGCTGTTTTGAAAGGGACGGGCTTTACCCCGAGGGAATGTTGAAGACTTATTCAGCCCGACCTCGGCAAGGTAGCAGAGCAAATTGCATGGAGGCGCCAAATGCAAAACCGTCGTGAGTTCGTCAAAGAGGTTGTCGTAGGAGCCGCCGTATTGAAGACGGCGTCGCCCTTTGCGCTGGGCGCGGCCAAGCCCTCATCCTCTGGAGCAAAGTCGAAGGTCGTCATCGTGCGCGACGCCAAGCTGCGCACACCCGGTCCAGCGCCCGATCCCGCTCGCGTAGCGGCCCTGCTCGACCACGCCATGCAGGCGTACTTCGGCGCAAAGAATCCGGTCGATCCGTGGAAGCGGATCGTGCGTCCCGGCCAGCGAGTCAGCCTGAAGGTCAACACGCTGGGCCGCGCGCTCTCGCCCAACGTCGCGCTGGTCGCGGCCATCTGCGAGCGGCTACAGCAGGCTGGCATCAAGCTCGGCGACATCACCGTATGGGACCGCAGCAGCCGAGACATGCAGTCGGCTGGCTTCAAACTCTCGTCCACGCCGGGAGCGGTGCGCTTCGTTGCCTCCGACACGGCTGGCTACGAGGACGCGCCGACCAGCTTCGGCGCAGTCACCACGCATCTGGCCAAGATCCTCACCGAGAGCGACGTGATGCTCAATCTGCCCGTGCTGAAGAATCACAGTCTGGCTGGCGTTACCATGGCGATGAAGAATATGTACGGCGTCATCAATAATCCCAATGCGATGCACGGCACCAACTGCAACCCCTACATCGCCGACCTCAACATGATCCCGCAGATTCGCCAGAAGATGAAGTTCATCATCGGCGACATGATGACGGCGGTCTACGAGGGCGGGCCGGGCTACAAACCGGAGTTCGCGTGGAACGAGAACGGTATCATCGTCGGCGAGGATCGCGTCGCCATCGACCAGACCTGCGCGGGAATCATCGAACGCAAGCGCGCAGAAAAAGGCCTGCCCACGCTGGAGCAGAAGAACACCCCAACCCACTACATCGCCACCGCCGCAGACGCGCAGCACGCTCTCGGGACCAACGATCCAACGCGCATCGCACTCATCGAACATAACATCGCATAACGCGCGCAGCGTCGCATAAAGGACACCCCGTGGCCAACGAAGATCCATCCACCGGCAGTACGCCACCCAGCGAAGGCATGACGCGCCGCGAGGCGATGCTGCAGTTGCTGCGCGTGACGGCGGCGGGCGCAAGTGCCGCTGCGGCGGCGGTCTGGCTGGCCAAACACAGCGCACCGCCCTCCTCGGTCAGCGCGGCAAACGTGCGCCGCGATCACACGGTCGAGGCCAACGCCGCGCTGCCGGAGATGGTCGTCGTGCAAGGAGCCACGGATCCGCGTGCGATGGTGCAGCGAGCCTTTAATGATCTCGGCGGCATCGGTCGCTTCATTGCGCGCAACGACATCGTTGTCCTCAAGCCCAACATCGCCTGGGACCGCACACCCGAGCAAGCCGCCAACACCAACCCCGACGTGGTCGCCGAGGTGGTCAAGCAGTGCTGGCAGGCCGGAGCCAAGCGCGTCATCGTCACCGACGTCAGTTGCAACGACGCCGAGCGCTGCTTCCGTCGCTCGGGCATCGCCGCCGCCGCGCGCGCCGAAGGAGCCGAAGTCATCCTGCCCGATCCAGCCCGCTTCCGCGAGGTCAATCTCGGCGGCGAGATTCTGCAAAGCTGGCCAGTCTTCGAGCCCTTTCTCGCAGCCGACAAAGTGATCAATCTGCCCATCGCCAAGCACCACGGGCTGACCGGCGCGACCCTTGGCTTCAAGAACTGGTACGGCATTCTGGGCGGCGAGCGCAACCGCCTGCACCAGCAGATTCACCAGAGCCTCGTCGACCTTGCCGCGTTCATGCTGCCCACCGTCACGCTGATTGATTGCTACCGAGTGCTCTTGCGCAACGGGCCAACCGGCGGCAATCTGGAGGACGTGGCGCTGCACAAGACGCTGGTCGCGGGAACCGATCCGGTCGCGCTGGACGCCTACGTCGCCAAGGCCTACTGGAACCTAGACGCCGCAGCCCTTCCCTACCTACAGATGGCCGAGCGACGCGGTCTGGGCCGAGCCGACTTCGAGAACGTCCGCACCAAGTTCAGCCAGCTCGCCTGATCGCGGCAAAAAGGCCGCGCATTGGACCGGTCCCGCCATTGCGACTAAGCTAGAGAGGTCGGCTCGCGTCGATGCCAAAGAAATGAAGCTGGAGAGACGACCCCCCGCGTGAAAGAACGCATTCGCAAACTGGATGAACATGGCAACGCAAACGACAGGCCCCTCCGGCTGGTGGTCGCGGCGCTGATTCTTCGCACGGTTCCAAGCGAGGACGGCGAGCACACCGAAGTCCTCGTCTGCCAGCGACGAGCCGATCAGCCGATGAGCCTCAAATGGGAGTTTCCCGGCGGCAAGATCGAGCCGGGAGAGACCGCCGAACAAGCCCTTGCGCGCGAGTTGGACGAGGAGCTGGGCATTGCCGCCACCATCGGCCGCCGCATCGCGCAGCTTCGCCACCGCTATCGCAACGGAGGCACCATCGACCTGCAATTCTTTGTCGTCGAAACCTTCGAGCGCGAACTGGAAAACCGCATCTTCAACACCATGCAGTGGACCCCGTTCCGCGACCTGCCTGCGCTGGACTTCCTTGCCGCCGACCACACCCTGATCCGCGATCTCGCCGACGGCAAGCTCCTCTAGCCAGAGCGCGAGCTAGCCCCCTAGCTGCCCGTCAGGTTGTTCCACATCATCACCAGCGAAAGCGCAATCACGATCCCCGCCGTAATCCACGCCACCCAGTTGAACCAGGTCGAGTTGGTATGCTTCCCCATAACTCGTGCTTGTTGATCAGCTTCAGCATGAAGA
>Ga0182011_10004848_pt1 | contig 10709 bp, 6 predicted proteins | sample 711E1DmetaG_FD_120481 | JGI IMG/M metagenome (GOLD analysis project Ga0182011, IMG submission 120481) | Permafrost microbial communities from Stordalen Mire, Sweden - 711E1D metaG | ecosystem: Environmental > Terrestrial > Soil > Wetlands > Permafrost | place: Sweden: Stordalen | collected...
GGTCCGGCACTCACGGGGATGCACTGGCACCGGCACAAAGGGTCGGCACATCATTTCAGGAAATACAGGGAACTGGGCAGGAGAATGCCGGTCACCGTCACCCTTGGCGGAGATCCGGTGTATACCTATGCCGCCACGGCTCCGCTTCCTGAAAATCTTGATGAATATTTCCTTTCGGGTTTTTTAAGAAAAAAGAAAGTAGAGCTTGTAAAATGTATCACCAACGACCTTGAAGTCCCGCCGGATGTGGATTTTGTCATCGAAGGGTATGTGGATCCCGGGGAGGAGCTGGTCCTGGAAGGTCCGTTTGGCGACCATACCGGGTTCTATTCACTGGCGGATTATTATCCCCGTTTTCATGTTACCTGCATTACGCACCGGAAACAGGCGGTGTACCCGGCTACCGTGGTAGGGATCCCGCCCATGGAAGATGCCTGGATGGGCAAAGCCACAGAAAGGATCTTCCTGTTACCGATGAAACTTTTTACCGTGCCGGAACTGACCGATATCGATATGCCTGTCCCGGGGGTATTCCATAATATCGTGGTAAGCGGGGTTGAGAAGAGTTTTCCCGGCCAGGGGCTGAAAACCATGACCTCATTATGGGGGGCAGGGCAGATGATGTTCAACAAGATCATGATCGTGGTGGGTGGAAATGTCAACGTTCACGATTACAAAGCGATCGCCCGTGAAATATCACAATTTACGGACCCTCTGGAGGATGTGCATTTTCTGAAAGGACCGGTGGATATTCTCGATCATTCAAGCCGGCGGTTTTCATACGGTAGCAAAATGGGTATCGATGCAACAACGAAATGGCCGGAGGAATCCGGTGAAGCATCCTCTCCCGTGACAATTCCATACGTAGATAAAGAAGGACTCCGGAAAAAATATCCCGGACTTGGGATCAATGATGTGTTGCTCAGGGATGGGATCTCTTTCGCAGCTTTTTCACTGATAAAAAACAGGACCGGGCAGGTGAGGGAGATTTCTGCTGAATTTTTACGTCTCGGATTGGTTAAAGATGTAAAATTCATCTTATTCCTGGATGAAGGGATTGATATCACTGATCTGTCAGATATGGCCTGGATCGCTTCAAATAACATAGATCCCATGCGGGATTGTTTCAGGGTTTATGATGAAGATCAAATTCCGTTCCCCGTACTTGTGATAGATGGTACCCGGAAGACCCATCAGTCCGATGGGTTTGAAAGGGATTGGCCAAACATCATCGTCATGGATGAGGCTACAATAAAGAATGTGGATTCCAATTGGGAAAAATTTAACCTGGGACCTTTCCTTCCTTCCCCGTCTCTTAAATATATGTCATTGATAATCAATGATGGAGCCATGGTTAAAGAATGATTGTATACTAAAACCGATTTTTTTTTATACTTTTGCCCTTCAACCCACTGGTATGCAAAGGTCGATTACCATCCTTTTAATTTTCTATTTTGCCGTTTGTTTTTCTTCTGAAATTCAGGCGCAGAGCTGTATTCTACAAGGCAAAGTATCCGATGAGCAGACAAACGAACCCTTGCCGTTTGTCAACATCGGGATCAAGGGAAGTCATACGGGTACCTTTAGCGACAACAGTGGATTGTACCAGCTTGAACTACCCAAGGGCGAGTATACACTCCTTATTTCCTGTGTGGGTTACGACAAGCAGGAAAGGCACCTGTATACCGACAGTAAAAGTAAAATTGTCCTGAATATCGAGCTCGCGCCGACTTCACTTGAGTTGAATACATTGGTTGTATCCGGCTCAAAGTATGAACAAAAGGTGGAGAATTCAATAGCGACCATCGAAGTCCTGAAATCAAAAGCCATCTCTGTCTCCAACCCGAGCAGCATCGACAAAGTCATCGATAAGATCCCCGGGATCACAATCGTGAACAATGAACCGCAGATCCGCGGTGGAAGCGGATTCAGTTCCGGACTCGGGAGCCGGGTCATGATCATGGTGGATGACATCCCGATTTTACGGGGAGATGCCGGCCGCCCGGATTGGGGATTTCTTCCGGTGGACGATGTGGAACAGATTGAGGTTGTAAAAGGAGCTTCATCGGTCGTATATGGCTCGTCCGCCATTACCGGTGCTATCAATATCCGGACGGCTTACCCTAAGGACAAACCGGAAAGCACGTTAAATACATTTTTCGGTGTTTACAGTAAACCTGACCGCACCTATGCTACTCCGTGGACAGGCATGAATCCTGTGATCTATGGCATCGCGGTGACCCATCTCCAGAAATTCAATAATATTGATCTGGGTTTTGGCGTAAATTATTATGATGACCAGGGTTACATCCGCGGCTCCCCGGAGCAGGCCAAGGATACTAATTTCAACAAAGGGCAATTTGAACGCAGGGCGAAAGTCTATTTCAATACCCGTATCCGTAATAAAAAAATTGAAGGACTGACCTATGGGATCAATGGGAATTTTATGTTCAGCGATAAAGCGGAAGCCTATTTCTGGTTTGATGCCGATACCAATCAGTACCGTTCCTACCCGGGTTCATTGTCACACTTTAAGGAATTCACTTTTTTCGTGGATCCGTTCATCAAATACTACAATAAAAACGGGAACAGCCACACCCTGAAAAACCGCATTTATTACGGGAATACCGATGCGAACAACAACCAGTCGAACCGCTACCTGACCGTTTACAACGAATATCAGCACACCCATAAATTCCAGAAGCTTGGTGACCTTATGCTGGTGGTCGGGATCACCAATATTTACTCCCATTCATACGGGAAGGTATTTTCCGGTAAACTGGCTGCCGACAGCACCACTACGGCCAATCAGAATGCCGAATTCTCGGCCGAGAATTTGGCAGTTTATGCACAGCTTGAGAAGAAATTCTTCAAGCGGCTCACCATCCTGGCGGGGGGACGTTGGGAATATTACCAGATCGCTTCGCTTTCCGAAAACAAGCCAATATTCAGGGCCGGATTGAATCTTGAAATAACCAAGGCAACTTTTTTACGTGCTTCGGTAGGCCAGGGATACCGCGCCCCGAGCATCGGTGAACGTTACATCACGACCAATTCAGGGGGATTTGGCTTCTACCCGAACCCCGATCTCAAGTCTGAAACCTGTCTTTCCTATGAACTCGGAATAAAACAAATGTTCAGGATCGGTAAGTTCCAGGGAATGGCTGATGTTTCCGGATTTCTGGAAAATTATAAAAATTATGTTGAATTTAATTTCGGAGAATGGGGCGCTTCGGGGTTGTTCTCGAAAAATATAGGATTCAAATTTTTAAATACCGGACCTGCAAGGATCTATGGGATCGATATGACGTTGGGAGGCGAAGGGAAATTGGTGCGTAACCTGGAGCTTTCCACCCTTATCGGATATACTTATTGTGTACCCATTGCACTGGATACCGCTTACATTTATTATTCACAGAACGGACACCTGACCGGCCATCTCAATTATTCATATAACTCTACTTCCACGGATCCCAGCCAGCGTATACTGAAATACCGTATCCAGCATCTTTTCAAATCCGATGTTCAGTTTACGTACAAAAAAAAGATTGCACTCGGTTTTACAGGACGGTATTATAGTTTCATGAAGAATATCGACAACTTCCTGACCAGCAGTGTTGAAAAAATAATGAATTCCGGCATTAAAGAATACCGGGCAACACATAATAAAGGGAATTTTATTGTGGATATGCGCCTTAGCTATAGTTTCCGTGATTTTAAATTCTCATTTCTTGTGAATAACTGTTTCAATACAGAATATTCCCTCCGGCCGATTACCATCGAAGCACCAAGGACAACTTCTTTACAGGTGCTGCTACATATTTAATCAGATAACTTCTAAAAACAGTAACACTATGAAAAAAATCAGTACACTCGCAATTCTCGTTTTATGCTTCATTGCATTTGGTTACGGTCAAGAAAACCCCGTGGGCGGGACCTTTGAATCCTGGAAATATAATACCGTGCATCATTATTATGAACCCGACAGCAGTATCTTTTCTACCCTGAATATCCTGGATACCATTCCAACCCCATCCGGAATAACTGTTTATCCATGCGATACGGCACACACCGGCAACTTTTCGGCAGGATTGATCACCGGACTTATCGATCTGTCTCCCCTGTTGATAAAAATCCCCGGGGTAATCGGAACGATCAAAATCAACTGGACCTATGAGCGGGCCATTCTGGGGATCCCTTATCCCTATGGGACTACCAAACCTATAAGGTTTTCGGGGTATTATCAATCCTATCCAATACTCAATGACTCATCTGCTGCAGTAATCCTGCTTTCAAAATGGAACCATGGTACACACCACCGTGACACCCTGGCTTATAACCGCCTGGCATTTCATGGGATAGTTAATACCTGGACCGCATTTGATACCGCAGTTAATTATATAGATCCCGTTACCAACCCCGATACGCTTACTATCCTCCTGTTATCCTGCGGAGGGTTCAATGCTGCCAATATGTTCGGCAGTGTTGGCCAGGTTGGAAGCAAGGCGCTCTTTGATGATGTCATCATCACCGGGGTCAATGGATTTCCATTGCTTCTCATGCCTTCCGTGAATGTGAAACTTTCACCGAATCCTGCTTCCCAAATCATGAAAATTGAGCTTGGCAGCAGCATTGAAAACGGCTATTTCGAAATCTATGACGGCCAGGCAAAACTGATCCGGAAAGTTCCTGTCAGTGGAACTTCAGAACAGATTCGTGTGAATGATCTCAGTTCCGGGATGTATTATTATAAGTTAACCGAAAGTACTAAACTCCTTAACTCGGGAACATTCATCGTTACGAGGTAAAACGATCAGGATCTTTATGAGCGAGATTAAATCTTCACAGATGGCAATGGACCTGGAAGACAGGTTCGGTGCGCACAATTATCATCCGTTGCCCGTGGTACTTGCCAAGGGACAGGGCGTATTTATGTGGGATGTGGAAGGCAAGCGGTATTATGATTTTTTATCCGCCTATTCTGCCGTTAACCAGGGCCATTGTCATCCCAAAATTGTCAATGCCCTCATTGAACAGGCCCATACACTTGAGCTGACCTCAAGGGCATTTTATAATAATGTACTCGGGGTTTATGAGAAATTCGTAACGGAATATTTTGGGTATGAACGGGTTCTCCCCATGAATACCGGTGCAGAAGGTGATGAAACCGCACTGAAGCTGACACGGAAATGGGCCTACAAGGTCAAAGGAGTGCCAGAAAACCAGGCGAAGATCATTTGTTGTGAGAACAATTTCCATGGCCGTACCATTTCGGTGATCTCCATGTCGACGGATCCCCAGGCCCGGGCTGATTTCGGGCCCTATACCCCGGGATTTATCACCATACCTTACAATGACCTCGGTGCCCTTGCAAAAGCACTGGAAGATCCCACCGTGGCTGGTTTTCTTGTCGAGCCTATCCAGGGTGAAGCCGGAGTTTTTGTACCGGATGAGGGTTACCTGAAAAAGGCATATGAAATGTGTAAGGCAAAGAATGTATTATTCATTGCGGATGAAGTTCAGACCGGCATTGCGCGGACAGGTAAACTGCTTGCCTGCGAATGGGAAGGCGTCCGTCCGGATGTCCTGATCCTTGGCAAAGCGCTTTCGGGAGGGGTTTATCCGATATCTGCAGTACTTGCCGACGATCACATCATGCTTACCATCTTACCGGGAGAACATGGGTCCACCTTCGGAGGGAATCCTGTTGCCTGCCGGGTTGCCATCGCAGCACTGGAGGTGATCCGGGATGAAAAACTGGCAGAAAATGCCTACAAAATGGGCGTTATTTTCAGGGGAGAACTGGAGAAGATCCATTCGCCTTTGGTTGAACTGGTCAGGGGTAAAGGATTGTTAAATGCAGCCGTCATCAAACCGAGGAATGGAAAAACGGCATGGGATGTCTGTTTGAAAATGCGCGACAACGGACTACTGGCCAAGCCTACGCATGATCACATCATCCGGTTTGCACCTCCTTTGGTCATTAACGAAGAACAGGTAATGGAAGCAGTTTCGATCATCGGGGCTTCACTCGCATCATTCATTTAACCTGGATCGCTGTTAATTTTGGGTGCTGGTGATTTGGAGAGTTTAAATTTCGCCTTTTCGCTGTCTCGCCTTTTCGCTATTTCGCTACTTAAAAAGTTGCCTGGAGCTTCAGATTGAATTGCCGCGGCGTCAGATAGTTGGGAACCGCATACTGCCGGTTGCTGATATCTGTCACCCAGAGGTACGACACGGTATTGCTGATCTGGAAAAGATTAAATACTTCCAGGGAGATCCACATCGAATGAAATACCCTGAATGGATTCTTATGTGAAAGACGGGTAGTCTCTCCAAATAATTGTTTGGATAAACCAATGTCAACCCTCCGGTAAGGAGGCATCCGCAGGGTTTGTTTGTTCTTGGTAGCGCTGGGTGGTCCGAAGGGAAGCCCGGTACCATAAAACAGCGTCAGGTTCATCCGCCAAGAAGGATAATGCGGAATAAAATCCTGGAAAAAGATGCTGAGATTGACCCTTTGGTCGGTTGGACGGGGTATCCAGTCTCCGTTGATATTCTCCTCCGTTTTCATGATGGAAAGACTGGCCCAGGATTCGATCCCTTTTACAAACTCCCCGGTCACCCGGAGATCCACTCCTGCGGCATACCCGAACGCATCATTAGTGCCATAATACCTGATCTTCAGGTTGTTGATATCATAGGGGATCAGGTCGGTAATATATTTATAATAGGCTTCCCCGACAAACTTAAAAGGACGTCCCCATCCCAGGAAATAGAGATCACTCCCGGCAACTACCTGCAGGGCACGCTGGGCCTTGAGCCCGGCCACGATGGCTCCCTTCAGATCGGTCAGCTCGCGGAAAGAGGGAGGCTGGGAATAATAGCCTCCGGAGAGGCGAAAAACCACATCTTTATGCCAATGCGGCTTAAAAGAAATATTGATCCGGGGATCCAGGAGGAATTGCCCGTTAAAATTCCAGTACATCGCCCTTAATCCACCGGTAAGCGCTACATCGAACTTCTCAGGTTTAAAGGTCCAGGTATTTTGCAGGAAAGCGGAGTAGCGGTCGGAGGACTCCTGGCTCTTATTCTTTACCGAACTGTAGAGGAAAAGTGAATCATGAGGAGGGAAAATGGCGCCCAGAGAATCGAGTGGTCGCGGGAGCGAATAACCTGCCGAATCGTGCATCTCCCATTCGCTTACCCGGTAGTCGAAGAATTCATGCTGGTATTTGATGCCCCATTGAAGCGCGCTGCTCCCGGTTTCATAATTTCCCCGGTGCTCCACGGTGAAAACAGTACCGTCAAGGTAATTCCTGGCGTGATTCAGGTAGGCGCCTACACCCAGGATTTCGGTTATGTCCCCGTAATTACCGGTACCGGTAATCGTGGGCGGGGTTTCTACCGAACCGATCCAGTATTCCCCTGAGATATCATAGGTCTCACTTTCCGAAGTCTGGTAGATCGAGGAGATTAAGCGTAACCGGAGGTTTTGGGTAGGCTTGAAAGTGAGGGTAGCAGCACTCATCCAGTTCTGATAGTGATCAACTTCCTGTCCGTCGAAAAATATCATGATCCTGAAGGCTTCCAGTGCATTCCCGAAAGTGGTGGATTGTGTCTGGGGAACCAGCTTGTATGAATTATCCGAGAATGTTCCCATGACAGAGAGTTCCCACTTTTTACTGATGTCATAATTGAGCAGGGCCTGGATATCATAGTATTTGGGTTTGTAGTCGCCCTTGGTATCCAATCCTTTGAGAAAATAGGAATTGGATTTATACCTTCCCCCGATAAGGTAGGATATTTTTTTAGTGATCATCCCTTCCACATGCGCATTGGCCCCGAGGAGGCTCAGATCAAATGATCCGGCAAAGGCGGTGGGACGCTTGTACCTGATATCAAGGACGGACGCCATCTTGTCGCCGTACCTGGCTTCAAACCCGCCGGATGAAAAGGAGATGGCGGATACCAGGTCCGGGTTCAGGAAACTCAACCCTTCCTGCTGTCCCGACCGGACAAGGAATGGCCGGTAGATCTCTATGTCGTTGACAAATACCAGGTTTTCATCATAATTTCCCCCCCGTACAGAGTACTGGGAACTCAGCTCGTTCCTGGATGTTACGCCGGGCATGGTCTTGATCAGGTCTTCGATCCCGGCATTGGCTGACGGGATCAGCGTAACGGTCTTAACATCGATACGGTTAAAGGTATTGGTGCGCAGTTGCTGATCTTTTACTTCGATGGAGGGAAGTGAAGTGGACATCCGGCTCAGGTTCCGGTTGATCTCTTTCCGCTCACCCGGCTTGAGGGTCACCTCAAGCGTTTCCGTTTCAAAACCTATGTAAGAATAGTTGAGGGTGATTTTTTTCCCTGCAGGAACGGTGATCTCATAAGCCCCGTTCTTGCCGGATGTTGTTCCTCCAGGGTTGCCGGCAACGGTAATATTTGCATTGAATACACCCCGGTTGTCCGCATCCGTCACTTTACCAAAAATCACGGCAGTGGGTTGCGCTGACAGGCTTAGCGTGAAAAGCGAGGCGATAAAGAAAAATAATAAGACTAGCTTTCTCAATAGAAGGTTCAGTCGTTGGATGTATTCGTTTGTTTCCGTTTGAATTTTCCTTCTTTCCAGGCCTTTATAAATTGTGCCCAGGCAAAGGGATTGAAAATCTGGAACGGTTGCTGCTGGCCAAAATAATACAATTTGCTGGTTTGGTTCTCAATAAAATTATTGTAATTCATGGAAGCATCCATGGGATATTCTTTTACCCGGATCATAAGTTGTTCAGGATCAAGATTTTTTCTTGCCCGCTCGAGATCATCGTCAGGTACTTTCATATTGACAAAGGCCCGTTTGAAATCTTCCAGGGTCGGCCATGGAAAGATATAGGCGGCAGAAAGCGTGAGGGTATCACCGGTCATCAGCTGTATCAGGGAATATCTTTGCTTGGTAATGGTATCGGGGATGATGAACGAGGCCGGCTTATATCCCAGGGCCGTAAAGAGGATTGTATCCTGCTTGTGGGCAACAAAAGAAAAATAACCCAGTCCGTCGCTGATCACGCCCTTGTTTGAACCCCTGATAACGATCTTTGTAAAAGGGACTGCGGTCAGACTGTCCGCCGTTATAGTTACTCCGGAGAACTGTACAAGTTTTTCGTTCGTATCCTGTGCAAAGAGTAATTGCGGGGAGAACAGGAGTACCAGGAAGATCAAAGAAAGGGTTGAGGTGATTTTCATTCAGCTGGAATTACAGGAATCCGTATACAGTAATATCTGAAAACGAAAATAAGCAGTTTTTATTTCCTGACCTGAAGAGATAAAAAATGCTGTTACATCACTGTAACAGCATAGGATATATCTTACAAACAGGTCATTTTTTAAGATAGCCTTTTTCACGCGCTTCCTTCAAACAGGCTGAAATTCCATTTTTATTGATGGTGCGGATCCCCTGTGCGGAAACCTTTAAGGTGATATAACGGTTTTCTTCGGGTATAAAGAACCGCTTGGTTTGCAGGTTTGGATAGAATTTCCGCTTTGTTTTAATATTTGAATGAGATACGCTGTTGCCTCCCATTACTGCTTTACCGGTTATCTGGCAAACTCTTGACATGACCTTGGATTTAGAATAGTTTTTTAAACGGAGTGCAAAATTCGGCTTTTTTTTTGGATTTACAAAAAGAAATTGGGATTATCTTGAAAATCACCTCAAATAACCCGGGGATCATCCGTTTTTTCAGCGCTTACAAGGCATCGGAAATAATCGTTTTTCTCAACAGGTTGAGCGCCTGCAAGGCAGTTCTTCGGATATTCCGTTCACGACTATCCCCGAACATATACTTAAATGCGCTGGTTCCTGAATGACCGGCAATTGCGATCCATACCAGGCCGACCGGCTTGTCTTCTGTTCCTCCGTCCGGACCGGCGATACCGGAAGTCGCGATGGCATAATCACTCCCGGATCTTTTTTTGATCCCATCTGCCATCTGCCTGACAACCTCTTCACTTACGGCGCCATAATGCAGAATATCTTCAAGCTTGACTTCCAATTCCCTCACTTTTATTTCATTCGAATAGGCAACGACGCTACCCAGGTAATAACCGGAGCTGCCCGGTATGCTCGTTACGAGGTGGGCGATGTATCCGCCGGTACAGCTTTCAGCCGTGACCAGGGTTCTTCCTTTTTCCAGGAGTAATTTTCCGATGATGGCTTCCAGGGTATCCTCTCCTTCCCCGAAAACATATTCCGGGATCAATGCTTTGAGCCGGTTGACCTCCTCATCCATCCGCTCATGGAGCTCCTGTTCATTTTCACTGCTGCCTGTCAACCGTAACCGTACGATCCCCGGCTGCGGAAGATAGGCAAGATGAAGCCAGGGGGGAAGGTGCATCTCCCAGTCCTCCAGGATATCCGAAAGAAAGGATTCCCCTAGTCCCTGGGTAAGAACGGTACGATGGAGAATGGACGGGGGATGGTATCTTTTCTTCAGCCGGGGGATTATTTCATTTGTAATCATTGCTTTCAGTTCGAAGGGAACCCCCGGTATGGAAATGAACAATTTTGTTTCACCGGGAGCCTGTCCGGGTTGCTCGAACCACATCCCGGGAGCCGTACCATTACTGTTGGGGATCCGGATACAGCTTTCCGGGATCTCTGCCTGCTTGCGGTTAACCAGTGTAACAGGAAATCCCCTGGCCCTGAAGAA
>Ga0182011_10004849_pt1 | contig 10706 bp, 14 predicted proteins | sample 711E1DmetaG_FD_120481 | JGI IMG/M metagenome (GOLD analysis project Ga0182011, IMG submission 120481) | Permafrost microbial communities from Stordalen Mire, Sweden - 711E1D metaG | ecosystem: Environmental > Terrestrial > Soil > Wetlands > Permafrost | place: Sweden: Stordalen | collected...
GCCGACATCGGCGATCTGGTGGCCGCTCCCAGCGGGCACGCCCGCGTGGACATCGAGATCGATGCCGCGCCCTGGGTGTCAGTCGATCGCGTGATCCTCTACGTGAACGGCAAGGAAGCCCAGCGCTGGACGGTGCCGCCCAGTCAGAAAGTGGCGCGCTTCCGCGCCAGTCACGACATCACCCTGACCGCCGATGGCTACGCCCTGGTCCGCGTCGACGGAAACGAGTTGATGGCGCCCGTCGTGGGTGACCGCAAGACCTTCGGCGTCTACCCGCTGGCACTCAGCAATCCCATCTTCTTCGACGTGAACAACAACGGCCGCTACGACCCCGCCTACAAACACGGGCGACACTAAGAAGCCGGGCCGCGCGTGAAGAACACGCGCCAGCGGGCCAAGCACGCGAGCAGCCGCACCAGCACAGCCATGGAGAGCGGCCGGGTCAGGCGCAGGGGACGTTTGCGCAGCACAAGCTCCACCTGATCGACCGCTTGGTCGAGCGTGTACATGAACGGCCGAACCGCAGCGCGGGCCATCTTGGTATCCACGAATCCGAAGCGTAGGTTGCTGACAGCCACGCCGTGCGGCCGCAGAGCCAGGCCCAGGCCCTCGAAGTAGCTCGACAGCGCGGCCTTGGAGGCGGCATAGGAGGGAAAGTCGGCCAGAACCAAGGCATCGGCCTGGCTGGACAGCACCACGAGATGCCCGCGACCGGCCGCGACCATCGCAGGCACGATCGCCTGGGCGGTGCGCAGAGCGCCCATCAGATTGACCTCGAAGACGTGGACCTCGCTGCCCAGGTCGTTCGGATCGGGCGGGCCGCCTATGCCAGCGCAGTAGATGCAGGTATCGACCGGACCCTGGCCCAGGATCGCGCGCAATTTCTCGACGTAGTCGCGCTGGCTGACATCGAGAACGTGATGCTGATAGCCGTCGTGCCCGACCGGGCTCGCCCGGCGAGAGACGCCGGTGACCTGCCAGCCGCGATCGAGTAGCCGCCGCGTGCTGTGCAGCCCGATGCCGTCGGAGTTTCCGATGATGAGAGCGTGGCGGGACAACGCCGACATGCGGCCGCAATGATATGCCATAACGTCGCCGTTGCGTGCGAAGAGCTGCAAACGCTCGTACCGTTTGCAGTGTGACTGGCGTCACCAATCGCCCGCCAGGTCGTCGACCAGTCTGGTCGCGCTCTGGATGGTTGTGATAGCGTGTGAGCAAGAGCCATCTTGAGGAAAGGAACGCTCATGAACCGATTTTCTGGACTGTGGTTGGTTGTGACTATGCTCGCTTCCGTCTCCCTGCCGGCGGCGGCGTCCGCGGCGGCGAAAAAGCCGGCGCCCGCCGCGGCCAAGAAAGCGGCCGCGCCGTCGAGCGCTCCCCGAAAGGTGGAAGTCCTGCGCTGGTCGTTCGACAAGTGGATCCCCGGGATGTTCTGCACCAAGGTCGACGAACCGACTGACTCCCAAGGATGGGACGACAACTTTCTCTGTTCGACCCGCGACCTGGGCTTGCGCTGGTCCAGCCTGGGACCCATCAACGGAATGGTTTGCACCCAGTTCGAAGAGGATTCCGATCCCGATGGCTGGGGCGACAACTATCTCTGCGCCCCGCAAGACTACGGTCTCAAGTGGTCAAAGAGAGGAACCATCAAGGGCATGCAATGCCTGCAAATTACCGAGCCCAGCGACCCGCACACATGGAAGGACAATTTTCTGTGCTGGCCCCCGGCCGGGGCAGGCCCGATCAACGCCGTGGTCAGTCCTCCCCAGAACGCGACCGACGTCCTCAATCTCATCAGGGCGAAGCACAACTACCAGACCTACTTGGAGCTCGGCCAGGGCGCACGCGAGGACAACTTCGATGCCCTTGGCGCCAAGATCAAGATCGGCGTTGACCCGGATCGCAAGTCCAACGCCGCCTTCCAGATGCCCTACGACGAGTTTTTCGCGCAGAACAAGCAGAGCTTCGACTTGGTTTTCATCAACGGTCTGCACGACGCCAACCAAGTGGAGAAAGCCCTGGCGAGTTCCCTGAAAATCCTCAACCCGGGGGGAAGCATTGTCATGCAGAACCTCAATCCGACTTCGCCCGGGCAGCAGGCGCTGCCACGGCCGGCTGACCCGGGAGACTGGAAGGGCGACGTGTGGAAGGCCTGGGTCAAGCTGAGGGCCACGCACGATGACCTGGATATGCAGGTGATCAACTTCGACACGGGCTTTGGCATCATCACCCGCGGCAAGCAAGCCAAGCTCAAGCTGCCGGCCGAACTGACCTACCAAGCGCTCGATGCGAACCGCAAGGCCTGGCTAAACCTGATCGATGTCAATGCCTTCCTCAAGGACCTCGGCGTGCAGTAAGGCTACCTATTTCTCACAGAGGCACAGAGGCCACAGAGGCGGATGAAAAAAAGGAAAAGGGGCTGGCGACCGTCTGGTCCAAACCCCTTCTTTCTCTTCCGGCCTGTGTGTTCTCTGTGAGAACCAGCATTCTACAAGTAGACGATCTCCATCACGCAATCGCCCTGCTGGCAGCGGAAGTCCAGGCGTAGGCGCCGGCCCTCATCGTCGACCAGAAACCATGGCTCGGCCGGGCAGCGACGGGGCGGATCGCCCGGATCGCGCGGGCAGAGGCCCATCTCGTACTTGATGCAGGTGCGGGTGGTCATCACCTTGCGGCCGTGCATGTCCAGGCCGCTTTCCGCCGCTGGCTCGATGCGCCCCACACCGTGGCGACGGTAGAAAGACGCCGCTTTCTGATTGAGCACGTTGCCCAGGAACGACAGGTCTCGCTCAGGAAAAGGCGCATCGTTGAGATGGGAACCCTGGGGCGCGTGCGTGACCACGCGCACAGGCAGCAGACGGGCGCGCTGCCGACGCAGCTCCTCGACCAGCCCGCGGCGCAAGCCATTGAGCGTGGCCAGCGGCACATGGGGCATGCGCGGCAAATCGAGCTCCACGCGCGACGCACAGAACTCGCTTGCGCCCAGCTTGGCGAGCTGGCGTTCGAAAACCAGGCGGGCCTGGGCCGGCTGGTCAGCCCATGCGTGCTGGCTTTCGATTTCCGAACTCGCGGTCACTCCATCCTCGTCGCTGGCCTCCAGACGAAATCCCGTCGCGCTTTCGCGCAGCCGCAGATTCACGCCAATCCGGCGTTGGTTCCGACTGCGCATGACCTGATTGACGAAGGCGTGATCGTGATTGCGGAACACGCGCAAGCCGCGCTCGATCCCGCCCAACTTCTCGGGAAAGACCGCCGTGCCGTCGATCTGGTTGACTACCGTGCCGTGCAATTCCTGATCGCGGCCGAAGAAACTGAGGCCGTCGCCACTGTGCAGGGGAGCGGCGGCCTCCAGCGCGAAGGAGTCGCGGCGTACGTCGACCACGCGCCCCACCGACTCGCCCACGTGCTTGGGCGAATCAGGTGACGCCACGGCAGCGCCACGACCGTGCAGAAAGTATGTCGTGTAGCCGCGATTGAAAGTCTTGTCGGGATCGGGCTCGAACCCCAGTGTGGTCGTGCCCGACGACGCACGCCGGCCCCCCACCTCCGCCAGCACCGCGTCCAGCTTGCGCCGGTAGTGACCCACGACATTCATCACATACGCCTTGTTCTTGAGGCGTCCTTCTATCTTAAATGAGGTGACCCCGGACTCGATCAGTTCGCGCAGCTCGGCGGTCAGGTTCAGATCGCGCAGCGACAGCAGGTGCTTGTCGCGCACCAGGGTTGCCCCCGCCGCATCCTGCAAGCAATACAGACGGCGACAGGGTTGGGCGCACTGGCCGCGGTTTCCACTGCGGCCGCCCATCGCGTAGCTCAGGCTGCACTGTCCACTCATGCTCACGCACAAGGCGCCGTGGATGAAGACCTCCAGCTCGATGCTGGTGGCGGTGCGGATGGCGCGAATCTGGTCGAGATCCAGCTCGCGGGCCAGGATGGCACGCGAGAAACCGACCTTCTCCCAAAAAGCCACGCGCTCCGCGCTGTGGTTGTGCATCTGGGTGCTGGCAATCAGCGGCAAAGGCGGCAGGTCACATTCCAGCAGACCGACATCCTGGATGATGAGCCCATCCACGCCCGCCTGATGAAGCTGCCGACACAGGCGCTCGGCCTCGGCCAGCTCGTCGTCGCGCAGCAGGGTATTGACCGTGGCATAGACCCGCGCCCACATCCGATGTGCGTACGCGGCCAGCTTCTCGATGTCGGCGATGGCGTTGCCCGCTGCCTCGCGCGCACCAAATCGCGGCGCGCCTATGTACACGGCGTCGGCGCCGCAATCGATGGCCGCCTGGCCGCATTCCAGATCTTTGGCAGGTGCGAGAAGCTCAAGGGAAAGCATGGACGACCCGTCGGCCCCGGGGGCCTGCTCTCATTCTGCGCAAGAGCCACCTCGGCCGCCAGTGCGCTTTCGGGATCTTCCAGGTCGCGCAAGTGCGGGCAGCGGGAGGCCTCCCGGACGCTCAATAACCCCCTTCGTTTTCCCCATGCCCGCAAACTACATCAACCTACACACCCAAACTATCCCCATGCCCAGGGCGGCGCCTTTGACTGATACACATTGCTATGCCAACCTCTACACATGCGCACCAACATCGTCATCGACGACACTCTGATGCGGGATGCACTTGCCGCCAGCGGACTTCCCAGCAAGCGGGCGGCAGTTGAGGCTGGGCTGCGCAGCCTGGTGTCGCTGCATCGCCAGGCCGGTGTGCGCCGTCTACGCGGCCAGGTCAAATGGACGGGCGATCTGGCCAAGCTGCGCACCAAGAGAACCTCGCACAGGTAACCCGTGGTTATCGTCGACACCACGGTCTGGATCGACTACTTCCGTGGTCGGAGGACGGCACAGACCCGGTGGCTGGACCAGGCTCTCGGCGTGACCCGTGTAGGGTTGTGCGACCTCATCTTGTGCGAGATCCTGCAGGGGATGCAGAGCGATGCGGATGCGGCTTCCGTGCTGGCCCAGATGTCATCGTTCGACCTGTTCGACACAGGCGGCATGGACCTAGCCGTCGAGTCAGCGCGAAACTATCGCCGCCTGCGGACGCGGGGCCACACGGTCAGGAAGACTATTGATTGCCTCATCGCCACCCTGTGTCTGCGCGAGGGCCACGAGTTGCTGCACAACGATCGCGACTTCGACCCGTTCGAGGCAATGCTGGGCCTGCGCGTGATTCACCCCTGAACTGCGCCCTCGTCCTCGCCCAACCTGGCACGCAATCCCGTCGCAGGCGGCTACCAGAACCCGCCCCATCGGGCTGTCGGCTGGGAACACAGTGATACCCTTCAGTCCGGCCGCATGGGCGCGTTTGAACAAGCCGAGCACGCCTTCAAGTGCATAGGCATCATGGAAGTATGGCGTCCACGGGAAAGTCACGGCTTTCGAGAATGGCACCCATCGGCGGTCAGCTGGGTTTCGCGCGGGGTGGAAGTTTTGCGTTTGCCGCCTCGGGTTTCTACGATAACGCCGGTCCAATGGATGGCGCGTCTATCGGTAGCCCCTACTTCGGCGACGCAAGCCATTCCACCTTGGCACCGACGGCCCGCAAGCGGCTGCGCACGTCAGCCACGAACTGATCGCTTGTGGCCAAAGCCCCAAGGCGAGGTACAACGAGAATCGTGTCTGGAGGCAACCGCAACCAGGCAAGCCTATCCTTGCCAGTCCCCGCGTTCGCGAGGTTCGCGAGTGTTTCGAGGAGCGGCGGGCGTGACTTGGGCATCGCCTTGACCAAGTGTTTGGCGTTTCGTTGCAAGGGCAAGAGGGCCGGGCTGGCTCGCAATGAGTGAAGCTCAGCGCTGGTGAGCACGAGCCCGATCTGGAACGAGCCCGGGGCGCGTAGCGCCTCGGCGACCTTGTCCAGTTCTGCCCGACCTTCCACCGCGAGAAAGACGGCGTAGCCAAGCGGCCAGGCCAGGAAACGAGCACGCCGCTCTCCCTCGTCATTCCCCGGAGTGCCATCCAGTGACACGCATTGCCGCTTGGCAGCGCAGCGATAGACCGCGCGAACTTGCACATCGCCTTCGCGCGATGGCCAACTCCCGGCCGCCAGACTCGCCGCTGCGCTAAACGCGGGCATCGTCTGTGCGATCAACTCGTGGACGACCGAGCGCTCTTCGCCGTCGTCTAAGGAAACGAAAAGAGGGTTCTTTTTCTTGTCCACGGCAGCAGCGAGCTTGGCCAACGAGTCGGCCAACAATTGACGCCTGGCCTCGGGCATGGCGTTGAGCACCAGCATCGCCACTGAGGGCGTAGTGCGTTCGCGCGATACGGGCTTCTGCCCTGTCGCTATCTCCAGTTTCAGCGCTTGCGGCGTGCGCCCATACGCGGACGGACGAATCGCCAGCAGCAGACATCCCAGGACGACCAGCCATCGCCAGCCACGGCGCGCGCTCATTGGCCGGCTACCGCCTGCGCGCGCTCACCTCCGACCCGCTCGGCGTTACCCCGCTGGCCACGCAATCCGTTCCGATGGTGAGATGCAGATCCCCGTTGAAGTTGTTGTTGGCGTTGCAACTGGTCGTGGCGGTGTTGCTTTCGAGCTTGATTTTGCAGTTTTGCGGGCTGCCGGAGTCGGATCGCGCGGTCCAGTTGCCACCGAAGTCGCCAAACTGCGAGGCCAGCGCATCAGTGCGCAAGACGGTGTAGTGAAGACCGTTCTCAGGCGAGGGCAGAACATCCCAGGGCCAATCGTCGCCGCCCACGTCGTAGTCGCTCCCATTGACGGTGCAGTTGCCCGTGACCTTATCGGCGGCCACGTCCAACGTGCAGGTTTCCCTATTGGACTGCAAGACCCAATGACCGCCAATGACGACGGGAAAGCTGCCCGTGTTTGCGGCGGCAGGCGTGTTCTGAACAGAAATCAAGCGCGTCGTCGGGAATTCGTTATAGTAATCGGAGTGTTTCCACGTGGCGGAGGGGCCCTGGGCGTCGTAGGTGAGCTGAGAGCTACTCGTGGTGAGCGAGAACCCGTCTTTCGAGACGACCAAGGTCCCGCGCACGATTCCCGTGCCGAGACTGGACGCAAAGAGATCCCAAGTGCCCGAAAGATCCTTGTCGCAGCCGGAGCCTCCAGCTGTTCCTGTGTCGGGGACGGCTCCGGAGGAGCCCCCTAATCCAGTATCCAGCTTCACGTTCGAGCCGCCGGTCCCGCTACCCGTACCAGTGCCGATTGATCCTGTCACGCCACCCGTCCCGAGCGCACCACCCGCGCCTGCGTCGGCGCTCCTGCCACCACAACCGGCGACCCAAAGCACAAGCATAGTAGTCCTAAAGAAGGATGGGATTCGATGCATGCGCGTGCTCCTCAGCATTTGAAGAACCAGCAGATGGCGCAAACGCCCATCATCGCGAGACAGCATATCCCAACCGCGCTGCGCATGCGAAGATTGCGCAACCCAGGGATTGACCGGCGTGTTTCCATCTTCCGTGCCACCTGGAACTGGCGTTCAGACTGCTTGTTCATCGTGTGCGGTCCAGCCTGCGCTGCGGTCCGCACCGCCTCACGTATCGATTTCATTCTGAGGTGCGCGATCGTGATCCTGTAGGCAAGCCTTCTACGGGCATTCCGTCGGCGCGCCGGCATCGGGATGGCGCGTCCGCTTCATCGGGCGTGGGTCGTACGGGGCGAACGGTTGACGTGATGAGCGCCGTTCGTTGAGGGCCAACAACTCGGCGGGCGGATAGGCCACATCGCTGCCTGCTGGGAATGCTTCGTGCACAATGGACAGGATGGTGGCGCGTGCCATGGCGCCGTAGTCTGTGGTCGAATCCGATTCCTCGGAGCACTCGTCCCAGATGGTGAAAAGAAGTTCCCGGCGCTGGGCTGCAGACAAATCTGTGCGGGCGGCAAGCTGTCTGACCTTCGTGGATAGGGCAAAAAGTTCCTGCTTCTGCCGCTCGCCCTGGTACCGCCTGGCCATGCACAGACGTTGTTCGCGGGTATTCTCTGCCATTGCGCGTTTGACGGAGGCGTAGGGATCCTGGCCTGCACGTTTCATGATCTGGTCGCTGAGATCGAATCGCCCCCCCACACCCAACCCCACCATATGCACGTCTGAGATGTCCTTCGGATCATGGAAACGGATGCTGCCGTCCTCGGCCACGTTGGCGGTCACGCGCGTACCTCTTTGATTCCCCTTCGGCAGTTCGCGCACCCCGGTTTGGCTCTTCGCCATGGGTGGAGCGAGAGGATCCCGCGCTTTCTCGTCAGGCATAGGGAATTTCATCGGCCCGGTCAGGTTTGGACGCGCGGGTTGGAAGGTGGCCAGGGGATTGGCCAGGCTTGGCGACGCAGCACCTGGTACTTGAAGAGATCCATCGGTCTTGGGCATCGGGACTTCCGCGGCCTCTGCCGCGGCTTTCACCGTGTCGCCATGAACAACCGCGACTCTTGCTCGCGACGGCGGCGATGCCAGCGATGGTCCCAGCGCGGGCGGCGACGCCGCAGCGGAGGCTGGAGGAGAAGCCGGAGCCGGAACAGTTGCCGGGGCCACCTCGAAGACGATCTCCACTGGCTCGGAAAGAGGCGTGGGCTTCGGCGCCTCTTTCGAGAAAAGCATCCATGCCAGCGCCCCGTGGACCAGCAAGGATCCCGCAAGCGCCCAGCGCACTCGCGCACCGGGCCAGCGTGTGCCCGATGCTTCCACATGCGCCGCGTGTAGCGAGGGACGCCACCTCATGAGGACCCATTTGTACCACGAAGCGACTCAAGTCACTCACGCAGCTGCCTTGAGGCGCACCTCCGCGACGCTCGTCAGAAGTCGGACGGAAAGAGTCTTCCGGCCCGAGGAGCGGGCGGACGCAGCAAAGAGATCGCGCTGCGACCCCGATGTCCGGGCAAGCCGACCGCGCGCGCCTCAGGGACAGGTTACAATGGTGGCACTTTGTCCATGCGCCGTTCTGCACTTCTCATCGAATGTTCATGCCCATCCCGCGCCCGGCCAGGGCATTGGACTGGGCGCGCGTCGAGAAGCCGGCCTCGAAGATGGCGCCGACCAAATCCTCATCGCTGGGGTTGCCCATGCTGGCCAGTTGCCCCGAGGTCTGCAAGGTGCGGCGGATGGCCTCGCGGTCGATGCCGCCGCCGTCGTCCTCGAAGGTGAGGTACACAAAATCGGCCTCCTGGGCCGCGCGGATGGTGATGCGGCCGTGCGCCGGCTTACCCCGCTCGGCGCGCACGGGGCGGCGGCGACGACCGCTCGATCTTCATCTCGCCGTAGGAGGCTCGGTAGACGAGCGACACCAGGTGCCCGTCCCTATCGATGACCATTTCTCCCGACATCTTTCCGAGGGGCGTCTGATCCACGAAGTCATAGGTGTGCTCGCCGTGTGCGCCGTCGGTCTTGCGCGTGATCTCGTAGCTCACGTCTTTCACACCGGGCTTCATGCTGCCAAAGGGAGCCAGAGACACGAGCACGCCCCGAACCACGGCCGTGGCGCCGGGCCGGAGCTGGAAGGCGCGTTCGGCGAGCGGCAACAGCGTCGCGGCGTTGAAGTGGTCGAACACGTCGTCCGCGCCCATGGGGATCTCGTCGGTGACGGGTTTTCCGCTGAGGTTGCCGGTGAAGTGCGCTTGCCCCCCGGAGGCGGTGGCGGTGCCGTGGCGCTTTCCGTCCTCGTCGAGCGTGAGCTCGCTGGCGTGGCCCGAGGGATCGAGCTCCAAGCGCAGCGTCGCCAGCTTCGGGCCTGGTGGGCGCCCGGCGGATTGCGCGACGATGGTACGGCGGCCGCCCTGGTGAACCTCGACCGCCAGGCGCGTGGCGCCCGTGGGTGTGCCGTCGAAGCTCTCGTCGAACGTGGCGCTCCAGGCGACCTGGCCGCCGGTGAGCGCGAGCGCCGGCGCCGACTGGAACCAATCAAGGCCGCCTGTGGCCGATGCGGGCGGCCCGGCGCGATCCTTGGCGAGCTGATCGAGCGCCGCTGCGAGTTTGGCGGCGGGGAGCCACTGGCCGCGCAAGACCACCCCGCGCGTGCGCGCGGCATTGTGCACGTCGGCCAAGGGATTGCCGTCGACGAGGATCAGGTCGGCGCGCAGCCCGGGCGCGACCCGACCGAATTCGCGCTCGGCGTGCAGGAACTCGGCGGCATCAGCGGTACCGGCGCGTAGCGCCTCGAAGGGTGTGAGCCCCGCCTCGACGAACAACGCCAGCTCCTCGTGTATCGAGAACCCGGCGATGACGAACGGGTTCGACGTGTCGGTGCCGAGAAGCAGGCGCGCGCCGGCCTCGTGCAGCGCCCGGGTCAGGCGCTTGTTGAAGGCGGCACGCGCACGCTCAGCCGCGAAGTCCTCGGCGGTCATGCCTTGCGCGCGGAAGCTCTTCTTGGGATCCCAGGTGGCGAGCTGCACAGGCGACAAGTACTTCACGCCGGGCAGGCGAAGCAACGCTTCGTGATGCTCGAGCGCCGCGAAGTGCTCGGTCATGATCTGCGTGACGCAATTCCAGACGCCGGCGGCTTTGCTGCGGCGAACGACGTCAGCGAGCTTGGTGTCGTCGACATGGGCGAGAACCACGCGGCTGTTCGCCCCGAATTCCGGTTTATCAAGCGCCGGTGAATCCTTCTATTGCATGGCCATGAGGTAGCCGGTCAAGTGCTCGATCGATTCCTGGCCGCCGGCCGCAAGCACGCTGTCCAGTCCCAGGGCATCGGGAACATGGCCGACGACGCGCAGGCCGTGCTTCTTCGCGGCCTCGAGGATCCCAAGGTACGC
>Ga0182011_10004850_pt1 | contig 10706 bp, 7 predicted proteins | sample 711E1DmetaG_FD_120481 | JGI IMG/M metagenome (GOLD analysis project Ga0182011, IMG submission 120481) | Permafrost microbial communities from Stordalen Mire, Sweden - 711E1D metaG | ecosystem: Environmental > Terrestrial > Soil > Wetlands > Permafrost | place: Sweden: Stordalen | collected...
GCTGGTCTTCGAGACCGTCCCCGGCGACGGGGTGCGCCTGGCGGCGATGGATGTCGAACGGGATCCTACAGATTCTGACAAACGGCCCACCGTAGAGGGGGGCGCGATCGGATAAGGTGAAGCGACCGCAGGCGCTCCGGCGCCGTCATGTTCGCCCGTCGGACCGGGACCGTTGGACGTCCCTACAGCCGATGTCAATCCAAGACGCGACACTCCCGGGAGGGAGACCATGGCTCAACCGTTCGTAGTCCAGCTTCCCAACCGACCAGGTGAGCTAGCTCACCTGGCCAAAGGTCTGTGCGCTCGCGGCATCAACCTCACCCAGATCCAGGGCAGCTCGGCAGGCGACATGGCCTGCGCGCTGATCTACACGGACGACGACGGGGCCACGGCCGAAGTGCTCCGCAGCATGGGCTACTCGTTCGTCACCGGCTCAACGCTCATCGTCGAGATCGAGGACACGCCCTGCGCCCTGGGCGACCTGACCGCGCAGCTCGAGCACGGCGGAGTCGTTCTGAAGGGCTGCTGTGTTATCGGCCGCCGCGAAGGACGGGCCGAGTGGTCCATCTCCGTGGACAACGAGCCGCGGGCCCGCCAGCTCCTGGGGATGCCCGAGGTCGTGAACCTCGTGTCGACGCGCCGATAGCAGCTCGCCGAAACTGGCCGCGTCCGACTTCGGCCGAGGACTCCGAACCCGCAGGGTCGGCGCCTGCGGCGACACCGAACGGTGAAGGCGCGCTCAGCGGGAGGCGCGAAGAGTCAACTCCATGGTTCCGTCGGGCGCGGAGGGCGTCACGAGGCTGCCCTCTGCCGTGGCCTCGACGGTTCCGCCGCTCGCCGATTCGACGGTCTCTCCCAGCAGGAGCAGGCGCCAGCCCGGGGCTGCCTCACTTGGCGTCACCGTTACACGCTTGCCCCTGCGGCGAAGCTCAAACGTCAAACCGGGTTCCCCAGCCTGCGAAGGAACGGCGACCCTGACCTGGGCCCCGTCCTCAATGGCGTACGCCTGCAGAGTGACGCCGGCTCGGAAGTCGTAGTCCGCCCTGGTCTCGCACTCGCCCATGGGGAGGACCGTGTTTGGGCGAACGAGAAGGGGCAGGCTCGAACACGGGTGCTGCTCCTCGCGCCAGCCCGGCCCTTCGACCACGGCGCCGCTGAGCAGGTTCGTCCACCTCCCCGCCGGGACGTAGTAGGAAACGGTGCCGTCTTCCGAAAACACGGGCGCGACGAGGAGGCGTTCCCCGAGCATGTACTGACGATCGAGGTAGGCGCAGCCGGGGTCGTCCGGGAACTCCAGGCACATCGCCCGCATCGTCGGGATGCCGCGCTCGTGCGCCTCTACCGCCGCCCCGTACAGGTACGGCATCAGGCGGTTCTTGAGCTCGGTGAACGTGCGCATCACCTCGACTGCCTCTTCGTCGAACAGCCACGGCACCCGGTACGACTCGTTGGCATGGAGCCGGCTGTGCGAGGAGAGCAGGCCGAACGCGATCCAGCGCTTGAAGACCGACGCCGGGGGGGTTCCTTCGAATCCGCCGATGTCGTGGCTCCAGAAGCCGAAGCCCGACAGGCCGAGCGAGAGCCCGCCACGGAGACTTTCGGCCATCGACTCGAAGGTCGATGAGCAATCCCCGCCCCAGTGGACCGGGAACTGCTGGGTCCCGGCGGTCGCCGAGCGGGCGAACACCACGGCCTCTCCCTTGCCCCGCCGCTTCTCGAGCAGTTCGAAGACCGTCCGGTTGTACAGATACGGGTAGTAGTTGTGCATTCGCTCCGGATCGGAGCCGTCGAAGTAAGCCACGTCGGTCGGGATTCGTTCGCCGAAATCGGTCTTGAAACAGTCGACGCCCATGTCGAGGAGGGCGTCGAGCTTGCTCGCATACCAGCGCCGCGCCTCCGGGTTGGTGAAGTCCACGAGACCCATACCGGGCTGCCAGAGATCCCACTGCCAGACGTCGCCGTTGGGTCGCTTCAGGAGGTAGCCCGCGGCACGCCCTTCTTCGAAGAGCGGCGAACGCTGGGCGATGTACGGATTGATCCACAGGCTGACCCTCAGCCCATCGGCCTTCAGCCGGGCGAGCATGCCCTTTGGATCCGGAAACGTGCGCGGATCCCAGGCGAAGTCGCACCAGTTGAACTCGCGCATCCAGAACGAATCGAAGTGGAAGACGCTCATCGGGAGATGGCGCTCGGCCATGCCCCGAATGAAGCTCATCACCGTCGCCTCGTCGTATGCGGTCGTAAAGGACGTGCTGAGCCATAGCCCGAACGACCAGGCCGGCGGCAGGGCGGGCCTGCCGGTGAGGGAGGTGTATTTCTCGAGAATCTCTTTCGGAGTCGGACCGTAGATGACGTAGTACTCGAGGGCGTGGCCCTCGACACTGAACTGGACGCGGGAGACGGCTTCCGAGCCGACTTCGAAAGAGACCCGGCCGGGATCGCTCACGAAGACGCCGTATCCGCCGTCGGTCAGGTAGAACGGGATGTTCTTGTAGGCTTGCTCGCTGCTCGTTCCACCGTCCCGATTCCAGATGTCGACCGACTGGCCATTCTTGACCAGCGGTCCGAACCGTTCGCCGAGCCCGTAGACGCATTCCCCGACGCCGAGGCCAAGTTGCTCGACCATGTAGTGGTGGCCCTCGGTCTCGACGATGCCGATGCCCTTGGGTTCGCTCGAGGTGAGGACCCGACCGTCGGCCTCAAAGGAGATCCGCCACTCGCCATTGCGATCCACCCGGGCCGTCAGACTGCCCGCGGTGAGCTCGGCGGCCTCGTCGGACGTCGACACCACGACAGGCCCCGGTGCCGACGCGATCGCAAACTCGGGCTTCTTCGGCACCTCGCCCTCGAAGTGCGAAAGGCGGACGCAGACGACGTCCGGCAGCGGCGAAGTCAGCCGGATGGTCACGAGAGGGCCGCCCAGGGTGTGGCCCCGGTGCTCGATCTTCCTGGTCGGCGCGTAGACCGTGAGCGCGTCCAGCGACTCACAGATGTCGTACGCCTCGGCCGGATGCCAGGCCGTGACGCCGGGGCGCATCCGCCAGAAGCCATCGGAGAACTTCATCGCCTGTTGCTCACCTTTCGCGAGTCGCGTCGCTGCCATGTCGCCGGGGATCCACTGCAGGGTACCCGAGAACGTGCATCGCCGAGTCGGGCGGCAGCCCGGCATCGGCGTGAGCGCTGGCGTGTCTCTCCGACCGCATGCCCTGCCTCTAATGCCGCCTCAGTCGTCATCGTAGTCAGATGGTCCGTGGAACCCACGGTCTGTGAATCACCCTCAGCCGGGGAGCCTGATCTCGATCCGTTGCGAGCCGGCTGCGGCTGTGACGAGCATGCCTTCGGGAGTGCTCTCGGCGGTGCCGCCCGTCACGCTCAACGCAGTCCCGATGTTGGCCAACATGAGCCGCCACGACTTTGACCCCCGCACGCGCTCCGCGACCACGACCTCAGCGGCCCGGGTCACCTCGAATGCGGAATCCGCTCCGCCGCGCACGTCGGGCACCGCGACGGCCACCTTCAGCCCGTCCGCGAGCTCATAGGCGCGAAGAGTCACGCCGTCCGCGAAGTCATAGTCGGCCCTGTCATCTCGGGCGCCCATGGCGATCACCGAGCCGGGCCGGACCAGCAGAGGCAGGCTGGAGAACACGTGGCATTCCTGGATCCAACCCGGCCCGCACAGCGTGGCGCCGGTGACGAGGTTGGTCCAGCGCCCCGCTGGGACGTAGTACGTGACCTGACCATCCGCGGCAAAGATCGGCGCCACCAGCAGCGACTCGCCGAGCATGTACTGGCGGTCGAGAAAAGCGGCGGTCTGGTCCTGCGGAAACTCCAGCAACATGGCCCGCATCATCGGCACGCCGCTCCGCGAAGCCTCCACGGCCGCCTGATACAGGTAGGGCATGAGCCGGCATTTGAGGCGCGCGAAGGCCCTGACAACCTCGACGGACTCATCGTCGACGAGCCACGGAACGCGGTATGAGTTGCTGCCGTGCAGGCGGCTGTGCGAGCTCAACAGGCCGAACTGGGCCCAGCGCTGGTAGACGGCCGCCGGAGGCGTGCCTTCGAAGCCGCCGATGTCGTGGCTCCAGAAGCCGAATCCTGATAGGCCCAGGGACAACCCGCCGCGCAGGGTGTCGGCCATGGAAGGGAACGTGCTCTCGCAGTCGCCGCCCCAGTGGACCGGGAACAGCCAGCTGCACGCCGTCGCCGACCGGGCGAAGACGACCGCCTCGCCGGGGCCGCGGCGATCGCGGAGCAGCTCGAAGACCGTCTGGTTGTACAGATACGGATAGAAGTTGTGCATCCGTTCTGGGTCTGAACCGTCGTGCCAGACGACGTCGGTCGGAATGCGCTCACCGAAATCGGTTTTGAAGCAGTCGACGCCCTGGTCGAGCAGGACGGCGAGCTTCGAGCGGTACCAGGCCCGGACGTCGGGGTTCGTGAAGTCCACGATGCCCATGCCCGGCTGCCACTGGTCGCTCTGCCAGATGTCGCCGTTTGGGCGGCGGAGCAGGTATCCCGCCGCGGCCGCCTCGGCGAAGAGCGGCGAAGCCTGGGCTACGTAGGGATTGATCCAGACGCAGATCCGCAGACCGCGCTCGTGGAGCCGGGCGAGCATGCCGGCCGGGTCGGGGAAGGTCCGCTCGTCCCAGCTGAAGTCGACCCACTGGAAATCGCGCATCCAGAACGAATCGAAGTGGAAGACGCTCAGGGGAATGTCCCGCTCGGCCATGCCCTCGACCAGGCGCGTCACCGTCGCCTCGTCGTAGTCGGTGGTGAACGAGGTCGAGAGCCACAGCCCGAACGACCAGGCCGGTGGCAGGGCCGGCCGGCCGACGAGGCCCGTGAACCGCTCCAGGACTTCCTTGGGGCTCGGGCCATATATGACGAGGTACTCGAGCGTCTGGCCCGCGACACTGAAGCCGACTCGATCGACGTGCTCGGTTGCGACCTCGAATTCGACTCTTCCCGGCTCGTTGACGAAGACGCCGTAGCCGCCGTCGGTCAAGTAGAAGGGCACGTTCTTGTAGGCCTGCTCCGAGCCAGTGCCGCCATCCCGGTTCCAGATGTCGATCGACTGGCCGTTCTTGATGAACGGGCCGAAGCGTTCGCCCAGGCCGTAGACGTGTTCGCCGACGCCGAGCGAGAGCGCCTCGGCCATGAAGTGGCCGGCCTCTTGACCGTCATGGCCATGGCCGGCGTGGTCATGCCCGCCATGGCCGGGCCATTCGATCGCGGCAATGCCCTTCGCGTCGCTGGTGGTGAGTGTCCGACCGTCGGCTACGAAGTCGATGCTCCACGGCCCCGTTCGATGGACCCGCGCCGCGAGCCGTCCCGACTGAAGGCCCGCGAACGAATCGTCGACCTCCACGCGGACGTCCGGGGCGCTGCCGGGGAAGATCGGAAAGGCTGGTCCGCTGGCTCGCGTCCCTGCGTGATGCGTGACTCGGACACGGATGACGTCGACGGTCGGGGACGACAGTTCAATCGTCAGGGCCGCGAGATCGTGCATCTCGGAGCGATCTTGCGGCGCGACCGCGGGCGCAAGGACGGTCAGCTTGTCCTCGGCGACTGTGACGCGGTGGACCACGGCCGGATGAATCGCCCGCACGCCATCACGCAACTGCCAGTAGCCGTCCCTGAACTTCATCAGTTCTCGCTCCTCGTACGACCCGCCAATCCGGGTCCGCCTCGAACCCGGCGAAGCCCCGGATCTGCCTCTCTACCTGTAGGACCCCGCTGTAATCCCCCTTGTCAGAGTCCGCTGGAAGAGAAGGAAGAACACCACGCACGGCAGGACGCCCAACAGCGCAGACGCGGCTACTTGACTCTCGTTCATCATGTGCTGGCCCTGTGTGACGGCGACCGATACCGGCACCGTGTACTGCGAGTTGGAGATGAGAAACACCATCGGAAGATAGAACTCGTTCCAGGTCCAGATGAACGCGAAGACCATGAACACCATCAGCGACGGTCTCATTACCGGAATGACCACCCTGACCAGAAGTTGCATGTTGCTGCATCCATCCACCTTGGCCGCGTCGAGGATCTCGCGGGGGAACGCCCGCATGACGGACGCAATGAAATACGTCCCAAAGGCGCTCTGAATGACCGTGAAGATGATCACAACCGCCAGCTGCGTGTTGTAGAGGCCCGCAAACTTGGCCATGTAGTACAGCGGATACACGATGGCCTCATTTGGCAGGATGTTCGCCAGCATGAAGAACACGAGCATCCAAACGGCGCCCCGAATGTTCCCGATGCCCAGGGCAAACGCGTTCAACAGAGACAGAATGGTGGCGAAGACGGCGACCAGCAGGCTGATGACCATACTGTTCCGCAGCGCCCCGCCGAAGTCGACAGCGTTCCAGAACGTCACGATGTTGTCCATGGTGACGCTCTGAGGCAACGACAATGGGCCGTTGGCCGCGAGGTCGGTCGGAGTCTTGACAGCATTGATCGCGATGATCGCGAAGGGGGAGAACATGACAACTAGAAGCGCGAGGAGACCGAAGATAACGCCGTAGGCCTGGACGACATCCATGACGCGCGTCCGGAGGGGCCGCCGCTTGCGTCCATCCGTCCTGGCGACGGGCTTTCCCTCGACGATGCCGGTGGTGGTCATGCTAGGACTCCTTGGCGAGGTCGCGCCTCTCCTGGAAGTTGATGAAGACGACGGCCACCAGCAGGACGACGACCGTAACGATCGTGGCCACTGCCGACCCAACTCCGACCTGATCCTTCTGGAAGAAGTTCAGGTATGTGTAGTACGACGGCACGTACGTCGCAGTGCCAGGTCCGCCCCTTGTCAGGACGAACACCTGCGCGAACACCTTGAACGTTGCGATCGTGGTCATGAGCACGACTACGAAGATCTCCGGTCGTATCTGGTGAATCGTTATATGTATGAATGTCTGCCAGCCGGAAGCTCCGTCCAGGGACGCCGCCTCGATCACGGTCTGGTCCATTCGCTGAAGAGCAGTGAAGAAGATCACGAGCGGAAACCCGATCTGGAACCAGACCATCATCCCCATCACCGAGAAGATCGCGATGCCCGGGTCCCCGAGCCAGTTCTGAGCGAGGACGCCAAGGCCGACCCCCTGGAGAATTGAGTTCAGCGCGCCGTCCGGGGTGAGTATCCAACCCCACACGACCCCGGCAACAGCCACAGGCATGACCTGCGGCAGGTAGAAGCCGGCGCGGAAGAAGCTGGCGGTCTTGGGTCCGAATCTCCGGGCAACGTAGCTATAAAGAAGACCTGCCAGCAGCAATCCGAGGATCGTCGGTATGACAACCATGGCCAGCAGCAGAACGAATGTGTTCTGGAACGACGCTACGAAGTAGGGGTCGCTGACGAGATTGAAGTAGTTGTCTATGCCGACCCATTTCGGCGCTTGCACGCCGTTCCACGTCGTGAAGCTGATGAACACCGTGGCCAGGAACGGACCAACGATCACCAGCAGGAATGCCAGCAGGCCGGGCAGCATGAAGATCGCGTAGCCACCGTCCAGGGAGGACCGCCGTTTCATGCCATTGCTCTCCTTTGGGCCCGGTGGACGGGTTGGCTTCGTTTCGGCTTGGATGTGCCCGGCTGGCCCGGACCCCAGGCACCTGCAAACAGTTTCTCGAGGTTCGGCGAGCGCCGCCAGATCCGGCCAGAGTGAGGTCCAGCGGTCCGGCGGCGCTCAGCCTTTGATTTACGAAACCACAGCCAATTCAGGCCGCAAGCGGCCTTGCGCCGGCTAGAGCGCCGGCTTCCCGGCGTTGTACGCCTTGCCGATCGAGTCGAGGAACGCGGACGGATCCTGACCGCTCATCAGGGTCTGCACGTTCGAGACGAGGACGTTGTAGAAGCCCGCGACCGGCCAGTCCGGATAGAAAGCCAGCCCGTCGTTCTTCAGCAGCGTCTGGAAGTTCTGGTTGAACGCCTGAAGCGCCGGATCGGTTATAGCCGTCGCATCAGCAGCGACCGGCAGACCACCTGCACGACCCATGATGTTCTGGATAGGTGTCTGGAGGGTGATGTCGATGAAGTCTTCCGCCAGGTCCGCGTTCTTGGAGCTGGTCGGAACGACCCAGATGTTGCCGCTCGAGCCCGGGGCGAGAGTGTTGCCCGGGAAGAGGAAGATGCCCCACTTGAACTTAGTGATCTCGGTGATGAACGAGCCGTACCACCAGCTGCCCGTGGGGAAGATCGGGTTCTTTCCGGCCAGGAAGTTGTCGCCCGCCTGCTGGGCAGTCAGGCCGACCTCGTTCTTGGTCAGGTACCCGTTCTTCATCCACTTCGCGAATTCCGTCGCGCCGAAGGTCAGCGCTGCGTCGTGGAAGTCGACCGCGTTCGCGTACATCTCGTAGTCGTTGATGAACTGGCGATCAGCCTTGGCAAGGACCAGCTGGTAGAAGACCTGCTGGGCCGTGTACTCGGCGCCGCCTGTGGCGACCGGTGTGATGCCGGCCTTGACGAACGTGTCCATCGCCGTCTCGAAGTCGGCGAGCGTCGTCGGCACGGACACGTTGTACTTGGTGAACATGTCCTTGTTGTAGTAGACCATGACGTACTCGCCATAGGTGGTGACCCCGAACCACTTGTCACCGCCCATGACGCCCTTGGCCGTGTACTTGCACGTGGTCTGAAGGCTCGGGGTGAGGATCTTGTCCCAGCCCCGGGCTGTGGCAACACTCGTGAGGTCGGTCAGCAACCCCTGGGTCGACAGAAGACCTGCAGTCGCATTGCCCTTGTTGTACTCCATGACGTCCGGTGCGGCGTTGGAGTTGAGGATCATCGAGGCGTTGGCCTGGATATCCTCGAACGCCTTCGCCTCGTGGGTCACTGTGACGCCAGGGTGCGTGGACTTGAAGGTGTCGATCGCAGCGGCCCAGGACTGGCCCATGGCGCTGTCGGCCGATTCATAGTCCCAGATCGTGAGCGTGCGGCCCGCGTAGTTCGGCGTCGTAGGCACCGGGACGATCGTTGGACCGGGCGTGGTGCCCGGCGGGACCGGCGTGGGGGCCTGCGTGGGGACCGGCGTGGCGCTGGAAGAGCACGCAGCGAGAACTGATGGCAGAACCGTCAGCCCGACTGCGCCGATCGCTCCCTTCTTGAGGATCTCGCGACGCGTGATGGGACGTTCGATGTCAGGCATGTTTCCCTACTCCTCCGTGTTTGTCCTGTGGGGCGGGTTGATCAGCGTGGATCGGACCGAGAAACGGTGCTCCTGCTGTCCCTCCAGTGACGGCGCCAACGCCGCACTTACTGTGTGACGCAAAGCGCTCGTCGGGCATTCCCTGTGCCTGTTCTCACCTCCTTGAATACGGGGCGTCTTCTCGAGGCCAATTGGCCTGACGGATAGGCGGTGATCGGTCGAACCGGCGGGCTTCCTATGCCATTGCTCCTCTGTTCCTACATGCCAGGTTCGATTCGTTGACGGCGAGGCTGACAGTCGGCCGGGCCTCCGGCCACTAATCCGAGGCGGCGGTGAGCGGCGAACGGCGGGCCGGGTCTGGTGACGGACCGGCGCTGCCGCGAATCACGAGGCGGCACGGCAGCAGCCGCTGGACGAGTTCGATGTGGTCTTCCTCCAGCTGCCCGATCAGCGTCTCGACGCCCAGGCGGCCGAGTTCGGCGCTTTGCGGCGTCAAGGCGGTGAGGGGCGGCAGCGTCATCTCGGCGACTCGCGCCGACGAGACGAGCGACACCACGGACAGGTCGTCCGGGATTTTCCAGCCACCCGTGGCGGCCGCCTGCATGACTCCGACCGTGGCGCGCTCGTTCATCGAGGCCAGGGCGGTCACGTCGGGATGTGCCCGGATGAGCTCCTCGAAGACCTCCTGCCCGGCCAGCGCGGTGTCGCCGCAGAAACGTGTGATCGGCGTGAGGCCGGCGTCCCTGGCCGCCTGCTCGAAGCCGGCCGCCGCCCGAACGGAGGCCCCGTACCCGGCGTTGAACAACTCCTCGGAATGGTTGAGGAAGGCGATCTGCCGGTGGCCGAGCTGAACCAGATATGCCACGGCGTCGCGGGTCGTCTGTTCGAAGTCGATGTCGGCAAAGCTCATGTCGGCGGGGTCGGACGGCCGCCCGATCATGCTGAAGGGGACGCCGATCTGCCGCAGCAGCTCGATCCGGTCATCGCTCAGCCGAACCTCCATGACCAGGACGCCGTCGACCAGGCTCTGGCGGACGAGTTGCTGCAACTCGCTGACGCCGTGGATCTCCGTCGGCCACAGAACGAGGTGGTAGCCGCATCTCTGGGCGGCTTCGGCCGCGCCCGTGACGAATTCGAGCTCCGTGGCTCCAAGGCCGCGCGGCAGGGCCGGGAAGAGCAGGGCGATGATGTGGCTGCGCTTGCTCGCCAGCCCTCTCGCCAGCGCATGCGGCTGATAGCCGAGATCCGACATGGCCCGCGAGATCCGCAGGCGCGTCTCCTCGGAGACCGGCCGAGTGCCGTTCAGGGCGTAGGAAACGGTGCTGAGCGCGACGTTCGCCCGCTTGGCGACCTCTTGCATCGTCGGTGCGGACATTCGTGCTCCGTGGTGTTGCCATGCACCGTGGGAGTAACATCTCCCAGCGAAACGCGTAGTCGAAACGTATAGTCGAAGCGCTTCGACGGCACGTTAGCGCGACCCTCGTGGCCGTGTCAAGGTCCAATCTGCAGGTCGAGCGACCCGGCTCCAGCGGCACACCGGGACGCCGGCGCAAGATCAACGCC
>Ga0182011_10004853_pt1 | contig 10699 bp, 9 predicted proteins | sample 711E1DmetaG_FD_120481 | JGI IMG/M metagenome (GOLD analysis project Ga0182011, IMG submission 120481) | Permafrost microbial communities from Stordalen Mire, Sweden - 711E1D metaG | ecosystem: Environmental > Terrestrial > Soil > Wetlands > Permafrost | place: Sweden: Stordalen | collected...
CGGCGGCACTACAGGCGCTGCCGGAGCAGGCGGTGCCCCTCCACCAAGCACAGGGATCCCGGCGGGATATCCCGCGCCCACCGCGGACAATGCCGCCAAGTGCACCACGGCAGCAATGACCGGCGGCTTCTGTCCGGGCGGTGGCAAGGGTCCCACCTGTTTGCAGTGCCTGTTCGGCAGCACCACCTACAACACGTCCGAATCACCGCCCGCGCCAGCGGATGCAACTTCATTGGCTGGGGACTACGTGGTGACGGTTCAGCTTGGCAGCGTGGGCCCGGTCTTCGTCAGTGCGGAGTCGAGTCGGGGTCTCTTGGCTTCGGGAACGGCCTCACAAGAGTACGCGTTTGTCGTCGATGTGCGGCCGATGGAGGGACAACCCAACCACGCCGGCGGTCCGGTGGGATACGCAGGCCTCGATCTGTTCTTCTCCGGCCCCGCCGGACTCAAAGTCACGGGGATCGGATATGCCCTGGCTGGGGCGAGCACAAAGCCGGTCATGGTCTACATCGCAGGCGACTCGACGGTGTGCGACCAGACCGGGAATGCCTTTGGGGGTTGGGGTCAAATGATTCCTCAGTATTTCGGACCTCCCGTTGGGTTTGCCAATTACGCAAACAGTGGAGCCGCCTCCGGGTCATTCGGCAGCTATTGGAGCATGATCAAGGCGAAATGGAGCGCGGGCGATTGGGTGATGATCCAATTTGGTCACAATGACAAGAACGATTCGGACGCCACCGTCCAGGCGAATCTCGAGAAGATGGTGTCCGACGCACAAACCGCAGGCGTAAACCCGATCCTGGTATCTCCTCCCGCGCGCCTGAGCAGCATCCCAGTCGGTGACCAATCCAGCCTTCACGCAGCGGCAGCCAAGGCCGCTGCTACTGCAAAGAATTGCCCCTACATTGATCTCACCGCCCTTTCGACGGCCTGGTACAATTCGCTTGGCATGAGCGCGTCGGCTGCGCAGACGATGTACCACCAAGGCGGCGCCACGCACACCAACCTCCTGGGCGCTGACAAGCTCGCTGGCCTGTTGGCCAAGGCGATCAAAGATCAGAGCATCGGTCTGGCTAAGTACTTGAGATAGTCGACGCGGAGTCCAGCGAGCCTCGTAGCTAGCCACCACTGGACTGCACCGGTCTATCGATCTCCGCTGACCTCGAGAAGACGTGCGGCCAGCCGATCCAGCCGCCTGTCCCGCTGTGCCCAACTGGTCGCGAGCGCGACGGCCTCCGGCGTGCGGTCCAGACGGAACAGGCACTTCGCGAGCGCGTAGCCCAGAGCGGGCTCTCGACTGCCCAGGGCTTCAGCGCGCCGAAGCAACGGCTCTCCCTGCTCGGGGCGCCCGAACTCCACATCGAGGAGCCCAGCGCGCAGCAGGGCACTGGCATCGTTCTGCGAAGGAGGAGGGCGTGCCAGGGCGCGAAAGGCGGCGGTTCCCGAGGCCGCCAGAAGTTCTCGTTCGGGTTGGGCGGGTTGCGGGCCTAGCCCGGCGGCGCGGAAGGCACGCAGCAAGGCGGCTTCATCGCCCGGTCCCCGGCGAAGGAAGACTTCAGCTCGCTCGTCGCGATAGATGGCAATCCAGCGACGACGGTCCCAGATTCCCTCGGGAAAGAAGGGGCGTTTGGATGCGATTATCGTCACACCCAGGCGGTCGAAGTCAGCCTCCACCGCCGGGAGGAAGGAAGGAGCGGCGCCAGCGGCAAAGGCACGGTGGCCCAGGTCGTGCAGTTGCGGAGGAAACAGCGTGGTGCGACCGTCCATGAATACTTGCTGCGCGGGCCAAAGGCGGAATATGAGGTAGCCGCCCCAATCCACGCTGTTCCACATGCGCCCGCCCAGCGCGGCCCGGGCGAGAAAATCCGCCATGCGTTCAGGAAATTCGCCTGCGCGAATCGGCCGACGCGCGTTGGTCAGTGCGTTGCGCAGACCTCCCTGTAGCGACCCCACGCCGTAGGCATAGCTAGACACGCCCAGGATGAGCGCCGCAATGACCATCACAGTGGCCCTCTTTGGTAGGCGTGAAACGCCAGGCGAAACCGCGGAGACTCGCGACTTCGGCGCCCCGGCCAGGAGAAGCAATGTCGCTGGAAAGACCAAGTACACATGGCGCCCGGCGGACGCAGAGACCGCAGCAGCGACCAACGCCACTGCGACGGTGCCCGCTTCCAGCCTGGGACGGAGGAAGGCCCGCACGAGCAATGCCGCCAACGCCGCGAACGGCGCGAATGCGGCCACCACCTTGTGGAGCGTGCCATCAGGCGCCTGCAGATAACGCCATACGGGCGCCCATTCGGGAACATTGGCAGCCTGGGTGACGGCCCGTGTGGCGAGAGCTTCCCGGTAGATGCCCAGACCTGCCGGATTGCAGGCCACGGCCAGTATCGTACATGCGGCAAGAACCGCCGCGGTTCGGTTGCGTCGGGCCAGCGCGGCCGCGACGGCAAGGACCGGGGCCAGCACCGCTCCGCCGTGAAGGTTGGCCCACAGTACGGCAACTCCCGAGGCAACCAGTATTCGCCGTCGGTCAGGGGGAGCAAACAGCAGGGCGACGAAGGCAATCTCGCAGGGGAATGCCAGGACATGAGGGCGCGGCCGCATCCGATCGATGTAGAGAAGCAGCACGAGTGCAAAGATCAGGAAAACGGCCGGCGCGTTCCGACTGCGCAGCCACGCCAGCCGCACGAGAAGCCCGAGCCCCAAGAGCACCGCCGCGCCACCCAGCGCGCGCACGCCGTCCCAGCCCGCGCAGCGAAAAGCGAGGTAGAAGGCCACTTCGGAGAGCCACTCGTGTGTGGTCCAGGGCACGCCAGCTCGCGTCCAGGTGAAGGGATCAATCCTGGGAATCGCACGCGTGGTCGCGATGAGCTCACCAATCTTCACGTGCCAGAATTCGTCGATGTCCCAGATGGGCTGCAGGAGAACCAGCACCGCAACCCCGAAGAGGCAAGCCATCGCCGCCCAACACCAGACCGGCACCGCCTTCGCGCGCAGCTGGGTCATACTGGAATCGGGCTTTTCGTCTTGAGTGATGGATCAGCCTCCTTTGCCAGACAAGATTGCCACCAACTCCGTCGCATGTGCAGCACGGCTAGGACACAAAAGCCAATCCACACCAAGTTTCGCCCCAACACCAGCAATGTAACCCGCAGGGTAGGCAGAAGGTAGGTCGCATTCGGACTGGAAGTCGGGCGCATCAGCTCCGCCCAGAACTTCCTTATTACGAAGGCATAGAGAGAATAGACTAGCGTATCGCTGATACCGTGCCTGGGGACGAGCGCGATAGTGGCCCGCGACCCTAGGAAAAGAGCCAGAACCACGATGACTGCGGCAACGCGTTTCGAGCTTTCCACACGGTGAGTATTGGCCGCCCATCGAGTGGCCGCAACCGCTACCCCGGTGTATTTCTTGTCGATCGCACTGGCGGTTGCGGGCGCCGCGGGCGAGTATCAGCTGGCCGGCCTTGCCGCCTGGATCGAACAGCAGTGCGAAAGATCGAACTGTCGCAGTTACCGCGCACGCGGGATCGGAAGCACGATGGTGCCGCATTTCACCGCGGTTGGCCGCTGATTCTTGGCGAACGTGTAGACCAACTGTCGGGTGCGCTCCTGCCCTGGATCGAAGGACTCGGATCTGTCGGCGGCCGAATTCACCTCCGTGTGGCGATCGACGACTGAAGGTTGGCGAGCCTCGCCTTTCCCGACCAGAACGCACGTCTCCCACGAAAACGTCTCTTCCTGACCGAGATTGCTTCGGACGGTCACCAGCGCCCAGATGAGTTTCTGGTAGTCTCCGGGGGCCACCAAGACGCCCCCTTCGCCCACGTATTCGTCGGGAGCGTCCCTGACTTCGCCAAGGGTAATCGTCCACCCATCCGCGGTCTTGGACACCGGGGTGTTCATCAGGACCGAGGAGCACGCGGAGAATCCGCTAAGCCACATGCCAACCAAGACGATCGTGCTGACAGAACGCATGGATTGCATCTAGATTCCTCCAAGTTTCCGCAATGGCCTTGCACCCGTTCTTGTAGGACAACGGTCGGCGAAAAACAAGACGCGAGGTGGTGGCGGGAGAATAGGCCGACCAGGCACGCGTCGGAGTGCTTGTTTGCCGTCGCAGGTGCCCTCCTGCGGACCATGGGTCGGACAAGTGCTAATTCCCGCGTGCGTCAAAATGTCCTATAGCAGCCTCGTGGTGGCTACCGTGTTGGTCCGTCGAGAACTTCATTGACTACGCGGCCCTCCGGTAGTCAGCATAGAAATCCGTGGTGGCTACCGAACGCATCCGCGCGAGATGATAGCTGAAATCCTGGGAAACGGGCAGCTCCACTGGCCACCCTGCTCGCAAGGACGGGCTGCACCCGCGCGGGCGCGGCTGTAGTATCATGCGCGCCATGCGCAAGTCGGTGTTTGCTCACGCTCGTCGAGAGCGGTCCTTCCTGGCGGCAGTGCTTGTCGCGGTTGCTCTTGGGGCTTGGGGCCCGGCGGCGGAGGCCGGCGACGCCAGCCGTGCGACGGCCAAGGCGCACTATGAAACCGCCACGCGCCTGTACGACATTCGCGAATATGACAAAGCGCTGGTCGAGTTCAAATCCGCCTATCTTGCTCAGCCCGATCCGGCCTTTCTGTTCAACGTCGGCCAGTGCTATCGAAAACTCGGCCAGAACCAGCAGGCGCTCAATTTCTTCCAGGAATACTTGAAGAAAGCGCCCCCGGACGATCCCAACCGCAGTCAGGTCGAGGCCCGTGTGCGAGACATCGAAGCCGAGGCCAAGCTCCAGGCCGAGACGGCCCAGGCGGCTGCCGCGCCTGTGCCGGCAGCAGAGGTTGTTCAACCTGCGCCGGTTGTCCAGACTGCGCCGGCAGCGGTCGTCGCGCCCACCAGCGCAGCGGCCTCGGTCGAACAGGCTGTCCCGGTCAGCACAACGCCCGGGGGGAACGAGCGCGGCCTGCGCATTGCGGGAATTGCCTGCGGCGCGGCTGGCCTGGCTTCGGTAGGAATCGCAATCTACTACTACACCCGAGCCAGATCGCTTTCCGACAGCGTGACCAAGTCGCAAACTCCCAAGGCCTCTGACGATCAAGCGGGCCGGGATGCTCAGACCATGCAGTGGGTGTTCTACGGCATCGGGGCCGGGGCGTTGGCCACCGGCACCGTGCTCTATTTGCTCGGCTGGCCGCCCAACCCAGCCGGCCGCACGGTGGCCACGCCGATAGTCGGACCTGGCCTGGTGGGAATTTCAGCGCAAGGGACATTCTGATGCGAAACCTGGTTGCCATTGTCGGCATTTTCGTGATGGTCCACATCGTGGCCTGTGGCTACGACCCGCATCCGATTAGTGGCAAATTGCCATGCACCTCGCATTGCCCGAACGGCTATGTGTGCACGAACAACTTCTGCTACCTCACGGGTACAGGTCCTGATGGCGGCCCATCCTCCGGCACGACCGGAGGCGGTGGCGCGGCTGGCACAGGTGGTACCGCAGGGATGGACGCGGGCGACGCGAGTTACAGCGATGCACTGGCGCCTACCATCAGCAATTTCACTGCCGAGCCCGAATCGATTCTGACGGGCCAAAGCAGTACCCTCAGTTGGAGCGTGACTGGCGCGACGAGCTTGTCGATCGATCAGGGCATTGGCTCGGTCATGGGCCGAAACTCCCAACAAGTCACGCCCAACCAGACCACGACCTACACCCTGACGCTGAATGATTCCGTGTCCGCGAGTGTGACGGTCACGGTGCTGAACGGAATTTTCACCGTAACGGGCAAGATGGTCACGCCGAGAGATAGCCACACAGCGATATCGCTGCAAGACGGAAGGGTTCTCATCGTCGGCGGGGTAGCCTTCAACCAGCCCATCGCCAGCGCGGAGATCTACGACCCCAACACGGGCACCTTCGCGGCCACTGGGAACATGACTGTCGAGAGGCAGTATCACACCATGACCTTGTTGCCGGGCGGAAAAGTTCTGATCACAGGCGGGTTCGATGGCTCCAGCGATCTCGCAAGTGCGGAACTCTACGATCCCAATACCGGGACATTCTCCTCCACCGCTGGCAGCATGACCGTGCCAAGGTCGAGTCACGTGGCTGCCTTGTTGCAGAATGGTCTGGTCCTTATCGCTGGCGGATGGGACGGGCTCACCGGCCTCACCAGCGCGGAGCTATACGACCCCAAGACCGGCAAGTTTGCTCCCACCGGCGGTATGGAGGCGATCAGGCAGATCCCGAGCGCGACGGTGCTGCCCAGCGGGCAGGTTCTGGTCGCAGGGGGATACGACGGCGCCGACGATCTGGCGAGCGCAGAACTGTACGATCCCAAGAGCGCAGGATTTCTGTCCACCGGTACCATGCACGCGGCCAGGGAGACGCACACCGCGACCTTGCTGGGAAACGGGCAGGTTCTCATCGTGGGCGGCCAAAATGGCCCAGAGAGTCTCGCAAGCGCGGAACTGTACGACCCCAGCGCGGGAACATTCACGGCAATCGCCAGCATGACCTTGCCAAGGGATTCGCACACGGCGACCTTGCTGCAGAACGGGATGGTGCTCATTGCCGGGGGCGAGAACTTCACTTCGACGCTCGCCAGCGCGAAGGTATACGATCCGGCGACAGCGACCTTCGCGGCCACCGGCGGCATGTCCGTGCCAAGGCAGGGCCACACGGCGACCTTGCTGCCCAACGGGCAGGTGCTGATCGCCGGCGGATTCGATCAGACCATAGACTTCGGGCCAGCTGAACTCTATCAGTAGCCTGGACGGGTACCGCGACGCCGCGCTGGCCAGAAGCTTGCGCCAGGCCAGTCACCCGCGCGGGCGCGGCTGTAGTATCATGCGCGCCATGCGCAAGTCGGTGTTCTCTCGCCCTCCTCAAGGGCGGTTCTTTGTGGCGGCCGTGCTGGTTGCGGTGTCCCTCCGGGTTTTCGGCCCGACGGCGGAGGCCGGCGACCGCCGGGCGACGGCCAAGGTGCACTACGAAACCGCTACGCGCCTGTACGACATTCGCGAATATGACAAAGCGCTGGTCGAGTTCAAATCCGCCTATCTTGCTCAGCCCGATCCGGCCTTTCTGTTCAACATCGGCCAGTGCTATCGAAAGCTCGGCCAGAACCAGCAGGCGCTCAATTTCTTCCAAAAATACTTGAAGAAAGCCTCCCCCGACGATCCCAACCGCAGCCAGGTCGAGGCCCGCGTACGAGACATTGAGGCCGAGGCCAAGCTCAAGGCCGAGGAGGCACAGGCTGCGGCCGCTGCCACGCCCGCGCCGGCACCAGCGCCCGAGGTTGTTCCGCCTGCGCCGACACCTGCGACGGCAGCGGTCGCCGCTGCGCCCACCGCCCCAGCGGCTTCGGTCGAACAGGCTGTGCCGGCCAGTGCAACGCCCGCGGGGAGCGGGCGCGGCCTGCGCATTGCGGGGATTGCCTGCGGGGCGGCCGGCCTGGCTTCCGTGGGGATCGGAATCTACTACTACACGCGGGCCAGATCGCTGTCCGACAGCGTGACCAACTCGCAAACCCCCAAGGCCTCTGACGATCAAGCGGGCCGGGATGCTCAGACCATGCAGTGGGTGTTCTACGGCATCGGGGCCGGGGCGTTGGCCACCGGCACCGTACTCTATTTGCTCGGCTGGCCGCCCAAAGAGTCCGGCCGCACGGTGGCCGTGCCGATAGTGGGACCTGGCCTGGCGGGAATTTCAGCGCAAGGAACATTCTGATGCGAAATCTAGTTGCCATTGTAGGCGTATTTGTGATTGCCGCCATCGCGGCCTGTGGTTACGACCCGCACCCCGAAAGTGGCGCCCTGCCATGCACCTCGCATTGCCCGAACGGCTACGTGTGCACGAACAACTTCTGCTACCTCACGGGTACAGGTCCTGATGGCGGCCCATCCGCCGGCACGACTGGCGGCGCTGGCGCCGCCGGCACGGGTGGCATGGTCGGAAGCGATGCCGCTGCCGGCAGTGGCGGCACGGTCAGAAGTGATGCCGCCGCTGGCAGTGGCGGCACGGTCAGAAATGATGCCGCCGCTGGCAGTGGCGGCACGGTCGGAAGTGATGCCGCCGCTACACACGATGGCGCAGCTGACGTGGGGCTGGATGTTCCCTCTTCCATAGACTCCGATGGCGACGCGAGTCTGGCCGACAGCGAAGCGGGTGGCGCCGACGTGCTGGGCACCGGTGGCGCAACCGCAGGAGCCTTCAAGGCAACCGGCAGCATGATCACGGGGAGGGACAATCACACAGCCACGTTGTTGCTCAACGGGAAGGTGCTCATCGCCGGCGGAAGCAATTTCGACACACCTCTCGCGACCGCAGAGCTGTACGATCCCGCCACGGCGACCTTTTCGGGGACCGGCAAGATGGTCGCGGCAAGGTACGCCGCCACAGCGACCCTGCTGCAAGACGGAAGGGTTCTCGTGACCGGCGGATTCAGTGGCGAGGAGTACCTAGCGAGTGCGGAGCTGTACGACCCGGCGACCGCGAAATTCTCGGCCACCGGGGACATGGCGGCAGCAAGAAATTTCCACACGGCGACGCGGTTGCAGAATGGAAAGGTCTTCATCGCCGGCGGATTCGGTGGCAACCGTCTCGCGAGCGCGGAGCTCTACGACCCAGCGACGGGAAAATTTACGACGGCCGGCTCCATGAAGGCGGTCAGGGTATCCCAGACTGCGACATTGTTGACCAACGGAAAGGTGCTCATCGCCGGCGGAATGAGCACCAAGGGTGCTGTCGCCAGTGCTGAGCTGTACGACCCGGCGAATGCGACATTTACGCCGACCGGTTCCCTAAAGGTGGCAAGGTACGCGCAGACGGCGACGCTGTTGCCGGGCGGGACGGTGCTCATGGTCGGCGGAGACGACCCCAATGATGCGCAACTTGCGAGCGCCGAAATCTACGATCCAACGGACGCATCGTTCACGGCAACTGGCAGCATTACCGGGGCGCGGGACAGCCACACCGCCACATTGTTGCCCAGCGGGGTCGTTCTGGTCGCTGGTGGATACAACGGCTCGGCGCTCGGAAGCGCCAGGTTATACGACCCAACCTCTGGAACATTCACGGCCATCAGCGGCATGATCGACGAAAGGGAAGCCCACACCGCGACCTTGCTGACGAATGGGGCGGTCCTCATGGCCGGCGGATTCGGCATGACCAACCAGGACCTCGCGAGCGCCGAGCTGTACCAATAGCCGGACGGCTGCCGCCGCGAAGAGTGGGGCCTTTTCGCCCCGTGGCCACTACAGCGATCCAAGAACGGCGCGCAACTCGGCAGCGTATCGGCCGTGCGGCGAAAGCCGCAGGTAGCGCTGGTAGGCGGCCTTGGCGGCTGCCCTGTGGCCGAAGGTTTGTTCGGCGCTGCCGAGAAAGACATAGGCATCGGCTCGGTTGGCGTCGAGTGCGATGGCCTTGGTCGCCCAATTGGAGGCGGGACCGGGGCGTCCGCGCTCGAACTCGGTCTTGGCCAGCATGACGGCGACATCCGCGGATGGCGGGCCACTGGCGAACGCTTGTGCACACGCGGATACCACGTCCTTTGCCCGATGTTGCTCGTAGGCCTTCTGGCACGCGTCGAGGGCAGCGTCGTCAGCCGGGGCCGCAGCAGCCTTGGCCGCGGTTGGTGCAGGAGCAGGGGAATCGGTGAGGGCCGCAACCGCCCCGGCAGCGGCAGGTACAGGAGGAGGAGGAGGAGGGACGGGAAGATCCGCGGCCGGGGCTGCTGCGGGGATTAATGCGGGCGTCGGCGTCGTTTCTTGCCGGGACGCGGTCGGTTGGGGTAGCGACCGCGGCGCGTGGTCCGTGCGCGAAACAGCCAACGTGGCACACGCGGCGACCACGGCAGATAAGCCGAGCAGCGCCCAGTATGCGCGTCTGCGCAGCCAGGGGCGCGTTTTCCCGGCGGCAGATGGCTCATCAAAGCTGTCGCCGGCGACTGGCGCAGCCGCCAAATCCTCCCCCGCTTGAAAGAAACTGGTTTCGACGGTGTCGAAGTGAGGAAGCTGTTCTAGGGGCAGGACCAGGACTTGGCACTTCAGTTCTCGGGGCGGCTGTGCGTTCTGAGGGTCGGCACGGCGCTCGGGTGCGCGGCTCATGGAAACCTCCGAGGACTTAGAGTCGGCTGGCGCGCGGCGCAGGTCAAAGAATTGGACACGACTTGCTTAGTGTCGTGAGGCCCCCGGTTCCTTACGGCCCGATGTCTTTTCGCTTGGCGTCGAGACCACTGATGGATGTGACCTTCTGAATTTCTTCCCGGTGCTCAACATCTTGCCAATTTGGCCTGGCTGTGTGCCGGTGGCGGGTTGGGGCGACATCGTCAAGCGCGTCTCGCTAGCAGGTCCTGCGCCGGCAGAGGACCGGACAACTCGGCGACGCAATAGGAATCTCGCGCGCTCGACCATTTGCTCGACGTCACATTGGCTCGAGCTGGTCTTCATCTTGGCAGGCGTTCTGGTGGCGGCCTCAGCGCTCTTGCTCGGGCCGGCGGGGTTGCGCCGGCTCGCGGTCTTGGGCCGCGGGCGCTTGCTGTTCGCCGAAGTGTTGTCGCGACGAGCATGAACTTGGTATGAATGCCCGGTTGAACTTCGCAGGCCTTTCCACCAGCGGCTTGGGCGTGATGGCCGGGCTGTCCACGGCGGTGCTGTGGACAGCCACCGCTGTGTGTTTCGAGGCGTCCAGTCGCCGCCTGGGAAGCCTGTC
>Ga0182011_10004855_pt1 | contig 10697 bp, 7 predicted proteins | sample 711E1DmetaG_FD_120481 | JGI IMG/M metagenome (GOLD analysis project Ga0182011, IMG submission 120481) | Permafrost microbial communities from Stordalen Mire, Sweden - 711E1D metaG | ecosystem: Environmental > Terrestrial > Soil > Wetlands > Permafrost | place: Sweden: Stordalen | collected...
ACCAACCAGGCTTCGGTCACGGCGCTGGATCAGGCGGATCCCGTGGCCGGAAATAACGCGGCGGTCGCCGTCGTCGTGGTCCAGCAGGCGGACATCGGCGTCGCGAAGGCGGTGAACAATCCGATGCCGGGCGAGGGACAGGTTGTCGCGTATACGATCGTCGTGACCAATAGCGGCCCGAGCACCGCGACGAGCCTGCAAATCCTGGATCTTGTGCCGGCGGGCCTCACGCTCGTCTCCGCGACCAACAGCCAGGGGTCGTACAACGGGACGAACGGCGTGTGGACCGTGGGCTCCGTCAGCAGTGGCGAGACGGCGATGCTGGCGATTTCCGCGTCGGTCAGTGCCGGGACTCGCGGAACCGTCATCACGAACGTCGCGAGCGTCACCGCGCTGGATCAGTTTGACCCGGTCATCGCGAACAACTCGGCGTCGGTCGCCGTGACCGTGGAGGGTGTCGATGTCGGCGTGACGAAGACCGTGAGCAACGGCAACCCCGCCGAGGGCGACGCGGTTGAGTACACGGTCACGGTCACGAATGCCGGGCCCGACGCCGCAACGAATTTGCGCGTGAACGATCTCCTGCCGGCAGGCATGTCGCTGGTTCTGCAGTTCGCCAGCCAGGGCAGCTACGATTCCGGTTCCGGTATGTGGAACGTCGGTACGCTAGCCGCCTCAACGAACGCGGCGCTCAATTTAATCATGTCCGTCAACGCCGGCACGGCGGGCTGGACGATCATCAACACCGCGACGGTCGCCGGCGTGGACCAGTTGGATACGAACGTCGCCAACAATTCGGCGAGTGTTGCGCTGACCGTTCAATCGGCCGACCTCGCCGTGTTCAAGTCGGTCGACAACTCGACTCCGGGCGAGGGCGATCAAGCGGTCTTCACGATCGTTGTCACGAACCGCGGCCCGAGCGTCGCGTCGCAAGTACAGGTTACCGATCTGCTGCCGGCCGGGCTTACGTTCGTGTCGTCCAACGCCACGGTGGGGGCGTACAACGACACCAACGGCGTGTGGGATGTCGGAACGCTGAACGTCGCCACGAGCGAAACGCTCACGCTGACCGCGAGCGTGAACGACGGAACGCTGAACACCGTGATCACCAACACGACGTGGATTTCCGGCGCGCGGCAGGGCGACCCGGTCACCGGAAACAACACCAGCGTCGTCGTGCTGGCGATCGGAGGAACGGACATCGGCGTTTCGAAGTCGGTCAGTAGTCCGAATCCGAACGAGGGCGATTGGATCACCTTCACGGTCACCGTCACCAATGCCGGCGCGAACGCGGCGACGGGACTGGAGGTGGCGGACCTGCTGCCGGCGGGACTCACGCTGGCATCGTCCAACATGAGCCAGGGCGCGTACGCGGCGTCCAGCGGCATCTGGGATCTCGGCACGCTGAACAGCGGGACCAGCGCGGTCCTCACGCTGGGCGCTACGGTCAACGCCGGCACGCAGGGCACGTGGATCACGAACCGCGCGGCCGTGGCAGCGATGGTGCAGGCGGACAACAATGTCTCCAACAACTCGGCTCAGGCGGCGCTTCGAGTCCGGAGCGCCGATCTGGCGATCTCCAAGTCGGCCAACTCGGTCACGCTGGGCGAGGGGCAGACCGTGGTGTACCGCGTCACGCTGACGAATCGCGGGCCGGACTCCGCGAACGGTGTCCAGGTCACCGACCCGCTGCCGGCGGGCCTGACCTTCGCCTGGAGCAGCAACTCGCTGGGTTCGTACGACTCCGCCATCGGCGTCTGGAGCATCGATACGCTGAACGCCGGCACGTCCGCGGTGCTGAACCTCGCCGCGACGGTCGATGCCGGCACGCGCGGCGCGGTTATTACGAACCGCGCCTTTGTCCTGGCTGTCGTCGAAGCCGATCCGGTCGGCACCAACAACAGCGCCGCGGTGCAGCAGCGGGTCCAGGCCGCCGACGTTTCGGTCTCGAAATCGGTGGACGATCCGACGCCGGGCGAGTGGCAAGAAATCCGGTACACGATCATGGTGACCAACCAGGGACCGGATGCCGCCACGAGCCTGATCGTGGCCGACGCGCTGCCGGCGAGCGTGACGTACATCTGGTCGACGAACACGCAGGGCAGCTACATCACGTCGAACAACACGTGGAACGTCGGCACGCTGGCGAGCGGCACGGTAGCGGTCCTGAGCCTGCAGGTGTACGTCAATCCGGGAACGCTGGGCAGCGTGATCACGAACCGGGCCTTCGTGCTGTCGGTTGACCAGTTCGACCCCGTTTCCGGCAACAACACGGGTACCGTCATCGTGGCCGTGCAAGCGGCGGATCTCGGCATACAGAAGTCCATCGACGACCTGACGCCGGGCGAGGGCTGGACGAACACCTTCACCATCGTCGTCACAAACAGCGGCCCGTTCAACGCGACGGGTGTTCAGGTCACGGACTACTGGCCGACCAACATGACGTTCCTCTCGGCGTCGAACAGCCAAGGCACGTACGCCAGTACCAGCGGCATCTGGTCCGTTGGCGCGCTGAACGTCGGCTCGACGGCGGTCCTGCAGCTTCGCGGAACGGTGAATGCCGGGTCGACGGGCTCCTACATCTCGAACCGTGTTTCCGTGACGTCCGATCAGTCGGATCCGGTGGTCACAAACGATTCGGCGTCGGTTGTCGTGCTGGTGCAGGCTGCGGACGTGGAAATCGGCAAGAGCGTCGATAACCCGATCCCCGGCGAAGGCGGGACCGTCACGTATACCGTCACCGCCACGAACAACGGACCCAACGCGGCGACGGGGCTCGAGGTACTTGATCTGTTTCCGACGGGCGTGACATTCGCGTCGGCCGGCGTGAGCGCGGGCAGCTACAACAGCACCAGCGGCGTGTGGAGCGTCGGAATCATCAGCAATGGCGGCAGCGCGAGCCTCGTGCTTTCCGCGACCGTGAATGCCGGGACGCTTGGTCACGTGATCACGAATACGGCCCGTGTGCTCAGTTCCGACATCGCAGATCCGGTGTCGAGCAACAATTCGGCAGCGGCGGTGATTACGGTTGAAAGTGCCGACGTGGCGCTCGGCAAGACGGTGGATAATCCGATGCCGACGGTCTTTGACGTGGTGCGTTTCACGGTGACGGTCACGAACAATGGGCCGTCTGCCGCGACGAGTCTGCGCGTGACGGACGTGTTGCCCTCGGGCCTGACCTTCGTCTGGTCGACCAACAGCGCCGGCAGTTTCGATCCGACGAGCGGCGTGTGGGCTGTCGGAACGCTGGCGTCGGGCAGCCACGCCGCGCTGCAGGTCCGGGCGTATGTCGACCCCGGCACAGCCGGTGCGGTCATCACGAACGTGGCCTCTGTTTCGGCCACCGATCAGGCCGATCCCGTGGCGGGCAACAACTCGTCGAGCGCGGCCGTGCATGTCAGCCCCGACAGCGACGGGGACGGAATTCCGGATTGGTGGGAAGAGCTCTACGGCTTGGATCCGTATGACCCCAGCGACGCGATGATCGACAGCGACGGCGATGGTTACCTGAATATTGAGGAGTATATCGCCGACACGAACCCGACCAACGCCGACTCGTATCCGCGCATATCGAGCGTGGTCAGAGGGTCAAATCTGTTCGTGACTTTCCCGGCATCGACAGCTCGGCTTTACAGCGTGCGGTTCTCGAGCAACCTGCTGTTCTCGACGTGGAGCACGCTGTTCCTGAACGTGCCGGGCAGCAATTCGTTTGTGACCATCGCCGACACCAACCGGTTCAACCAGGGCTTTTACCGCATCGATGTGCACCTGCCGTGAGCGGATGTCTTGTCTGCTCTCGATGACTCTGGCAAGATGACGCGAATCGAATGAGCGAACCGGTTCCATCTTCTCTCGGCATCATTGCCGGCAAGGCGTCTATCCGCGCCTGCTGGCGGATTCCGCCCGCCGGCAGGGCGTCGCGCAGCTCTTTGCCGTCGCGTTCCGCCGTGAAACCGATCCGGTGATCGAGCGGTACTGCGACAAGGTGGTCTGGTTGCACCTCGGCCAGCTCGGGGCGATGCTGGAGGCGTTCCGGCAAAGCGGCGTGAAGCAGGCGGTCATGGCCGGCCAGATCACGCCGACGACGCTTTTCACGGTCCGGCTCGACCGGACAGCGCTGGACGTGTTGTCGCGGCTGCGGGAGCGCAATGCGGAGACGATTTTTGCGGCGATCGGCGACGAGCTGAAGAAAAGCGGCATCGAGCTTCTGCCGGCCAGCCTGTTCATGGAATATACGATGCCGGAAGCCGGCGTCCTGACGAAGCGCGGGCCGACGGAGCGGGAGAAGTCGGATATTGAACTCGGGCTGAAGGTGGCGAAGATGACCAGCGGCCTCGACATCGGTCAGACGGTCGTGATCAAGGAAGGGACGATTCTGGCCGTCGAGGCGTTCGAAGGCACGGATGCGGCGATCCGGCGGGGAGGGGAGATGGGCGGCGCCGGCGCGGTTGTCGTGAAGGTCGCCAAGCACGGACACGATATGCGGTTCGACATCCCGGTGGTCGGCGAGCACACCATCAAGGTGCTGAAGAAGATCAAGGCGGCCGCGCTGGCCGTAGAGGCCAAGCGTACTATCCTGCTCGACCGCGAGAAGATCGTGGCCGATGCGGATCGCCTGGGTTTGTGCATCGTGGCCATGGAGGCCGGCCGGTAGGACGGAGATCCGGATGACCAGAAAAGTCAAAGTCGGCGTGATCGGGGTGGGAAGCCTGGGCCAGAACCACGCCCGCATCTACGCGGCCATGCCGGAGGCGGAACTCGTCGGCGTGTACGACGTCGATTCCGCCCGCGCAGCGAATATCGCGTCCCAATTCAAGACCGTCGCGTTCCCTTCCATGGAGGAACTCGCGTCGAAGGTCGAAGCCGTGAGCGTGGTCGTGCCGACGGATCTTCATCACGCGGTCGCGACACAACTGATGGATCGCGGCCTGCACCTGCTCGTCGAGAAACCGATCGCGACCTCAACGTCGGAGGCGGAGGCGATGGTCACGCTGGCCCAGAAGAAGGGCGTAATCCTGCAGGTGGGGCACGTCGAGCGATTCAATCCCGTGCTTGGTTTCTTGGAAGGGCTGGGCAAGAAGCCGCGCTTCATCGAGGCCCATCGGCTGGCGCCGTACCCGCCGCCGCGCGAGGGGCTGCTGCCGCGCGGGACGGAAGTCAGCGTCGTGCTCGACCTGATGATCCACGACCTCGAGATCATTCTGCACCTGGTCCGCGCGCCGGTTCGTGAGATCCGGGCGGTTGGTGTGCCCGTGCTCAGCCGCAGCGAGGACATCGCGAACGTACGGTTGCTTTTCGAGAACGGCTGTGTCGCCAACGTGACGGCCAGCCGGATCAGCCCGGAACGGATGCGGAAGATCCGGGTTTTTTTGGAAGATGCATACGTTTCGCTCGATTACCAGAACCAGAGCGGCGAGTTGTATCGAAAGGGCTTGATCGGCATCGTGCGCGAAGAAGTGCCGATCGAGAAAGGCGAGCCGCTGGCGAACGAACTGCGCTCGTTTGCCGCCTGCGTCCAGCGGCGCGACCAACCGGTCGTTTCCGGCGAGCATGCGGCCGAGGCGCTGCGGCTGGCGGTGACCATCACCCAGCAGATGCGCCAGGGGGCTTCGTGAACGCATCGGTCCTGTTGATCGCCGGCGAGGTTTCCGGCGACATGCACGCCGCGGGGCTGGTTCGCGCGGTCCGCGCCCGCGCGCCGTACGTCAAGTTCTTCGGCATCGGCGGCGAGGCACTGCGCGCCGCCGGCATGGACACGATCTACGATGCCCGCGAAATGGCCGTCATGGGCCTGGCCGAAGTGCTGAAGCGGTACCGGTTCTTCAAGAAGGTCTTCGAGGACATGGTCGCGCTGGCCGAGGACACCAAGCCCGACGCGGTGGTCCTCGTGGATTACCCCGGCTTCAACCTGCGTTTCGCCGAGCGCATGCACCGGATGGGCATCAAGGTGATCTACTACATCTGCCCGCAAGTCTGGGCGTGGCACCGGTCGCGAATCGCGAAGATGGCGGAGATCGTGGACCGGCTCATTGTGATCTTCCCGTTCGAGCCGCAGGTGTTCGCCGGCACGTCATTGAAGGTCGATTTCGTCGGCCATCCGCTCGTGGACGTGGCCCGCCGGGTCCTGGCGGAGCCGCTGAGGTCTTTACCGTGGCGCGGGACGCGCGTGGCGCTCCTGCCGGGCAGCCGGCGCCAGGAGATCGACCGGATCCTGCCGGTGATGGCGAAGGCGGCGGCCCGGCTCGATCAAACGCAGCCCGATCGCTTCTGGTTCATTGTCGCGGCGCCTTCGGAGGAAATCGCGCAGTACATGGAGAAAGTGTTGACGGACGTCAAGCGGAAGCCGGCTCATCTGGAGATTATCCCGCGCCTGACCCGGCAGGTTCTCCACCAGGCGCGGGCCGCGATGGTGGCCTCCGGCACGGCGACGATCGAAGCGGCGTTCATGGGTTGTCCGATGGTTGTCGTCTACAAGACTTCGCCGTTGACGTATCTGATCGGCCGCCAGCTGGTGAAGGTGCCGCACATCGGAATGGTCAATATCGTTGCCGGGAAAGAAATCTGTCCGGAATACATCCAGTTCCGTGCGACGCCGCGGGCGTTGGCCGATGGTGTTCAGAAGCTGGTGGACGATGCGCCCGATCGCGCCCAGATGGTGGAGGAACTTGCGAAGGTCAGGCTGGCCCTGGGGTCCGGTGGCGCCTCCAAGAAGGCGGCGGCCATTGTGATGGAGGAACTGGAATCCATTCCGGCAAAACCCATACCCACGCGTTCGCTGAAAGCGCCGGATGACGAGATCGATTCGATCGACGTCGAACTGAGCGGCTAGATCTTTCTCTCCACCACGTACTTCCCGATCGCTTCCAGCGGTTCGGTCGGGCCCTTGAGATTCTTCAGCTCGGCGACGGCGCGATCGACCAGATCGCCCGCCTTCTTCATCGCGCCATCGATGCCGTGCAGCGCGACATAGGTCATCTTCTTTCTCTTCGCGTCGCTGCCGGCGGCCTTGCCGAGAACCTCCGGCGTGGAAGTGGCGTTCAGGACGTCGTCGGCGATCTGGAACGCGACGCCGATGTCGCAGCCGTAAATGGTCAGCGCGTTCAACTCGCCGGCCTTTGCGCCGCCGGCGATGGCGCCGATCCGTACGGCGGCGCGGATCAGCGCGGCGGTCTTGTGCAGGTGGATGTACTCCACCAGTTCGGCCGACGGTTCCTTCCCCTCCGCGGCGAGATCCTCAACCTGTCCCGCGATGACGCCGCGGCTTCCCGCCGCCTCTGCCAGCTCAACCGAGAGCTGATTCGGCAAATAGGGTTTGGGAGCCGGGCAGACCGCCATCCATTCGAACGCCAGCGTCAGCAGCGCGTCGCCGGCGAGAATCGCATTGGCCTCGCCGAAAGCCACGTGGCTGGTCGGTTTCCCGCGCCGCAGGCGGTCGTCGTCCATCGCGGGGAGGTCGTCGTGGATGAGCGTGTACGCGTGAAGGATTTCGATGGCGATCGCGGGGATCAGCGCCGTATCGGTTGCCGCGCCCACGGCCTCGGCGGCGGCGAGGCAGAGGATCGGACGAAGCCGCTTGCCGCCGGCGAGCACGCTGTACCGCATGGCCTCGTGCAAAACCGCCGGCCGCTCGTTCTTCGGCGGAAGGTGCGCGTCGAGCGCCGCGTCGATGGCCGCCTGCTTCTCGCGGAGGTATTGTCGGAGATCGAACATGTGCTGAATCTAAGGCTCGGCCGTCGGGCAGGCAACGAATATTGTATGTGGGGGAGACCGTTTCCGTCTTTCCCTCCGCCGTGCCCGGGAGTAATCTGACGCTGAAGGCCACGAAAGGAACGGCGATGACGGACGAGCGGACAAGCGATGCGAATGCAGCCCCTCCGTTGAATGTCCGAAAGGGGGTCTGCTTTGCCCTGTACGCTTTCGATGTCGGCATGTCGATCGACCTTGAGAAGTGCAAGAAGCAGGTCACGGCGGACATGCACGATGCCATCGTCCGCCACAACCGGCGTGCGCCGAAGTACTTCGACTATCGCCCCGCGCCGCTGCTGATCACGCGCGACATCACGCCTTGCGAGATCGGCGGTTTCCGGACCACGGCCGACGTGGACATCCTGCTGTACGATTTCGGCGGCGTCTCCATCAGCTACGAGATCCCCTTCACCGGATCCTGGGAAACGATGCTGGCCATCAGCTGCGGGCTCAGCGAGAGCAACGTGCTTCTGACCGACGCGCAGCGGCGCGTGGAGGCTTTGCTCAAGGCGGTCGGTCTCGCGGTAACCAAGCCGCACATCGCCGACATGGTCGAAGACTACGCGGTCTTCCAGATCGACGAATACGAATGCCCGGTCGAGCCCGACCAGCTTCATGCCCGCTATGCCTCGGAACTCGCACAGGTTCTGCGGGCGGAGCGGGGACGGTTGTCGGAGCAGGAGATGAACGATGCTGTTTCTGTCCGGCTGTCGTTCAGCCGGGACGACGTTTCTCTGATCGACTGGAATGCCGCCATCCTCTTCGATCGAGAGGCGGCCGACGTGCGGGCCGTGCTCGAATTCGCCAACGTCGAACTTCTCGAAATGCGGTACCTCGACCACCAGCTCGACGATGCGCTGGATCGATCCTACGAAATGCTCGCAGTCCATAAGTGGTTCAGCGAACTCGTCCCCGGCCTCTCGGGCTCGACCGTCCGCCGGATTTCGCAGATGCAACTCGAAGGAGCGCTCCTCTTCGAACGCGTCAGCAACGCGCCGAAGCTGCTGGGCGACCAGTACCTCGCCCGCGTCTACCGCCTGACGTCCCAGCGCTTCCACCTCGCCGAGTGGAACGCGGGCATTCTCCGCAAGCTCGACGCGATTGAGAGCATTTACAAGCAGATGCACGACCGTGCGGCCAGCCGTCGGCTCGAAGTGCTCGAATGGGTCATCATCGTTCTGATCGCCTTTGAACTGGTCATTCCATTTCTGCCGAAGTAGCGTCGCGACACAGGATCGATGAACACGATTTCGTATATTGAGCCCTTGGAGCGAGCGTTCGGCGGCATGAAGCGCAGGCTGTTCAGGCCGTTTGATTTTGGCAAATGGTTCACGATCGGTTTCACGGCGTGGTTGGCGATGTTGGGCAAGAATGGCGGGGGCTTCAATTTCAGATTTCCATCGGGCCATCATCACAGCCATACCGATGGGGTTTCCCAATTCGTCCTTTCACACCTTGTGCTTGTCACTGGTGTTGTCGTCTTCACGTTGTTTCTCGGCATTCTGCTGAATTGGATTCGCGCCCGCGGCATATTCATGTTTCTCGACAACGTCATTCATGGCCGCGCCCGCGTTGAGGGGTTGTGGGATGAATTCCGCCGCGAAGGCAATTCGCTCTTTTGGTGGCTTTTCGCTTTCACGTGGGCGTGTTTATTCGCGATGTTGCTGATTATCGGCATCGGCGTCAGACTGGCTTGGCCTGCCTTCAAGCATCATTGCTTCGACGTGCACGCGGTTGCCGCCATCGCCGTTATGATCCCTCTGTTCGTCACATTCGCGTTGGTTACCGGCGGTGTTGCCGTGCTGCTGGAGGATTTCGTTGTTCCTCTCATGTGGAAGCACCGGCTGAGCACGAACGAGGCGTGGAGGTTGTTGAGCCGGATTACGGCCGGGCGCGCCCTGAATGTCGTCATTTACATTTTGCTGCGCATCGTCCTCGCGGTGGCGGTCGGCGCGCTGGTCGGTGCCTTCGGCCTCTTCACGTGCTGCTGCGGTTTCGTGCTGCTCGCCGTGCCCGTCGTCAACGCGACCTTGATGTTGCCCGTGACCGTCAGCCTCCGGTTGTTCGCCCTCGAATTCCTGCGGCAATTTGGAGCGGATGCCGATTGCCTGGTGGCGGTGCCGCCCGACTTGCCGCCGGTCTCGATCGCTCAGTCCGCGCCGCCCCTTTGATCAGGCCGCCTGCGCCATGCCATTGACATCCGCTTCGGTTTGCGACAGCTTAAACGCGCTATGTTGAAAGTCAGAAGTATCACCACGAAAGTCGGCGATCGCGGCAAGACCCGGCTGTTTTCGGGCGAAGAGGTGTACAAGAATTCGTCCCGCCCATCCGCGTACGGCGATCTCGATGAACTGGTCAGCGTCCTCGGCGTCGCTCGATGTTCGGCCCGGAGAAAGGATGTCCGGAACGCGCTGCTGGGGCTCCAGCGCGAATTGTTCGTGGTGGCTTCTGAACTGGCAACGACCGCGCGACATCGTGCGGCGTTGGAAAAGCGGGTGGACGCGGCGATGCTCGCGAAGATGGAGCAGCGGCGGTCGACGCTCGAGCGAAGGATTCGGATGCCCGCCGGCTTTATCATTCCCGGCGCCACGCCGGCCGGCGCCCACATCGACCATGCGCGGGCGGTGGCGAGGCGTTGCGAGCGGCACGTCGTCGCGCTGTCCCGTCGGCGGATCGTGAACAACCGGCATCTGCTGGTCTGGATGAACCGGCTCTCGGATTATCTCTGGCTGCTGGCGCGCCGCGAAGAGGGGTGGTCGATTCCCCTGAAGGGCCGGGCATGAATTGGTCGTTTCTGCGTGAAGCCGGGTGTGAGGCGAACCCCGGCGCACTCCTTGCTGAATACACGACGTTCCGGATCGGCGGCCCATGCCCTTGCGTGGTGACGTGCGAAACGCCGCTGCAGCTATCCGTCGCCGTGTCCGCGCTGGCTGACGCGAATCTTGGCTTCG
>Ga0182011_10004856_pt1 | contig 10694 bp, 9 predicted proteins | sample 711E1DmetaG_FD_120481 | JGI IMG/M metagenome (GOLD analysis project Ga0182011, IMG submission 120481) | Permafrost microbial communities from Stordalen Mire, Sweden - 711E1D metaG | ecosystem: Environmental > Terrestrial > Soil > Wetlands > Permafrost | place: Sweden: Stordalen | collected...
AGCCCGTTCCAAGATAAGGTCTCAATCTGTCGCAAGACAGTGCAAGGTCCAGGTAGACCACCTGGTTGATAGGGCAGAAGTGCAAGCGTGGTAACATGTTCAGCTTACTGCTACTAATGACCTTGCCGGTTTATGCAGCCTCTATTCTTCCGGGCGTTTATTTCACCTCCTTACAGCACCTGAACTTTACAGCAATTGCCCCGCCACTGCGGCGGGGCTTCACTTCCCGGTGATTATAGGCGAGGGGTCCCACCCGTTCCCATCCCGAACACGGCCGTTAAGCCCTCAGCCGCCAATGGTAGTTGGACGTTAGGTCCCGCGAGAGTAGGTCGTTGCCGGGTTATGGCCCGAGTCCTCCGAACAGGAGGCTCGGGCCTTTCTGTTGTTGGGCCTTGAGCACCCAGCCGGATGGCGCCAGGCGAGCGTCCTGTGTGCCCGCGAACCCGCCGTGCCGGATCAATGTCCCGGCTGCAGTAGACCGTCGACCGAGTCGCGATAATAGGGATAGCCGTAGCCGCCGCGGCCCAGGAGCGGACCTTTGCCATGCATCTGTTCGTAATCGATGAACGCCGAAAAATTGTGCGCGGGATCGTCAACCTCCAGCGCCATTGCGGTGCCTTGCTCGCTGCGACCTCCGCTGCCCCCGCCAAACATGAAGGAGATCGTCCCGTGAATTTCCAGGCCGGGACGCCTTAAATCGGGCTGCAGCGCGGTGCCGGCAGTTGAGGCGGAAGCGGCATCGAGCACGTTGCCAAATTCCCTGCGCGCGACGAGTGCATCGAGCCGCTCCAACTGAGCTTTGTTGACCAATTCGAGACCCGCGTTCTTGCGATCCTCGCTGGAGATCCGCTGGGAAAAACGCGCTGGCACAGGGGGAGTGGCGCCCGGTCCCGCAAAACATTTCTCATCGATCCGAATCAAGGCGTCGAGCACGGCCAGTTGATCGGTGGACAATTGCGGAAGCCCGAGCTCGGTCCGCTCGGCGGCCGTGAGTTGCTGCGAAAAGCGCACGTCCTCCGCCCAACCCGCGGCGGCGGCAACTGCCATCAGTCCTCCCCAGAAAACCAGCCTCGAGTAACTGATCGCGCGGCGAAGGATGGGCATGTCCAAAGAGACGCTGAAACGGGTCAATCGGTTCCTTCGATTTTCCGCGGATCCTTGCTGTGCCTGAAACGATGCAATCCGGCGACCTGCTTTCACCATCGGACCCAGAACCATGTAGGATTCCTACCGCTCAGCCCAAACGGCAAAGCAATCAGACGCGATGAGGAGGGCACGATCCTCTTCCCGCTGTCATTTCGAAACCGCCAGCGACTTCTTGAACTTGATCGCTTCGGTCCGCTTCTTCTTCAGCCATTCGATCAAGAGGTCGACTTGTTCAGGCGGGATCGCGACGGAGCAATCCTCGCTCATGTCGACATGCGCAATACATACTTCGCCATCTTCTCCCACATAGACTTCAATTGATTTTTCGAGGGGTCTCATGGATCTGGGGTGTTCTTTCGGCATTTCGATCGACACGAGTCAGGGTCGCCTCAATGGGACGGCGGCGTCCGCGCACGACGAACTTTTCTTGGCGGGAAACCCTTAAATCGCTTTGGTTGGTGATCGGATTGCGGCGATCGGCCGGCCAGCAATCCAACTAATGAAGCAGCGTAATCTGAAGGATGGTCGTCTCAGTCAGGGCAGGGGGAGGTAGGGCTCAGATTACGACTTGAATTGAATCTCAGGCAGGGCCGATTTCAACGCAATTCACCATCAGCGACGTTTTCTTCGTGCCGGAATGGGCGGGCGAGGAAGCCCCCTGGCCGGTCAAATGCGGCGGGGGCGTTTTCCACCGCCCCTGGTCCATCGATTCTGCCACGAAAAGGATGGATTCAGCCGCCGGATTCTCCTAGCGATGAGGGCCTCATTTTATGGACCAAGAACGCGTCGACCTACCCCAGAGCGAAATTCCCGTGTCGTGGTACAATGTTCTGGCCGATCTCCCCAAGCCGCTCCCGCCTCCGCTGCATCCCGGAACCGGCCAGCCGCTGAAGCCGGAGGATCTGGCTCCGATCTTCCCCATGGCGCTGATCGAGCAGGAAATGAGCCCGGAGCGCTGGATTCCCATTCCGGAAGAGGTGCGCGCTCTCTACAAGATCTGGCGCCCCACTCCGCTGATCCGCGCCGTGCGGCTTGAAAAGGCCCTCAAGACCTCGTGCCGGATCTATTTCAAGAATGAGAGCGTCAGCCCGGCTGGCAGCCACAAGCTCAACACCGCGCTCGCCCAAGCCTATTACAATAAGAAGGAGGGCGTGCGACGCCTGAGCACCGAGACGGGCGCCGGGCAGTGGGGCTCCTCGATGGCGTTTGCTTGCCAGCTTTTTGGTCTCGCCTGCACGATCTACATGGTGAAATCGAGCTACTACCAGAAGCCCTATCGCCGCTCGCTCATGCATATCTGGGGTGGTGAAGTTTTCCCTTCCCCTTCGGATCGCACCGCCTCCGGCCGGGCCATCCTCGCAGCTGATCCCGAAACGCCCGGCAGCCTGGGCATCGCGATCTCCGAGGCGGTCGAGGACGCCGCCACGCATGACGACACGAAATACACTCTCGGCAGCGTGCTCAATCACGTGATCCTCCATCAGAGCGTCATCGGTTTGGAGACAAAGCGCCAGCTGGAGCTGATCGGCGAAACCCCCGACGTGCTGATCGCCTGTGTCGGCGGCGGCAGTAATTTCGGCGGCTTCAGCCTGCCGTTCCTGCCCGAAAAGCTCGCGAATCCGAAGCTCCGCATTATCGCGGTCGAACCTTCCGCCTGTCCCTCACTCACGAAAGGGGTTTACGCCTACGACTACGGCGACACCGCCAAGCTCGCGCCGCTCGTCAAGATGTACACTCTCGGGCACACGTTTGTCCCGGAGGGCATCCACGCCGGCGGCCTGCGTTACCACGGGACGGCGCCGATCGTGGCGCATCTGGCCAACCTCGGAGTCATTGAGTCCAAGGCCTACACCCAGAACGCGGTGTTCGAAGGGGCGTTGCAGTTTGCGCGCACGGAGGGCTTCATCCCGGCGCCCGAGACGTCCCATGCGATCCGGGCCGCGATCGACGAGGCGCGAAAGAACGACGGGAAGTGCATCGTATTCAATTATAGCGGACACGGCCATTTCGACATGTCGGCTTACGACGCCCATCTCGCCGGCGACCTCGAAGATTACGAGCATCCGGAAGAGAAGATCGCCGAGGCGTTGACCCATCTGCCCAAGGTCGGCTGAGGCTGAATCCAAGGAGCTCGGCTGCGGCTTGGCCCGGAGCTGGCGCCGGCCAGAAGGTGGCGCGCGTTGTCCCCAACGCGCATAGACGCCTTGTGGACACGACGCTCTACCTCATGCATCGTTCCTGATCAGGCTTCCTCCATGAAGGGGTAAGAGCCTTTTGACAGGCGATGAGCTGGCTCGCATGCCAACAAGCTCATGCACGACCTGCCTTTATCGCCCGCCCGCCGGGTCCTCATCCTGAATGGGCATCGTACCCGGCTGCCCGGAGCGGCGCGAGGTCGGGGTCACTCGCAGCGGCATCCCGGAAAGAAGGATCCAGGGCGATCGCCCGGTCGACGCGGAGGCGCGCCTCGAGGAGATCGTCCCGCTGGCACGCATAACAGCCCAGATTGAACTGGATGGTCGCTTCGGCGGGATGCGTGCGTTCACTTTCGACGAGAATGGCTTCGGCCGCTGCGAGCGACTGGCTCCGCCGCGTTGCATATGCCCAGGTCACCCACCAGCCCGCCTCCAGTGGCTGGCGCGACACGAGCTCGCTGGCGACCTTCACCAGCATCGGCCATTTTTCCTGCTCGTGCAGAATGAGGGCGCGCAGGGATAGCACATCCGTATCCTGCGCCGTTTCCGGTGGCACCTGGTCCAGTTCGGTTGACGCGTCTTCGATCATTCCGAGGCCAAGATAGCCGCGAACATGCGCCAGCCGCCACTTGAGTTCCATGGTTTTGAAAGATGAGACGACGGGGTTTGCCGCCGTCCGCAGGCCATCAGTTCTTCCCACCAAAGAGTTTCTTCAGATCTTCCACTGCTCGTTTCGCGGCGTCGATGGTGGTGTCCGTCGCCGCCGAGCCGGCCGATTTGCTCGCTTTGCCAATGGCGTTGGCCGCCGTGAGCAGCACCTGCCGCAGGACCCTTTCCATGACGGCCGCCGTGAGCTGGTTGGCGGTGATCCCGCCCTCCTTGGTGCCCAGATCGTTGATGATGATCGTTGGCATCGGCACCGTGATCGCAGCCGCCCCGACTCCGATGGTCACCCGGGCGTTTTGCAGTCGGAATCGTTTGACTTCGAATCTCCTCGGCCGGCCGGAGTTGGTCTTTGCCGGTTCGACGCCCTGGCTGCCGTCGCTCGTGGACGCTTCAATGTTTTTGAGCAAATCCTTGAGGTTGCTGCTGATGATCCGGGTTTCGTAGACAAACTCGGGCTGGTCGATGAGGATGTCTTTGACGATGACGTGATCGCCGAACAGGGAGAAGGGTTCGATGGAGAGATGCGCCTGACCGAGGTAGACGGCCCGGTCGGAGTGCCAGCCGGGCGGATTGCCAATGACCAGCCCCCGGATGGTTCCGCTGCCCGTGAGCGGTGAGATTTCGGCACCGGCTAGTTCGACCCTGGTTTTGGTCAGCGGAGGGCCATAGCGGTTGACCCCGGCCCGGACAATCGAGCCGAGAAAATAGTCAACCGCGACCAGCGACGCGACGGCCAGCAGGGCGGCGATTCCGAGCAGCAGGAATAGTTTTTTCATCATTCCAAAACCGGCAGCCGGGTCACTCGGCCGGGGGCTTTCCAAAATGGGCGGCATGCGCAGCGTAGGCTGCCGAATCGGCGAGCATCGCCTCGATCGCCGCGGCCACGGGTTCGGCGCGCACCAGACCGGAGAATACCACCTTGTCTCCGATCACATCCGTGAGCACGAATGCCGGTCGTTGGGTGATTTGATGGGAGAGGAATTCTGCTGTCGAAGCATCGACCCGCGCGCGGACTTCCGGGGATTTCGCCTTGGCGCGGAGCTCGGCCGGATCCAGACCGGTGGCGGCGGCCGCCACCGCGACGGCCTCGGCCAGGTCTCCGATCTTGCGCCCCTCCTGCGTGCCGGCGTGGGTCAGGGCGTGCCGGAGGCGATCATCAGAGAAGCCAAAATCGCGGCCTGCCTCAGCGACCAGATTGGGGGCCTGATAGTTTCCCTGTCGCTCCGGTTCGAGCCAGCCCGGATTGAGCATATACGGAGAGCGCATGATCGTTCCGCTGCGGCGGTAGAACCACTTGCACTGGGCACGCGACACCGGGAAGTCGCCCGGATTCATCAGGGCGATCTTCCAGGCAAACTGCACGCGGCCGTCATAGCGGGCCTTGAGATCGGCCCAAGCGGGCTCGGCCCAATGGCACCAGGACGAAAGCACTTCGAGGTAATAGGTGAGGGTGACGTCGGCCATGAGGAAAGCCTTGGTTGAACCGACACCGGCAGTCAACCCGCGTGACGCGATTGAAGATGGAGAAATGAAGAGGAAAGAGGCATGCCGTCTCCCGGCCTTGCCGCAGCTTCTTCGTTCTGGGTGATCTGTGTAGGAGCCTGCTTGCAGGCGATCTCGTTGGTTGAGTCGCCTGCAAGCAGACTCCTACACGGTCTCAATCGCGCTCAGCCCTTTGGCGTATCCGCGATTGGTGGCGCCTCGTGTAGTTTCACCCACGCCTCATATTCTTTCCGGGGCATGAAACGCAGGGAGGCGGAGTTGATGCAATAGCGCAACCCGGTGGGAGCGGGACCGTCGTCGAAAACATGGCCGAGATGCGCTCCGTCAACCGCGCAGTTCACCTCGGTGCGGGTCATCCCAAAGCTCGTATCAGTCTGCGCGCCGACGAATTTCGGTTCCATCGGCTTGGTAAAACTAGGCCAGCCAGTGCCGCTTTCGAATTTGTCGCGGCTATCGAATAGCGGCGTGTCGCTGCAGACCGAAAAATAGACCCCGTCCTGGTGATTGTCCCAATACGCATTGCGAAACTGCGGTTCGGTGCCCTGTTTTCGAGCGACGCGGTATTGTTCGGGAGTGAGCAATGCCTGCCATTCGGCCTCAGTGTGTTGCACCCGGGTCTTGCTCATGTCGATCACGACCTGGGAGGGGAGACCGCACGCGGATTTCTCGCCCGAGACAGCGCAGGATGCGCTGGTGGAAGGCTGGGAGGATTTCATGGTGTCATTGGCACTGGTTTCGGCCGACATCCCGGTCGTGGCCGCGAGCAGGACGATCATGATCAAACGGTAAGGAACGGCGTGCCGCATTGGTGTAATGAACACGGATTCTGCGGTCCGACAAGTGACGGCGTGGAATTGTGGTCCCACCCCTTCCGGATTGCGCTTGTCACTGCCGGCCGACCCCCCTCTCTATTTTTCGAGCACGAAATCATGCCCAACAACAGCTACAACGAAGCGAGCATCAAGACCCTCTCCTCGACCGAGCACATCCGGTTGCGCCCGGGCATGTACATCGGACGCCTGGGGAACGGCAGCCACGGCGAGGACGGCATCTACGTGCTCCTGAAGGAGACGATCGACAACTCGGTCGACGAATTCACCATGGGCTGCGGCAAGAAGATTGAGGTCGAACTCAACGAGCGCACGGTCCGGGTGCGCGATTACGGCCGGGGGATACCCTTGGGCAAGGTCCTCGAGTGCGTGTCGGTCATCAACACCGGCGCCAAGTACGATTCGGAGTCCTTCAAGAAGGCCGTCGGCCTGAACGGCATCGGCCAGAAAGCGGTCAATGCGCTCTCGTCCGGCTACCGCGCCCAGGCCGTTCGCGACGGCCAGACCAAGGTGGTCGAGTTTGAGCGCGGCCGGCTTAAAAAAGACTGCAAGATCACGAAGACCGACGAGCGCAATGGAACCCTCATCGAGTTTACGCCGGACGAAGAGCTGTTCGGGCAGGACTTCCGGTTCCACCCTGAGTTCGTCGAGGATCTGCTCTGGAAGTACGCGTTTCTCAACCGTGGACTAACGCTGACTTTCGACGGCAAGCCGTTCAAGTCCGAGCAAGGGCTCAAGGACCTGCTCGAGAAGAACCTCAGCGGCGACATCCTCTATCCCATCATCCACCTCGAGGGTGAGGACATCGAAATCGCGTTTACCCACGGTTCGCACTATGGCGAGGAATACTACTCTTTCGTCAACGGACAGCATACCACGATGGGCGGCACCCACCAGCAGGCTTTCCGCGAGGCCGTGGTCGAGGTGTTGCGGAACTTCTACAAGAAAGACTTCGATGCCGCCGATGTACGCCAGTCGATTGTCGCCGCGATATCGGTCCGTGTCGTCGAGCCGGTGTTTGAGTCGCAGACCAAGACCAAGCTGGGGTCTGCCGAAATGGCGCCCGGTGGCCCGCCGGTCCGCCAGTTCATCGGCACCTTCGTCCAGCAGGCCCTTGACGCCTGGTTGCAGCGCAATCGCGAGGCGGCCGATGCGCTCAAGGGCAAGCTCGAAGACAACGAACGGGAACGCAAGGAACTCGCCGGCATCCGCAGCCTCGCCCGCGAGCGCGCCAAGAAAGCGTCGCTGCACAACCGCAAGCTGCGCGATTGCCGCCTCCACCTCGGCGATCGGGCGGATCGGGCCGAGGAAAGCACGCTGTTTATTGTCGAGGGTGACTCCGCCTCCGGCTCGCTCACCGCCTGCCGCGACGTGCAGACCCAGGCGGTTTTCGCCCTCAAGGGCAAGCCGCTCAACACCTACGGTCTGTCCAAGAAGGTGATCTATGAGAACGAGGAATTCCACCTGCTCCAGTCGGCGCTCAACATCGAGGAGGGGCTCGACGGCCTGCGCTACGCGCGCATCGTGATCGCCACGGACGCCGACGTGGACGGCATGCACATCCGGTTATTGCTGATTTCGTTCTTTCTGCAGTATTTCCCGGAGCTCATGGCGGGCGGCCACCTGTTCATCCTCGACACGCCGCTGTTCCGCGTACGCAACAAGAAGGAGACTGTCTATTGCTATTCGGACGGGGAAAAAAAGGCGGCGGTGACGAAATTCGGCGCCGCTGCGGAGATCACGCGCTTTAAGGGTCTGGGCGAAGTTTCGCCTGAGGAGTTCAAGGATTTCATCGGCGCCGGCCTCCGGCTCGATCCTGTGACGCTCGCCCACCTGCACAGCAGTGACGAATTGCTCTCGTTCTTCATGGGAAAAAACACCCCCGAGCGCCAGGAATTCATCATCTCCAACCTCAAGGTCGAGAAGGACCTGGTTGAAGTCTGAGGGCATGCGTCGTCGCAAGATCTGCCGGCAAATCCTGTGCAGCGAACATCTTCCCAACGGTGGAGCGGCTTGTCCCCAGGACGCGCTGAGTCGGAGGCATGCAGTCAAGGTGGAGCGGCTTCTCCGCAAGACGCTCTGGGCGCGTTGGGGACAACGCGCTCCACCTTTTGGTTGATGACAACGCAGAGCAAAAAGGGGAGTAGCTGCGAGCGCCAGCGAGTGGATACCCAATCGAAGACCCACTCGCTGGCGCTCGCGGCCACACAGCATACGCTGCCTTTCAGGATCCTGGTCGCTCTTGCCGCGCTCCTGCTGCTGGCGGGTTGCGTGACCCCGGTGTCGCCCGCGCCGCGGGCAAGCTTGGTTGGGCTGACGGCGGACCAGGCGGTCCGGGTGGAGCGCAATCTCCGGCTCTTTGACTCGGTCTGGTTCACGTTGGACCGGAAATACTACGATCCAAGTTTTCACGGTGTCGATTGGCGGGCCGCTGCCGTAACGTATGGGCCCAAGGCCACCGCGGCGCCGGATGAGGCCGCGCTTTATGGCGCGGTCAACGGGATGCTGGAAGGGCTCGGCGACGGCCACACCAGAGCGTTCACTACGGACGAGACGAAAGACTACCACGCCCAGGCGAGGGAGATGACCGGGTTCCGATTGTTGCGCGTCGATCGGCGTTGGGTGGTCTATGAAGTGTTGCCGGGGAGCCCGGCCGAGGCGGCAGGCGTGCAGCCCGGTTGGATCGTGCTCGCGCGCGACGGGGAAGTGCTGGGGGAAAGCATCAGACTACCGTTGTTGCGTGGCGGTGAGGTCGTGCATTGGGAGTTTCTCAATGGGCATGATCAGCCGGTGGCGCTGGCGCTGACCGCCTGCCGCGTGTCGGTCGCGCGCCACGAGGTGCGGGTGTTGCCGGGAGGCTATGTCTACCTGCGATTCGACGAGTTCGACTGGGCGACGATGCGTTGGTTTAGCCGGCAACTGAAGCGGCACCGGGATGCGCCCGGCGTGGTGGTGGATCTGCGACAGAACGCCGGCGGGATGCTGCTGGCGCTGGATTTCACGATCGGGGAGTTTTTCGACCGGGGCTTTGTCTATGCCGTGTCGATCGATCGGTCCGGCCATCGCCGGAACTTGAAGGCTCTGACGCTTGGCTCCGCGCACTACCGGGGCCGGTTGGCCGTGTTGGTCGACCATCTGTCGGCGAGCGCAGCGGAGATTTTCGCCGCCACGATGCAGGAGCAACATCGCGGGATCGTCGTGGGACACCAGACGGCCGGGGACGTGCTGTCGGCCCGGTTGCGCTCGCTGGCGGGCGGCGGCATGCTCGAGTACAGCGACCGCGACTTGCGAACAGCCCAGGGGAGGCGGCTGGAAGGCAATGGCGTGATCCCGGATGTCGAGGCGCCCAAAGCTGACCTGGGAGATCTGCGGGCGGCGCGTGATCCCGACCTCGACGCGGCCTTGCGCCGATTGAGGCAACCTTGAGATCATTTCATCTATGGCCAGACGGAAGAAAGACACCAAGCAGATCGAGTTGAACCTTGCCTCGGCAGGAGCAGAGGAGAGCAAGGCGCCAGCAGGGGGTCGGTCGGCGAAGACCGAAGAACACCCGGCCGCCAGGCCGGCCGCGTCCCCGGAGTTGGTCCCGCCGCCGGTGTCTGCCGGCCCGGCCAAGGCGAAGCCCGGGAATCCGATGGAGGCGCCACTGGCGCAGAGTTATCGAAAGTGGTTTCTCGATTACGCCAGCTACGTCATCCTCGACCGCGCCGTTCCGCACATCGAAGACGGCTTGAAGCCGGTCCAGCGCCGGATTCTGCACACCCTGTGGGAGATGGACGACGGACGTTTCCACAAGGTGGCCAATGTCGTCGGCGCCACCATGCGTTTTCACCCGCATGGCGACGCCTCCATCGAAGCGGCGCTGGTCGGCATGACGCAGCGCAGCCTGTTGATCGAGCCGCAGGGCAACTTCGGCAACGTTCTCACCGGCGACGGCGCGGCCGCCGCGCGCTATATCGAGGCGCGCCTCACCGCGTTTGCGCGGGAGGTGGTGTTTAACCCGAAGACCACGGTCTGGCAGCTCAGCTATGACGGCCGCGCGAAGGAGCCGGTCACGCTGCCGGTGAAGTTCCCGCTCGTGCTGGCGGAGGGTGCCGAGGGCATCGCGGTCGGCCTCGCCACGAAGATCCTCCCTCACAACTTCAACGACCTCTGCCGCGCGGCCATCAATCATCTGCAGGGAAAAACATTTCGGATTGTCCCCGACTTTCCGACCGGGGGCATCGCTGACTTCTCGGAATACCACGACGGCGAGCGCGGCGGGAAGGTGAAGGTTCGCGCCCGGATCGAAGCGCGAAGCAAGTATCTGCTCGCGATCACCGAGATTCCATTCGGCACGACCACGACGTCCCTG
>Ga0182011_10004857_pt1 | contig 10692 bp, 10 predicted proteins | sample 711E1DmetaG_FD_120481 | JGI IMG/M metagenome (GOLD analysis project Ga0182011, IMG submission 120481) | Permafrost microbial communities from Stordalen Mire, Sweden - 711E1D metaG | ecosystem: Environmental > Terrestrial > Soil > Wetlands > Permafrost | place: Sweden: Stordalen | collected...
TCATTCTTTATTTCCTGATACAAAAAATGTCGGTCATGGAAGCCGGGCCTCTTGAATTCTACGATAAGATCCCACTGAAAAAAGGATATAAATCGCTCGGCGTGAGGGTTGTTCCCCATGCCGTGGCACGTTACGGCTCATTCATTGCAGAAGGCGTGATCCTCATGCCATCCTATATTAATATAGGTGCATACATTGACCATGGAAGCATGATCGATACATGGGCCACGGTTGGTTCCTGTGCACAGGTGGGAAAGAATGTTCATCTCAGCGGGGGGGTAGGGCTTGGAGGTGTTCTCGAACCTGTTCAGGCCGCTCCTGTGATAATAGAGGACGGCTGTTTCATCGGGTCAAGGTGCATCATTGTAGAAGGGGTCAGGGTAGGTGAAGAAGCCGTTCTGGGCGCCAATGTCGTTCTGACTTCCTCGACTCGCATCATCGATGTTTCCGGCAATAAACCCATTGAACACAAAGGCATTATTCCTCCCCGTTCTGTTGTCATACCCGGCAGTGTTGAAAAGCAGTTTCCGGCAGGCAGGTTCCAGGTGGGCTGTGCCCTGATTATAGGAAAACGAAAGGCATCGACGGACCTTAAGACCTCGCTGAACCAGGCGTTGAGGGATTATAATGTAAGTGCATAATGATAACTAAGCGAATAGCGAATAGCGAATAGCTATTTGATATATGAAGATTTTAATCATCCAGACTGCCTCCATAGGCGATGTGATACTTGCCACCCCGGTACCCGAGGGTTTGCACGACGCATACCCATCGGCAGAAATAGACTTATTGATAAAAAACGGGATGGAGGGATTATTTAAAGAGCATCCCTTCATCAACCGCCTGATTATATGGGATAAGTCGATAAAATACCGTGAATTCCTGAGAATTCTCATTGAGGTCAGAAAAAGGAAATACGATCTGATCGTCAACGTTCAGCGGTTTGCCCTGACAGGAGTGCTGACTGGATTTTCAGGGGCTTCAACGACAATCGGGTTCAGCAAGAATCCGTTTTCATTTCTTTTTACCAGGCGCATCCCTCATCGCGTAGCCAAAGGCATCCATGAAGTTGAACGTAACATTTCGCTGATCAGTTCCATGATAACGGCCGGGCAGAGGGCGAAAGAATTCGGGAGTGCGCCAAGGCCCAGGCTTTACCCCTCCTCCTCGGATGAAGCGAGGGTGATACCTTATAAATCCAAACCCTATGTAACCATTTCCCCGGCTTCGCTATGGTTTACGAAGCAATACCCGGCAGGGAAATGGGTGGAACTGATTCAGAGCCTGCCACCCGCACTACACATATACCTTCTCGGTTCCCCGGCCGATCTTCCGCTTTGCGAAGAGATAAGTTCCTCATCCGGAAAGAAAAACCTCCTGATCCTCGCAGGTTCCCTGAGTTTCCTTGAATCTGCAGCGCTCATGAAAGATGCGCAGATGAATTATACCAATGATTCCGCTCCCATGCACCTCGCATCCGCTGTAAATGCCCCGACATCCGTGGTCTATTGCAGTACGGTTCCCGAATTCGGTTTCGGACCCCTTTCAGGCAAGCATTGGATTATCCAGAGCCGGAAGGAGCTCAGGTGCCGACCATGCGGACTGCACGGGAAAAAGGAATGCCCCCTGCATCACTTTGAATGCGCTACGACTATCAGCGTTGATCAATTTCCGACCATCCCCGGGGAAATTCAAAAATTGTAGGTATTTTTGTACGTCATTCTCCAACTTATAGTGATCAGCGACGCTCTTAAACGGGAAGTTCTGTCCTGCCTGAACATACTGAATTCAGGCGGCACTATCCTGTACCCTACCGACACGATCTGGGGTATCGGCTGTGATGCCACACGTTCAGAGGCCGTGAACAGGATTTACAGGATCAAGAAACGAATGGGCAGCAAAAGCCAGATCGTTCTGATTGACAGCCCCGATAAACTCCCGCTCTACGTTGAAGATATCCCGCTTATCACCTACGACCTTTTAAAAAACATCACCACCCCCCTGACTATCATTTACCCGAAAGGAAAGAACCTTGCACACAACCTGCTTGGCGAGGACGGTTCCATCGCGATACGCATACCCGACCATGAGTTCTGCAGGGAACTGATCAGGGAATTCGGGAAACCGCTTGTCTCAACTTCCGCTAACCTTGCGGGAGGAGCCAATCCACATTCATTCAATGATATCAACCCTACTATCATTGAAAATGTAGATTATACCGTTGGAATCTTGCATGATGCCATTTCACCGGCAAGAGCTTCCCGGATCATCAAACTATACGAAAACGGGGAATTCAACGTTATCAGACCATAATTTCCCCGCACTTCATGAGGTTATTCACCACCTTTCTTTTTATTTCTTTTCTGCAGACGGCTTTGCATGGTTCCGCCCTGCCGGATAACGTTAAAAAATACACCGTCGTGGGGAAAGTCACCGATAAAAACGACGGAGAATCCCTGGTTGGGGCAACGGTATTCATAAAAGAAATGAAGACAGGAACGACGACGGATCAGTACGGCAGGTTTTCGCTTACTCTTCCCCAGGGGAATTATAACCTGATGTTTTCCTTTATCGGTTATACTCCTTTATTAAAGGAGGTCTCACTTGATAAGGATATCACCCTTAAGGTAGAACTTGCCACAGAACAGAAGGAATTGCAGGAAGTAGAGGTTAAAAGCGACCGCACTGACCAGAATGTGGTCAAGCCCGAGATGAGCGTGTTCAAAATGGACATCCGTACCATTCAGAGGATCCCCGCCCTGATGGGTGAAGTCGATGTGATCAAGGCAATACAGCTGCTTCCGGGCGTTCAGAGCGTGAGCGAGGGATCGAGCGGTTACAGCGTGCGAGGCGGAGCACCCGACCAGAATCTTATATTGCTTGATGGAGCTACCGTTTATAATGCATCCCACCTTATGGGATTCTTCTCGGTATTCAACAACGATGCCGTCAAGGATGTCAAATTATATAAAGGCGATATCCCTGCGAATTATGGAGGAAGGCTTGCATCGGTTCTTGATGTAAGAATGAATGAAGGCGACTCAAAAGGGTTCGATGTAAACGGCGGTATCGGGATCATTGCCAGCAGGCTGACCATTGAGGGTCCGATCAAAAAAGAAAAATGTTCGTTTATTGTTTCGGCAAGGAGAACCTATGCCGATCTGTTCCTTCCGCTCTCATCCAACAAGGCTCTTCAGAACAACCACCTGTATTTTTATGACCTCAATGCCAAGATCAATTATGTGATCAACGACAATAACCAGGTCTTTTTATCAGGTTACTTCGGGAGGGACGTGTTCAGCAGCCAGTTTGCCAGTATGCGATGGGGCAATGGCACGGGGACATTCCGCTGGAACCATATATTCTCGAAAAAATTATTCTTTGACTTCACTACGGTCTACAGCGATTACCAGTACCTTCTCGGGACTCCCACAGGAGCAACGAATTCGTTTCAATGGAATGCCGATCTCCGCGACCTGGGCATGAAAGGCGATTTTTCATGGTATCTGAACACGAACAATACCCTGCACATTGGGGGAGCCCTGACCTATCATATGATAAATCCCGGAAATGCCAGCGGCACAGGCAGTGAAACAGTATATACCAGCATACAGGTCCCTAAGAATTATTCCCTTGAATCGGGTATCTATGCGACCAACGAACAAAAGATAGGTCCTCATCTGGTTGCAACTTACGGGCTCAGGCTTTCCCTTTTCCAGAACATAGGGCCCGGCACTGTTTTCCATTATACCCCGAATCACGTGGCGATCGATTCCACCGTGTATAAGTCCGGGGTCATTTATAACACTTACGGGGGCCTGGAGCCAAGGCTTGGTCTGATGTATGATTTGAACGGGAAATCTTCAGTAAAGGCAAGCTATGCCCGCACATATCAATACCTTCAGCTTGCTCAGAATTCGTCGGCAGGTACACCGCTTGACATATGGTTCCCGGCAAGCCCCAACATCAAACCCCAGATCGGCGACCAGGTTGCCCTTGGCTACTTCAGGAATTTCCGCAGAAATACTATTGAAACTTCTGTTGAAGTATATTACAAATGGATGCAGAATGTGATTGACTTTAAAAATTTTGCACAGCTTATGCTGGTCGATACACTCGAAGGCCAGGTGAGAACAGGAAAAGGTTATTCATACGGTGCTGAATTTCTCGTCAGGCTTAACGAAAAGATCGTCAGCGGCTGGGTAAGCTATACCTATTCAAGATCGTTTCGCCTGATCCCCGACATACAGGCAAGCCCCTATCCCGCTCCTTATGATAAACCCAATAATATAAGTGTGGTGGTGAACGTCCAGGCCGCCAAACGCTGGAACATATCAGCCAACTGGGTATATGCTACCGGGGCGCCTGTGACTTTCCCCACAGGAAGGGCCACGATTGACGGCAAGGTCATTCCGATCTATTCCGACAGAAATGCATACCGCTACCCGGATTATCACCGCCTCGATCTGGCCGTGACTTTTTCCTCCAAGCAGAAACCGCATCGCAGATTCACCTGGGACCTGAATTTCTCTGTTTACAATGCATATAACCGGCACAATACCTGGTCTATCAATTTTGTGCAGGACAACACAGACCCCAACACCACTTACGCCGAAAAGATTTATCTGTTTGGCATCATACCATCTTTAACATTTAACTTCCATTTCAACCATGAATAAGCTCCTTCTCAGCCTGATAACCCTCTTGCTTGCCGCCGGATGCACCGAGAAGATCAATGTCAGTCTGGATAGTTCATATATACGCCTCGTGGTTGACGGTGGAATTACCAACGACAGTTTGCAGAGGTCGGTCTCAATCAGCACATCGGCCAGTTACTTCTATAACCAGCCCCCTCCTATGGTCAGCCATGCCATTGTCACCCTGACCAACGGTTCATTCCCCGACACACTTAAAGAGGAACTGCCTGGCAGACCAGGAGTTTATAGCCTCGACAGCAACTTCAGGGGTGTTATTGACAAAACATACAGCCTCGATATCAAACTCCCCGAAGCCATAGGTACCCATACCGAATACACCGCAACCTGCAAGATTATGAAGGTTGCAAGGCTCGATTCCATTAAAACCGTGTTTGACCCCAGCCTGGGGAAAAACGGGCATTGGAAGATCAATATCTATGCCATGGAACCCGGGGATGAAATAAATTTTTACCTGTTAAAATACTACCGTAACGGGGTTCTTATGTCTGACTCCATTCAAAAATGGAGGACTACCGACGACAAGTATTTCAACGGCAGTTATATCAAGGGGCTCACCGCCTTTTACATTAACAACGGCAATTCCTGGGAAACCCTTCATCCTGGTGACACAGTGATGGTACAGATGAGTAGTATCACCAAGGAATACTATAATTTCATACAGGAAGTGCAACAGGCAGGTATACAGATCCCCTTCTTCTCGGGCCCTCCGGCCAATGTTGAAGGCAATATCAGCAACGGAGGAGTGGGCTTTTTCGCAGCTTACTCCAATTCATTCGCAAAGGTCGTCATTCCAAAATAGTAATTTCATGAAAAGAACTTTACAAAGTTTATTCGTCGCAGCAGGATTAATATTGGTTTCAATACATTCTGCCACGGCCCAGGACAGGCCATCCAACGCAAAACTGAAGGGTTCATGGGTAGGCTCACTTAAGATACAGGCAATATCACTGACCCTGGTAATGACTGTAAAAACCAACGAAAACGACAGCCTTATTGTCACTTTCGAAAGCCCCGACCAGGGAGCAAAAGACATTCCCACAAGCAGTGTAAAGCTGACAGCCGATTCTATGGTAGTCGGAGTAAAAATGGTGTTAGGTCTTTATCTCGGTAAGTTCACCGGGGATTATTCAAAACTGGAAGGCCGTTGGAAACAAAGCGGCCTGGACCTTCCTCTTGAATTGGAACATAAACAGGAAACATTTAAACGGGTGCGACCCCAGGAGCCCATACCTCCTTTTCCTTACCTGAGCGAGGATGTGAGTATCCGGAACGAAAAAGCCGGGATCACGCTGTCAGGGACCCTTACACGCCCTGAAAAAGGGGAAAAATTCCCTGCGGTTGTGCTGATTACAGGCTCCGGGCCCCAGAACAGGGATGAAGAACTTATGGGGCACAAGCCTTTCCTCGTATTGAGTGATTACCTTACACGTAAAGGTATTGCCGTGTTGCGCTGTGACGACCGCGGGGTCGGAAAGTCAGGGGGCAAATTTTCAACTGCAACAACACTGGACTTCGCAATGGATGCAGAGGCAGCATTGGATTTCCTGAAAACAAGGTCTGATATAGACACAACAAAACTAGGTCTTATCGGTCACAGCGAAGGTGGCCTCATCGCCCCGGTAATTGCTTCGGAGAGAAAGGATGTGAATTTTATCGTACTGATGGCCGGAACTGGCGTTACCGGAGAAAAAATACTGATCACCCAGACTGTTGAAATTCAGAAAGCCGACAGTGCGGATGAAAAATCCATTCAGCATGGTCAGGTGATCAACCAGAAAATCTATGATATCCTGAAGAAAAACCCCGACAATGACAAGGCTGCAGTCACCATCCGTAAAGTTATGCAAAAAGAAAATGAGGCCTCCAGGAAAAAGGGCAGCGCCGACACCATGTCGTCAGCATCAATAGAGCAGAATATTAAAACTGTGACATCTCCCTGGTTCAGGACTTTCCTCACACTTGATCCACAGGTATATCTAAAGAAAGTACATTGTTATGTACTGGCCATCAACGGCGACCTGGACCTGCAGGTAGATTCGAAGATCAACCTGCCGGCTATTGAACAAGCCCTGATATTCGGAGGTAATTCGAGATACACTATTGAAGAGATCCACGGCGTAAACCATCTCTTTCAGACAGCTAAAACAGGCTCTCTTTCCGAGTATTCGGCTATAGAAGAAACGATTCAACCCAGGGTTCTTGAGCTGATCGCTTCATGGATATTGCAAACGTTAAAGCAGGGAAAAACAGCCCGCTAGTGGACAACCTGCATACGCTTTGTTTCCAGCACCCTGCCATCGGAGACAAGGCGATAGAAATAAATTCCCGTTGGAATACCGGCAAACCAGATTTGGGAACACAAAGATAATACAGATTGTCAGGTTTGCGCAAGTATTCGTATTTTCGTATTGTAATTAATCTGAATGCTGTTAATTATGGATTCATCACTTTTTGCAATCTCCCCCATAGACGGAAGATACAGGAAAGCCACTGAGAAGCTGGCAGTATATTTCTCCGAAGCTGCCATCATTCAATATCGCATCGTGGTAGAAATTGAGTATTTCATTGCCCTTTGCAGGATCCCTCTGCCGCAACTCAAAGGCATTGATAAAAAAACCTTTCCTAAACTACGCCGGATTTGCCGTCAGTTCAGCGAAGCCGATATAATAAGGGTAAAGGAGATTGAAAAGGAGACCAATCATGATGTCAAGGCCATTGAATATTTTCTGAAAGAAAAATTCGATACGCTTGGCTTGTCGGAATATTCAGAATTCGTGCATTTCGGCCTGACTTCCCAGGATGTAAACAACACAGCATTTCCCATGGCTACAAGGGATGCCTTTGTTGATGTTTACCTTCCTTTGCTTGAAGAAGTCTTCAATGTTTTATACGCCCGTTCCCAGGAATGGAAAGATATTCCCATGATGGCTCATACACACGGGCAGCCGGCCTCCCCAACAACCGTAGGCAAGGAGCTGTATGTATTTACCGAGAGGCTCGGGGCCCAGATGTCCCTGCTGGGATCGCTCAGATTTGAAGGAAAATTCGGGGGAGCCACCGGGAATTTCAACGCCCACAAAGCCGCTTACCCGGGCATAGCCTGGGAAGGTTTTGCCAATCTCTTCCTCGAAAAGACATTCGGCCTCAGACGACAGCAAACTACTACACAGATAGAGCATTACGACAGCCTGGCAGCATTTTTCGACAACCTGAAAAGGATCAATACCATACTCATCGACCTCGACCGCGACATCTGGGCTTATATATCAATGGAGTATTTCAGGCAGAAGGTCATGAAAGGCGAAACAGGCTCATCCACCATGCCTCATAAAGTTAATCCCATTGATTTTGAAAATTCCGAAGGGAACCTGGGTATTGCCAACGCCCTGTATGAACACCTTTCGGCCAAGCTGCCTGTAAGCCGGCTGCAAAGAGACCTCACCGATTCCACGGTGATCAGGAATATAGGCGTACCTTTCGCCCATTCAGTCATAGGATTTAAATCCCTTTTGAAAGGTCTGGATAAACTGATACTTAACGAGGAAAAGCTGCGCGATGACCTCAACAACAACTGGGCTGTGGTTTCCGAGGCTATTCAGACCATACTCAGGCGGGAAAAATATCCCAATCCTTACGAAGCGCTCAAAGACCTGACCAGGGGCAACAGGCATGTGACCCGGGAAGTGCTTCACGGGTTCATCGACAGCCTGAAAGTTGCTAAAAAGGTTAAAAACGAGCTGAAGAAGATTACTCCCGAAAACTACACCGGTATTATCTCCATCTGAAATGAAAGTCAGCGGGTTTACTTTTGTCAGGAATGCGGTAAAATTCGACTACCCGGTTGTTGAAGCCATACGTTCCATTTTGCCCGTTTGTGATGAGTTTGTTATAGCTGCGGGGAATTCCGATGACAACACCCGTGAATTGATAGCCTCAATTGATCCGGCAAAGGTCCGTATCGCTGATACAGTGTGGAACGATAATCTCAGGGAAGGCGGCAGAGTGCTTGCGGTTGAGACAAATAAAGCGCTGGATGCAGTTTCTGGCGACAGTACCTGGGCATTCTATATACAGGCGGATGAGGTTGTCCCTGAACAATACCTTCCCGCGATACAAGCGGGGATGGAACGCTGGAAGGACAATCCTGCAGTGGAAGGCCTGCTCTTTAACTACCTGCATTTTTTCGGTTCTTATGATTATTTAGCCAGTTCACGTGACTGGTACCGCCGGGAGGTAAGAATCATAAGAAAACATCCGGGTATCAGATCTTACAGGGACGCCCAGGGTTTCCGCAAAGATGGAAAAAAACTGAATGTGAAGCCTCTTAATGCCTGGATCCACCATTACGGCTGGGTAAAACCGCCAGGCTTCCAGCAAGCCAGGCTGGAGGCCTTCCACAAACACTGGCACGACGACCTATGGCTGAAGAATCATGTTCCTGTAGTAACGGAATTCAATTATACCGGTATCAGCGGACTGAAACCGTTCACAGGAAGCCACCCGGAAGTCATGAAACAACGTATATCGTTCAAAAACTGGGACTTTCATCCGGATCCGGTAAAAAACAAACTTCCCGTCATTCAAAAAGTACTGCAGGGAATAGAGGATCATACTGGCTGGCGCATCGGCGAATACAAAAACTACAGATTAATCTGAGCATGCTTTTTGTATATTTGCATAAAATAAGAAGTTATGGATCTTACTAACATTGTTTCTATCTCTGGTAAAAGCGGTTTATTTAAAATAATTACCCAGGGTAAGAACGCGGTGATCGTTGAGTCTCTTACCGACCAGAAACGGTTTCCCGCTTTTGGCAATGAAAAGATGAGCTCACTTGAGGAGATCAGCGTGTTCACAACAGGGGAAGACCGACCCCTGAAGGATGTTTTCAAGTCAATTTATGAGAAGCTGGAAGGCAAGGCAGCAGTGGATCCCAAATCTGAAAACCCCGCGCTGCTTAAATTCTTCGCTGAAATGGTTCCCGACTTCGACCAGGACAGGGTTTATGTTTCCGATATCCGCAAGATGATAAACTGGTATAATATGCTTCTGGCACAGAATCTTCTTGATTTCACAGAACCTCCCGAAGAAAAAACCACCGAAACTGAGGTCAAAGAAGAGGAGGTCGAAAAGCCGGCCGCAGAAGCCGAAACATCTGCAGAAGCTGTAAAGCCCGCCGAAGAACCTGAATCGGAAGTAAAACCGGAAAAGAAAGCCCCGAGAACAAAGAAGGCAGAATAATTTGTAATATTAAATGTTATATAAAGCAAACTCTATGAAAACACTTTTGAAAAGCATCCTGCTGGTATTGGCCATTATGTCGGTAACCCATACAGCAATAGCCGGAAAGAAAGTCGTCCGCTTCACTGCTTCCGAGCCCGACGCCAAGATCTATGTTGATGGTAAACTGATGGGCTCGGGCCAGCTCGAGATCATGATACCCCCATATGCCTGCGTTGCTGTAAAAATTGAAAAAGTCGGCTATCTCGACGGCCTGATCGAATTCTGCAACAAGCCCAACTACAGCCCGCCACCCAAAACTTACTTTTACCAGATGGAAAAAGACGATGCATATGACGCCTCCGTATCCACGGATGTGGCCAATGTCGACATCGAAGTCAAGACCACAAAAAAGGAAGACGACGCATGGAAACTTCTGAGCCAGATCATCACAACCTATTTCGACGTGCTTGAAGTCACCGACAAAAACACAGGCTACCTGCGTACCGCATGGGTTGTGCAGACTTTCAAGCAGAGGACCATCCGCACCAGGATCATTGTGAAGCTGGCTTCAACCGATCCCCTGGCCTATAAAATCAAGCTGGTAAGCGAAGTTGCCAACTCAAACCAGGTAAGCGTTAAAAGTGACGAAATGTTCAAGGAATGGGACCGTATTCTCAGGAAATACCGGGAGGTCATACATGAAGCCCAGACCAGACTCGGCAGCTAAAACGATCATTCCTTCTGAAAATGA
>Ga0182011_10004859_pt1 | contig 10691 bp, 15 predicted proteins | sample 711E1DmetaG_FD_120481 | JGI IMG/M metagenome (GOLD analysis project Ga0182011, IMG submission 120481) | Permafrost microbial communities from Stordalen Mire, Sweden - 711E1D metaG | ecosystem: Environmental > Terrestrial > Soil > Wetlands > Permafrost | place: Sweden: Stordalen | collected...
ATCCCAACGCGATCAACGCCGCATTTATTGATGAAGAACTTGCAACGCTCCTTGCGAATGCCGGTTTTCGTGAGGTGAGGATCGGGCTCGAATCAATCAATCCTGCCGTACAGAAAGACACGGGAGGAAAAATAGATTTACGGGGTTTTGAAAGGGCCTTGACTGCGCTCAAAAAAGCGGGCTTCACGAAAGAGAATATGCATGTCTACATACTGGCTGGACTTCCCTTTCAAAAATGGGAGGAAGTTAAAGAAGCCGTCGATTATATCTTCGGATTAGGGGCAAAACCCTATATAGCCGAATATACACCGATACCACATACACCCATGTTTGAACAATTCCATTCTTATGCCCGATACCCCATTACGATAGATGCCCTTTATCAGAATAACGCACTCTTTCCCTTTGCCTGGGAGGGGTTTACCGAGGAGCACCTGGCCTTTTTGAAAAGGTATGCAAGAAATCCGGGGAAAAGAACAGTGAACAGTGAATAGCTAAAAGCAGCGAGACCCACTTACATTATTACTTGAGATACTTGTGTAGTTTTTGGCAACTGGGGAAATCACCGTCTACAAATGTGGCCCCGATTTCCTTTGTGTTCTCGGCTCCATCGAGGACCCTTTTGACGGTACACTTCATTTTGATAGGTGCTTTTTCGTTTGGTATTGTAAAGATCGTGTCGAACTCGCCTTCACTTTGTACATCGTAATCCTGAGGGACCGAAATACGCAACCCGCCGAGCGATAGATCAAAAATAATGCCTGTCTGCAATGGGGCTTCCCTTGAATCGCGTTTGTAAACGAAAGCAGGCAGAGAAACCTCTTTTCTCAGGTAATGTCGCCGTTCGTTTTTTAAGTTTTTTAATTCGTTTTTGTCTTTTAAATAATTAAAGAGTACAGCTTCAATGATGGAAGATAAGGACCTCCGCTCCCCACCGGCAATCTTTTCTAACGAAGCCCGAAGGTCTTCGCTGGTACGAAAGCATATCGTCACATCTTTTTTCATCCCCAACACCCCGTGCGATTTTGGCATTTGTCTATAAACTGAACTATATTTTCCCCCTGCTTAACCACTCCAACTATCTACAATAAAAACTGTCGGCACAACAGCCTTACCCAGCGGATGATGTACAAATATAATGTAATACAATAGCTAACTCCTGTCAAGAGAGTTTTCAACGATTGGGAAAAGGGCTTTTTAAGCCTGCGTAACCCGGAAAGTTTTTAAAGTAATTTTTCCCGTTCTTCTCGTAACCCTTTAAATATAAATTATTTTTGCAATATATATATTTTTTGTGATAAAATTATAAGTCAAATTAGGTTTTACAGATTTGCATATGGGAACATTGTTCGCGCAATTTGTAATATTGCAATGGCGGTAGCCTGTCGGGATTCAACCCGGCGCCTAAAGCGTAAAACCTGAAGTTTTTTTATTTTTTCTTCAAAAGGACATGACATGAAAATTTTTATAACAGGCGGAGCAGGATACATCGGAAGCCACGTCGTAAAATTGCTGGGCGAAAACGGCCACGATATACTTGTGTTCGATAACCTCTCCACGGGCCACGACTGGGCGGTGCTCTTTGGCAAGCTCAAACAGGGAGACCTTGAGGATAAGATGCTTGTGAGCGAAACACTGAGGACCTTTAAGCCCGATGCGGTGATCCATTTTGCCGCATCCATCCAGGTGGAAGAATCTGTCAGAAAACCGCTTATGTATTATCGTAATAACGTTGTAAACACCTTAAACCTCCTGGAGGCAATGGCGGAAAACAACATAGAGCGTTTTATCTATTCATCATCAGCCGCCGTATATGGCATGCCCGAGAAAATGCCTATTGTTGAAACGGCGCCCATGAACCCTATAAATCCTTACGGTGCTTCAAAAATGATGATCGAGAGAGTATTGCAGGACATCTCTCTTGCCCGGGATTTTCACTATATTGCGCTGAGGTACTTCAATGTAGCTGGGGCCGACCCGAGAGGAAGAATTGGCCAGGTTTACAAAGAAGCCACACACCTTATTACGAGGTCCTTAAAGGTGGCCAAGGGTGAATTTGAAAAGCTTTTCGTCTATGGCGCCGATTACCCCACACCGGACGGAACCTGTATCCGCGACTATATCCACGTCGATGACCTTGCCCTTGCGCACCTGCTTGCCCTCGTGTATCTTGTGGAAACAGAGAAATCAGATGTGATGAACTGCGGCTACGGCCACGGATTCTCTGTAAAAGAAGTCGTTGAAGCGGCAAAAAAGGTTACCGGCATTGATTTTGCCGTTGTCGATGCGCCGCGCCGCGCGGGCGACCCGCCCGATCTTATTGCAGACAGCACGAAGCTGAAAAGCGCAACAGGCTGGAAGCCGGGTTATGACGACCTGGAATTCATCATTAAAACCGCCTGGGAGTGGGAGAAGAAGCAATAAACCCGTGTTAAGTTTTAGATAATTAAGTAATGCCCGTGAGGCAAAAAGTTTTTGATTTTACTTACGCCGTAACGCATAACAATTAAAACCGCACCTCTTAAGGAGTTATTATGAAAAAAGCGCTCATTACCGGCATCACCGGTCAGGACGGTTCGTATCTCGCCGAGTTTCTTCTCTCGAAGGACTATGAGGTGCACGGTCTCATCCGTCGCGCCAGCACCTTCAACACCGGCAGGATTGACCACATTTACGCTGACCCTCACGACCCCGGTACACGGCTTTTTCTCCACTACGGAGATCTTTCCGATGCGGGCCAGCTTACGGAACTCATATACAATATCAAGCCCGAGGAGATATACCATCTCGGCGCCCAGAGCCACGTCCGGGTGAGTTTTGACGCTCCCGAATACACCGGAGACATTACCGGCCTAGGTACGACGCGGCTCCTCGAATCGATCAGGCGAAGCGGGATCAAGACGAGGTTTTATCAGGCCTCTTCATCGGAGCTTTTCGGTGCGTCCCCTCCTCCGCAGAACGAGAAGACCCCCTTCTATCCGAGAAGTCCCTATGGCGCGGCAAAGCTCTATGCGTACTGGATGACGGTGAACTACCGCGAAGGGTATGGCGTGTTCGCCTGCAACGGCATTCTTTTCAACCACGAATCGCCCAGAAGAGGCGAGACCTTTGTCACGCGCAAGATTACCCGCGCCCTTGCCAATATCCTCAAGGGGAACCAGAAAAAACTCTATATCGGTAATCTCGACGCGAAAAGAGACTGGGGGTTTGCGCCGGAATACGTGGAGATGATGTGGCTCATGCTCGCGCAGGAGAAGCCGGGCGATTATGCGGTCGGTACCGGCGAGAGCCATTCCGTTCGTGAATTCATAGAAACCGCTTTTTCCTATGCCGGTGTTGAGCTTGAGTGGCAGGGCTCGGACGCGAGCACAAAAGGGATTGTAAGGTCCATCGACACAAACCGGTTTTCCGGGGAGAATGCGTTGAAAGCGCATGCTCCGAAGACGGGCGAAACACTCATAGAAGTTGACCCGCGATATTTCCGGCCAACCGAGGTTGACTTCCTCCAGGCGGACATATCGAAGGCAAAGCGGGAACTGGGATGGCAGCCGCGTGTAGCTTTCCCCGAGCTTATTAAGGTCATGGTCGATTACGACCTTAAGATGGTCGGCATAGAACCTGCCAATGAAGGTATCAAGGCATGCCTGGCGAAGGGCTTCCGATACACGGACCACGCATACTCGTTCTACGAAAAAGTGCGGGAAGGGCAGTAAGGGCAGTGTTAGGAGAGAAAACCTAAAACTGTATTTGAGGGAAATATGGCAGACCTTAAAAATAAACGTATCACAGTCACAGGCGGAAAAGGCTTTTTGGGCAAGCACCTCGTCGATACTCTCAAAAAGCGCGGCTACAAACACCTTGCAATCGCCGATCTGCCGGAGCACAATCTCGTCCGCATAGGGGACATAAAAAAAATGTATAGGGACACAAGACCAGATATAGTGATCCACCTGGCAGCAAAAGTCGGTGGTATCGGGTTCAACCAGGCCAACCCGGCATCGCTTTTTTATGAAAATGCCATGATGGGGACGCAACTCCTCCACGAAGGATATGCGCGAGGGATTGATAAGTTTGTCGCCCTCGGCACGATCTGCGCCTACCCGAAGCTTACCCCTGTTCCTTTCCACGAAGACGATATATGGAACGGCTATCCCGAAGAGACAAATGCGCCCTACGGGCTTGCGAAGAAGATGATGCTCGTGCAGTCCCAGGCCTATCGTCAGCAGTATGGGTTCAACTCGGTCTTCTTGCTTCCTGTAAATCTTTACGGCCCGGGAGATAATTTTGATTTCACCTCATCCCACGTGGTTCCCGCATTAATCAGAAAGTTTTACCTGGCAGACCTTCTCGCGCAAGGGGATTATGAAGGTATCCTCCGTGATCTTGAGCTTTTTGGGAACACAATAAAAGGTTCAAAATCTGTCAATGCAATTCATCGGTATCTCGCCACCTTCGGTGTCTACCAAAGATCCGGTGCCCCTGACGTCCCTCGTCCCTCATCCGACGTTACCGTTGAAATTTGGGGAACAGGTAAGGCTACCCGCGAGTTCTTTTATGTAGAAGATGCGGCAGAGGCCATTACCCTTGCTGTCGAAAAATATGACAAGAGCGACCCCGTCAATATCGGCGCCGGTTTTGAGATTTCCATCAAAGACCTTGTTAAATTAATCATAGAATTAATGGGGTTTAAGGGCAGAGTTATCTATGATGCAACAAAACCGGACGGCCAGCCCCGAAGGCAACTCGATACGACAAGGGCCTTCAAAGAGTTCGGCTTCAAAGCAAAAACAGGTTTCCGGAAAGGACTTCAAAAAACCATCGAATGGTACCGCAACGCCCATCGCGAAACCCCATGAACCGTCGCACGCCACAAGTATCATGTCACACGAAAACCCTCTGCAAAGCGTGTGCGTTTTACCGGTCTTGGCCTTGAAGCCCGTGACTCGTGCCCTGCACCCTGTGACCCGGGGCTAACGAAAATACTTGACCAATATTTTTCTTTTCGGATATTATAGAGTGGCCTATTCTATTATTAAGACATGAACAACAGACCCCTCAACGCAGAAAACGATATACTGATCGAGATAAACTCCCGGCTGCGAGATTCTGCCGAGCCCGCTACGAATACTATGGATGTTAACGGGGTCATCAAGAGAATTGGTCGAGCCGTATTTGAGGTGAGCAGAGAGCTTGGCAGCGGATTTCTGGAGCCGGTCTATGAAAACGCATTGATGGTAGAATTGAAAAAAGAGGGTTTAAAGGCGCGACACCATGTTCCCATAAAGGTCCGGTACAAAGGCTTCCCCGTTGGTGAATATTACGCGCATATCATCGTGGAAGACCAGGTTGTTCTGGAGTTGAAGATGGTCGATGAGCTGCAGAAGGTTCACAAAAAGCAACTCATCAATTGCCTCAAGGCCACAGGATACGGGGTCGGCCTTCTCATCAACTTCGCAAACGAAAAAGCCGAAATACGGCAGTTTTTCCTGTAACAATCAAATGCGCAAATACATCATAACCCTGATCATCTTATGCGTCGTCGTTATTAGCGCAATAGCCTATGCGCCATACTATCTGGTTCGCGCCGACAAGCCCGCGCAATCGGATGTAATTGTCCTTCTTTTGGGTCCAAAATTTACGCCCAGAAAAGAGGAAGCGTTCAGACTCATTGAGGATGGGTATGCCCGGTATCTTATTGTCCCCGCGTATGGCAAGGTCTCCGATGCCGGACTATTCTCAAACCAGCCGGCACAGGCGAACACGCGGCCGGACCCCTCGTTGATACGCGGCCGGATCGTCAACCTGCCGCATTACCCCAAATACTTTGAAGATACCCACGTCGAGATACTGGAAGCGAAAAAGATGATGGATAAGGCCGGATTCAAATCGGCGATATTCGTGAGTTCGCCCTATCATATGAGAAGGATCAGCATTATTGCGGGAAAGGTGTTCGGAGGCGGGGGTTATCAATTGATCTATGTCCCGAGTCGCTTTGAGCAGCAAAGCGGCTCGCTCTGGTTTCTCAATAAACGCGACCTGAAGCTCGTTACCTCGGAATACTCAAAGATCGCGTGGTTCACGCTCTACCGGTTTTTCGTTAAAAACAACGGGGTCGCTGGATAACAGGCGTCCGCCCCATATCGTCATTCCCATTATATTACACACCTCGTCTTTTAAGGATTACCCCCTGCGGAAGAAAATGGCAACGCAAAGCAGAGCGAAAACACATTGGCCGGAGTTAAGAAGATTTGAACCCACTTGTCCTACCCATTTTTGAGTTGCATCACCCGAAGGCTCATATTAGAATATATTCAACGATTTGCATATAAAGACAACAAGAACCATGAAAAAGAAAAAACCCCACAAGCTTCAAGAAGATCGTCCGTCTGATTTTTCCCGGAGAATCGATATTCTGAAGGCCATCCTACCCGACCTGCAACGATCTTTTGGGGTGCGATCACTCGGGGTCTTCGGCTCATACGTTCGAGGTCAGCAAAGACGTAAGAGCGATATGGATATCCTCGTCGATTTCGACCGTGAGCCAACCCTTTTTACATTTATACGGCTTGAGAACCGCTTGAGCAATGAACTCGGACTAAATGGACCTGGTCATGAAAAACGCTCTCAGGCCGGCCATAGGGCGTCACATTCTGCGTGAAGTCGTGCCCGTATGAAGTTGGCGAAAGATTACTCTGACTACCTTAATGATATCGTCGGATATGCAAGTAAGGCTGAGAGCTTTCTCGAAGGGTAAGCCTGGAGGACTTCAAATCAAACGAAGAGAAGGGTCTGGCGGTTATTCGAGCCCTTGAAATCATAGGAGAGGCGGCCCGCAACATACCAAAGTTGATCAGGAAGAAGTATCCAAAGGTACCTTGGGATGAGAGACAAGCTCGTTCACGATTATTTCGGCGTCAATCTCGAAGTAGTTTGGCGAACAGTCAAGGAGGACCTCCCCGCCATGACGAGTGCAGTGAGAGAGATGATTCGCGACTTCAACGTTGGTCGGTAAGGTATCCCTCTCCCCCCCTGATCTTGTACCCTGCGCCTTGAACCCTGTGACCTGGTCCTTGAACCCTGCACCCTGTAACCTGCACCCTGCGTCGTGTAACTCCCCTCTTCTCTCTTGCTTTTGCGCCTTGAACCTTGAAACCTGCAGCCTGTTCCCTTTCGGGTTTGCCGACCCCAGACCACGATTTGATCCGTAATATGTTGCATATCTGTACATAAGGTGTATAATATCTGATATGAGATTTGAGTGGGATAAAGGTAAAAGCCTTGCTAATAAAGAGAAGCACGGGCTTGACCTTTGAAAGTGCCCGCGATCTGTGGCTGGATGAAAGAAGAGTGGAAATAGAAATTGACTATCCTGACGAGAAGAGATGGGCCTTGATTGCCGTTATGGAAGGCAAAGCATGGACGGCGATTTATACTATGCGAAACGAAGCAATCAGACTGATTTCTGTTCGAAGAGCAAGGACAAAAGAGGTGAGGCTTTATGAAGGCAAAGAGATTCGCTAAGACGGCAGCCGAATTCGATGCAAGGTTTGACGCCGGTGAGGATGTTCATGACCTTGCAGACCTTTCAAAAGCGAGAATTGGCAGACCCGGTAAAAAGATCCGCATCACACTTGACGTACCTGAGACGCTGGTACGTGATATTGATGCCGTGCGCGAACGAATAGGTGTTGATCGCGGGGCACTAATTAAAATATGGCTTCACGAACGTGTAGCACAGGAACACAAGTGAGAAGTGGCGCTTTCGGTTTACCCCGACAGTCATCGGACCGACACATTCCCTGTGCCTTGTAGCTTGCGCCCTGCACCCTGTATTTACTTCCCGCTCCCCTCGACCGTTAGAGATGAATGTGTTAAACTACACATAGAGTAAAGGCATTCGATAATCAATCAGAGAACGTCAATGTCGGAGGTACGACATGAAATCAATCAAGTACGTAGTCTGCCAGGAAGGGAAATACTTTGTGTCCCAGTGCTTGAATGTCGATGTAGCGAGCTTTGGCGAGACGGTTGATGAAGCCGCAAAAAACCTTAAGGAAGCCGTAGAGCTGTATTTCGAGAACGAACAGAATGGTTTAGAATACCATGCGATTGGAGAAACTTTTGTCGGAGAAGATGTAATTAATGCCTAAGCTTTACTCATCAAGGGCGATCATACAGACGCTGAGGAAGCACGGATTTGAATTCATTTCTCAAACCTTTAATTGTACCTGATCCAAAGGACGAAATACCATTAGGAACATTTGCTTCAATTGTACGACAGTCGGGTTTAACAAAAGAAGATTTTGATTAACATTACACGCACTTGTGACCTGCGACACGGTTTTCAGCTTCCCGTTGCTTTTACCTTCTTGGCTTTTCCGTTTCGCGTTTCACCTTTCACGTTGTTATTATCTTCACTCCTGGTCATTGTAATTTGGTTATTGGTCATTTGTATCATCCCCCTTCGTAAGAAATCAACAAATCGAACTCGACCGAAAACACATAGGCCGGAGTCAAGAACGACCCCAGATACCCCATGAAAGGAAAGAAACCATGAACCTGACGGACAAAATAAAGTCCCGCGCTGCGCGTGTAGGTATTATCGGCCTTGGTTATGTCGGTGTGCGAACATCCTTATTAGTATGGTATTAGCGGATATGGCAATAATATGATAGAATTCAGGAATGAGTAGAATCTTCGACAAGATACTTGATCTTATCAGAATTAAGAACGTCTTGGTTTCTCATCACGGGTATGATGAGATGATGTATGATAACATTCTATTCAGGGATGCAATTGAAGGAGTTGGGAAAGGGATTGTTGTAGAAGAATATCCGGAGTACCATAAGGGGCCCTGCGTTCTTGTACTGCAAGCCGATCGGTCAGGTCAACCGATCCATGTTGTCTGGGGTGTTCCGAAAAATGAACCTTCCCATGCTGTTCTGATTACCGCATACAGGCCTGATCCTGAAAAGTGGGAAGACGATTTGGTGAGGAGGAAAAAATGAGACAAAGGCCATATACAAAAATGGTTCACGAAGGGGAATTTGTTGCAGAGGTCAACGTAAATCTTGTTGAGAGCGACGAAGGGTGGTCGCCATATCTGTCCTTGGAAGATGCCTACAAGCTGGACGATGTGAGGGAAGCGCTGCGGAGCGGAGATGTTCAACGTGCAGCCCAATTCGCGAAAGTCTACACGCTTATTCCTGTCGCTGTTTGACTTTTCTATTTGAATCGCCGAGATCTCCGAACGATTTATTATCAGCTTCCCGTTGCCCTTGGGGTTTGGCGATTCGCGCTTCGAGTTCCGCGTTTCGTCTTTGCTGTCCTATCACCCATCATAGAGAACAACAACCAATGACCAAGCACCAAGATACAAATTGGAATTTATTTATTGGTTATTATCTTCACCTTTGGTTATTGTAATTTGGTTATTGGTCATTTGTATTGCCCGTTTCCATCCCCTTGTGTAAGAAACCGACAAATCGAACTCGACCGAAAGCACATTGGCCGGAGTCAATAAAAAGAAATTTGGTCCCACATACCCCTATCCTAAACAAGATTATGGCGCTATACTATTTCTGTGCTATGTATTGTGTTATGTAACAAAACTACAAGAGTATTTACGGAGGAATAGATGCAAAGCTACACAGCAAAGTACAGCAAACTCAAAAAAGGATACATGGGCCAGATCATTGAATGGCCCGAGGTTGTTACAGAAGGGAAAGATATTGAGGAATGCCGCGATATGCTGAAAGACGCCCTCGATCAGATGGTCCTTGCATACAACAAATTGGGAAAACCCATCCCGCAGGGCAGCGTACTGTACGAACAACTGCCCGTGAATATAGAGAATGTCCGTAAAACGGCGTGACCTCATTCGTTATTTCGAACAAATATGGATATCGATTGTTACGTGAAGGCGGTAATCACTCAACCTACACAAATGGAGAAAGTGTCATACCGGTTAAACGCCACAAAGACCTCGATAGAGTAACAGCGAATGAACTTTGCAAACAGGCCGGATTGAAACCAAAATTCTAGTGTTTTATCTTCCAGTTTCCATTTATGCATGTAGTTTAGAGTTATGGTTTATTTGCCATAGATAACACGTTCTGCGGTTCACTTTGCGACTGTAGCCTGCGACCCGTAGCTTGTAACTTGCAACCTGCGCTTTCAGGACGATTGATTTGCGCGCTGCGTGCAATGTATAATGTATAATCTTAGTATCCGGAGGCCCCACAATGCTTGCGATCAAAAAAGAATATGTGGTTAGTGACAACAATAAGAAAAAGGCTGTTCTGGTGGACATAGACACCTTCAACAAAATGGAGGAGCTTCTTGAAAATTATGGTCTTGCAAAATATATGAATGAGGTGAAAGAGGAGAAAAATATGTCTTTGCGCCAGGCTAGAAAGAATTACGCCGCCATCAGTAAGGGTTAGTCTGTTGATATGCTATTACAAGAAGACCTTTTTAAAGGACCTCTCGGAGGTACCGGCAAGGTACCGGAAAAGAATGGAAAAGTTAGTTTTTGAGGATATACCGGCTTGCGACGAGATACCGGGAGAGATGGTCAAGATCTTTCAGACAACCTCCGAGGGTTTTTAAGTGGTTTCGCCGCTCATGTTTCATGCCGCATCCCTCACCTTGGGCAGGGCACTCCAGTAAACCTCATCCGGGGTCCTGTC
>Ga0182011_10004861_pt1 | contig 10689 bp, 11 predicted proteins | sample 711E1DmetaG_FD_120481 | JGI IMG/M metagenome (GOLD analysis project Ga0182011, IMG submission 120481) | Permafrost microbial communities from Stordalen Mire, Sweden - 711E1D metaG | ecosystem: Environmental > Terrestrial > Soil > Wetlands > Permafrost | place: Sweden: Stordalen | collected...
CCAGCACCAAAACTTCGATAAATCAAGATTGGACTCCATCGCTACCCCAACTTGATGATTTGATGAGGTAGTATAAAAAGTATTCAGTTAAATAAGTACACGACCGAGTTATGATAGCTCTTGATAGCCTCGTCATAAGCCTTTATAGCTTCATCGTACTTGCCCTCGGTATAAAGAGCATCGCCTTTGCTGTGACAGGCATATGCATAGGCTTGTGTAGAGTTAGGATAGCTCTTGATAACCTCGTCATAAGCCTTTATAGCTTCATCGTATTTGCCCTGACAATCGAGAGAAACACCTTTGTTGTACCAAGCATCTGCATAATAGGGATTGTGCCTGATAACTTCATCGTAAGCCTCGATAGCATCCTTAGTGAATCTGACATCTAGGTAATAGTTACGTGGATATGCATATGTAGGATAATGGATCTTGATAACCTCGTCGAAAGCCTTTATAGCATCATCGTACTTGCCCTCGATATAAAGAGCATCGCCTTTGTTGTACCAAGCATCTGCCAATTGCGGATTGATCTTGATGGCCACATCAAAAGCCTTTATAGCATCATCGTGCTTGCCCTGCCATGAGAGAGTTTTTCCTTTGTCGTTCCAGGCATCTGCCAATTGCGGATAGCTCTTGATAACCTCGTCATAAGCCTTTATGGCTTCATCGTCTTTGTACTGGAACAGGAGTGTTACGCCTTTGTTGAGCAAAGCATTTCCTTTGTTGTTCCAGGCAGCGGCATAATTAGGATCTAGCCTGATCGACTCATTGAAAGCCTGCAGTGCCTCATCGTATTTGCCTTGTTGACAGAAAGCAATGCCTTTGTTGCACCAATCTTCTGCGGTCTGCTGACATTGTGCGGGTGTCATCAACGAAATCAAAAGAATGAAAATAACGTAGGTCAATCTCATAAGATCTAATAAGTAATCGGCGAAGATATGTTTATTGGCCTCTATTATCCTACTTCAAATTTCTGATCATTCACAGATTCAGAAATTATGATCGATGACATCGATGTCATAGAAATTACATGAACGTGCGGGGTTCTCATCCCCCGCACATGGGCATAGTTTAAGATCATTATGCTCTGACGATAGCTAGATGGAACCGATTTAATCTTACTGGGTAAGAACAGCCAAGGTTCACGTCCCCTCCACAATCCTGATCTCCTCTTCTGTCAGCCCGTAAAGCTCGTAGACCAGAGCGTCTATCTGGCGGTCGTTGTCCTAGATTCGGCGCTGGAGATAACGGGACTTATCTTTTGGCCTGAGATTTTGTAGTTTAAACTGCATTTTACGGGCTCGCTACTGGAATCAGGCGCTGCTCAAAAGAGCCAAGTTCTCCAGAATCGTCTTGCCACTCTATTTTTATGTCAAATTTAGCTTCAATACCTACTGTGTATAGTAGCTGAGGCGACCATGTCGTGCCTGGGCCCAACTCGCTTGGGATGTCTTTTTTTCGTATTAAGTATCCTATTGGAGGATACTCATATGCAGGCTTACCATCGATCAAGATTCTGATGTCTCTTGCTTTTGCTTTTCCCACATTTTTTACATCTAATATGAACATATTTTCCCTTTCAGATATATATTTCATTACTAATTGTGCCTTAAGGTAGGCTTTATCGTTTTCTTTCCGTCTGTCTTTTTCTTGGTAAGCAATGATCTCTAATTGCTGGCGAGCTATTTCGGTTTGCACCCTCATTATTTCACCCTGATTTTCAGCAATGTCGACTTGTCGTTTTGATATGGTTGTTTGCTGTCCTTGATAACCTGCTTACCTTCTAAAAATGTCTGCATGATCTCGAAGAATTCCTGTTTGTCGGTCAGAAATAGATGATTGCTTCAATGCAATAATAGCCAAAATAAAGGTTGCGACGCAGGCCGCAACCGCGGCACAGGCTGCAATCCAATCAGTGATTGTGATCTCGGGAGTCATATTCGCCTTCTGGTCTTATTTTACAACAATTGAAAGATCTAAAGAAAAACCTTTGGTCAACTGTTGTAATGATCACTTACCTCCTGTTGGCGTGTAGGTTACACATACTCAATTATACAGCTCACCCTAGCCATAATCAGAGCCCAGGATATTTTTATAAACGTGTTTCTGACCTTGTAAGGTCTGATGTCGCGCGCCGGATTCTGCGGCATATTTTTGATTTCGCAGGCGCTGGTAATTCGATAACGGGCAATTGTCGATAAATCATTCCATAGTGAATGGAATAGGCAGTTTGCCAGAAGCAAAAAATAAGGGTTTGTTAATAGAATGTCAAAAAGAGGGATGGCTTCTTTCAGGTTACACGCACTTACCTTTAACTATCGGGAGGCTTGGGCCTCGAGGAAACGAGGCAGGGAAGCCCTAAAACCAGGCCCGAGCGTTTTCATCGCGTAGACCGCCTTGAGCCCAGGCGAGGTATCTTCCACAATTCCTCTGCCCTGGGGAACGCCAGTCCCGAATCATGCATGTGGGCCAAAGAATTCCCGCCATGAAATTGGACGATAGCAGCAATTTCAGCTCTTCAGTATGAAATAGAACCCTTTCACAAACCCTTTTCCTTCACCCTTACTACCTCTATCCCAGCCAACTGCAAAAAATCCAGTGCCGTCTGGTCCGGGTAGCTCTGCAGATAGACAACCTTCTTCACCCGCGCATTGATCATCATCTTGGCGCAGAGGATGCAGGGCTGGTGAGTGCAATAGAGCGTTGCCCCCTCGATGCTGATTCCGTGCATTGCCGCCTGGATGATGGCATTCTGCTCAGCATGCACCGCCCGGCAAAGCTCGTGGCGCGTGCCGCTCTCCACATTCTCGCGAGCGCAGCCGACAACATCGCAGTGGTCGAGGCCTGCAGGCGCGCCATTGTAACCCGTGGTAAGAATTCTCTTATTCTTCACGAAAAGGGCACCCACCTGGTTATGCAAACAGGTGGACCGCTTCGCCACTACTGAAGCGATCTCCATGAAATAATCGTCCATGCCTGGGCGGTCGATGAGGGGCATCTTGAACGGATAGTTGTAGTACTGCTTAAAAAACCTCTCCACGAGATTTCCATCCGCAAGATCAGGAGAGAGACGAGAGCGCGAAGGACATAAGACGCAACGGAAGCTTAATATTCCCTTCTAGCGTCGAACCCTGTTTATGTCTATTCACTGGGCTGACGTCATCGCCGAGAAGCTTGAAGGCTCTGGCCCCCATACCATCGCCACTGGCATAACTCCCTCCGGGCCGGTTCACATTGGAAATATGCGCGAGGTCATGACAGCAGAAGCCGTCTATCGCGCTCTCCTGGATAGGGGTGTGGAAGCACGCTTGATTTACATCGCCGACACCTTCGACCGACTGCGCAGGCTCTACCCGTTTTTGCCGGAGAGCTTCACGGAGCACATCGGCAAGCCCCTCTCAGAGATCCCCTGCCCCAAGGGATGCTGCGGCAGCTATGCCGACCATTTTCTCAATCCGTTCTTGAAGAGCATGGAGCGGCTGGGCATAAAGCCGGAGGTCTTTCGGGCCGATGTTCTCTACAAAGAGGGCAAGTATGTGGATGCCATCAAGACCGCATTGCAACGCAAGGACGACATCGCCCGCATACTGAAAGAGGTCTCGGGCCGCGAGGTTCCTCCGGGCTGGAGCCCCTTTGATGTCATCTGCTCAACATGTGGCCGCACCAACACCACAAAAGTGACGGGCTTCGATCTTGAAAAAGAGACGGTAGACTACGCTTGCTCGTGCGGCAGCGAAGGTGTCGTTTCCATGAGCGGCGGCGGAAAGCTGGTCTGGCGCGTGGACTGGCCTGCGCGCTGGCCCATCTTCCACGTCACAGTGGAGCCCTTCGGCAAGGATCACGCCACAGCCGGCGGCTCATATGACACGGGCAAGAGGATCAGTGAAGAGATCTACAGCTATCCGGCTCCCTTCCCCATGGTCTACGAGTGGATTCACCTCAAGGGCGTTGGCGCCATGCATAGCTCCACGGGGATAGTGGTCACCATCCAGGAGATGCTGGATGTTGTGCCTCCGGAAGTTCTGCGCTACCTGATCATCAGAAATAAGCCCGAGAAGCATATCGAGTTCGATCCCGGTCTGCCACTATTGAGCCTGGTGGACGAGTACGACCAGAGAAAAGGCGATATACGGGCCATTGAGCTCTCCAACATAAGTGGCAGCGGGCCATTCGAGATACCGTTCCGGCACATGGTCACGGCAGTGCAGATCGCCCGCGGCGATGAGGATGGTCTCTTTACGGCCCTGAAAAGATCCGGATACGATGTCATCTCCCGGCGTGAGGAGATCCTGGGCCGGGCCCGGAATGTGCAGACGTGGCTGGATAAGTATGCACCCGCCTATGTCAAATTCCAGGTGCAAGAGACGCTTCCAGCCGCGATAAACAATCTTACTCCCGTGGAACGCCGGGGCCTAGGCCTTCTGGCGGAACAGATCGACGACAAGACCGCCGCAGAGATTCACGAATTGGTATATGCTGTGGCCAAGGAACAGAGTCTGGATTCCAAGAAGTTCTTCCAGGCCATCTACCTTGCATTCCTCGGCGACCGGCAGGGCCCCAAAGTTGGATGGTTCCTGGCCAGCCTTGATAGGGATTTTGTAAAGGCCAGGCTCCTCGAAACAGCCGCGCCTTAAGGATGACAATGGTCCACAAGATCTACCTCTCGGGCCCGCTCTTCTCGGCGGCCGAAGTCGCCTGGGGTAAGCAGCTTCTGGCCCATCTTAGCGAGCACCTGGGAAATGCAAAGATCATATGGCCCCATGAGATCATCCCGGAAGGAGAGAAGCCTGAGCAGATCTTCGAGGCTAATCTGCAGGCACTGAACCAGTGCGACCTCATGGTGGCCATTCTGGACGGCCCCCAGGTGGACGACGGCACCGCCTGGGAGATCGGCTACTTTTTTAGTCAGGGCAAAAAGATTCTGGGGATAAGGACGGACTTTCGGCGCGCAGGCGAATCGGAAAAGTCCAGAGTCAACCTCATGATCGAGTGCTCTTGCGTGATAGTGGCTTCGTGCGCGGAAGAGCTTTATTTCGAGCTTGAGAGGCTCTTAGATTGATTGCGCCGGTATTTGGCGCTCCTTTGCTTCTGGCGGAAGGAAAGGAACGAATCCTGGTCGCTGCCGACATTCATCTGGGCCTGGAGCATGAACTGTGGCTGGGCGGCGTCTCCATTCCCAGCCAGACCGAGAAGATCTTAGCGCGTCTTCTAGGATATGTGGCGGAAACGGTTCCGGACCGACTCCTGATCTTGGGAGACCTGAAGCATAATGTTCCCAAAACGAGCTGGCAAGAGAAGAGGGAGATCCCAGATTTCTTGCGTCGGCTGTCGGCCCGGGTAAAAGTTGAAGTCGTCCCCGGAAATCATGACAGCAACCTGATAGATATGGCCCCATTGGGAGTACGGGTGAGACCATCCTCCGGCTTTGTGCTGGACGGTGTGGGCTATTTTCATGGCCACACCTGGCCTGATGAAAAGCTCTTGCAAGCCGATCGACTGGTAGCAGGTCACCTGCACCCGGCTGTGAGTCTGAAAGACCCTTTGGGCCGCTCCCTGAATCAGCCCGTCTGGGCCAGAACACATCTCCTACCTCATGCGGTGCAAGAGCATTACGGCTTTGCAAGCTCGGCGGAGATCATCATTGCGCCTGCCTTCAATGATCTATGCGGCGGCCTGCCTCTAAACGACCTGAAGGAAGAGGATGTGCACGGATCGCTCCTTACGATGGCAGATTGGGAGCAGGCGCGCCTTTATCTGCTGGATGGAACCGACCTTGGACGGCTTCTGGAGATAAAAGCGGCTCAAAAGACTTCCGTTTGAGCAGCAAGAGTTATTACCTCGCCCTCCGCATGCTTTTCCGGTAATTTTCAGAGGCGATAAGAAGTGAGTGATAGAGAAAGACTCTTGGAGCTACTTCAGGAGAAGTCCCTGGAGGTGAGGCCGGTCACATTGTCTTCAGGCAAGACCAGCGACTATTATCTGGACTGCAAACGCGTTACTTTAAGCCCGGAAGGGGCCTATTTAACCGCCAAGCTGATGTTGGATATGATATGGCCGGATGTGTCTGCAGTAGGTGGTCTCACCCTGGGTGCAGACCCCATTGTATCATCCATATCGGTCTTAAGCCATATACAGGGCAGAGGTCTGGCGGGCTTGATCGTAAGAAAAGAGCCCAAGAAACATGGCACTATGAATTACGTGGAAGGTCCTGCCCTGGAGACCGGAGCCAAGGTAGCAGTGGTGGAAGATGTAGTCACCTCGGGTGCCTCTCTTCAGAGAGCCATAGATCGTATCGCGGCCGCGGGCTACCAGCCTGTTCAAGCCCTGACCATTATGGACCGCCAGGAAGGTGGTAGAGCTGCCGTCGAATCACGGGGATTTGCGCTACAAGCGATCTTCACTCGAAATGATCTAAATATAAAAAAATAGGGGCGAGCGAGAGCGGAGTTCCGGATACATTCGATTTGGGGAAACCGCTCCGATCTAAATTTTTCTAATTACGGGAATCTCAATCGGCTCTACTGACCATCCGGCCCGGATGCTTGAGCAGGACTTCCTTCAGGTTGGCCGCTGTTGGGCATCGTACTATTTGGCACACCATCTGGCGTGACGCCACCTGAGGGGGGCATCTCGCCAGGATTTGTTCCTGGATTTGTTCCAGGGCTTGTTCCAGGATTTACTCCCGGATTTGTTCCAGGGTTCGTTCCAGGATTTACTCCCGGATTTGTTCCATTCTGATTAGATCCATTCTGGTTAGATCCGTTCGGATTAGCCACATTCGGATTTGTCCCAAATGGATTGCTGGTTTGGGGCCAGGCAACGGGCACTCCTTGCCCCGGATTGGGCTGCTGCCCTCCTGGCTGGAGCTGGCCCGTGGCCGTGAAAGGAGATTCAAGGCGCAGGTTTCGCCACGTTCCTTCTTCAGAATACGATACTTGAGAGGTTACCAGATATGTGCCGCTCTGCACGGCTCTTATCGGATAGCTGATAGGTGCCGATATCCCTGGATAAAGTTCTGTCTGGCCTCCAGGAAAATTTGTCTCAAGGCCTGATGAAAGGCCTGGCGTAATTGAGGCCTGTGTGGCATTGCTGCCGCTGTAGGTCAACATTACTGTTACCATTACATTCTCGCCCACATTTGCCGTTGGGGGAACATCCTGGCTGGCCGTCAGTTCTGCTGTTGCCGACCCAAGAAATAGCCCCGCCCCCAAGAAGAGCAAAAGAATATGCATCAATCCCAAATGCTTCATCGATTCCCCTGTCTCTCGCCAGCGAGATTTAAAGATAGCTGTCATACGAGGTTGATATGAGATTTATTGGATGCTTTGATCCTGTTTTCTCTCCGCTGGCAAGACGCCCGGCCTCTGGCCATACATAAAATACTTATTTGGTTTGAAGATATGCTTATCTGATGGACGTCTCTTTCTCGGCCTGGCGGCACTCGCGCGAAGAGAGTTTGCAACTCAAAGGAGATAGCTTTTCTTTCCTCTTCGATAGGCGCTACACCAATCGACTCAATAGAATGAGTCGCGTCTTCTTCGAAGCATACGTCGCTGCCACCAAAGAGCTGGCCGCGCAGGAGGACCGCTTCCCCAGCCTTAGCGAGATCGACGCTAAGATGGAGAGCGGAGCCGTCTATGCATTTAAGGACCGTCTGATGAAGAACACCGAGTTCTTCGAAGAAGTCAAGATTTCAGGCGTCTCCTATCTCGTTCCGCGCGCTCTCAAGTTTGTCGATTCTAACGGTACATATTCCGATTTGATCTTGAGCTTCGAGGAGGGCACAGTGGTGCTGCCTACGCGCAGGAAGACTCCCTTGTTGCCAGAGCCGCGGACGTCTTCACCACCGGAAGTTGAAGAGCCTCAATCTCTGGAGCAGGACCCGGAAGCCCTGGAGTCAGACACAGTTTCGGCGACAAATGATTTGCCAGCGACAAAGCCTGAATCATATTCCCAGATCTTTGATGAGATAACTGAACCCATCGCGACGAATGACGCGTCGTCTCCACCCGAGAACCAGATGGATGAAAAAGACGCGACTATGCCTTCTGCAAAAGAGCCAGAAATGCCGGCCGGCAGCAAGAAAATGAAAATGCCGTCCAGGGCTATTATGTTGCTTGGTTTTGTCACTCTGCTGGCAATTGCCGCTGTTGTATTCTATATAAGTTCCTCGATGATCGTGACACCGATTCAGGTCGAGTACTCGGCTTACCTTTCCAACTCCAGCAACGAGAGCTATCTTGGCCTGGATATCACCAACCCTAAGGGGATGGCCAATGACATGGCGATGACCCTGCCGCCCAATATCGACCAGAGCATAAGTGCAAGAGGCGGCATTGTGACCATCTCTCACGGTTCCAGTACCATGGTGCGAATGAATAGCAGTAGCGATGCCAGCGTGAAGATCTACTTGCAGGGCAACTGGACGACGATTCCTGCAACACTCAGCTTTGCCGCGCCGAATGGTTATGACACCAGCCTCCAGGTTCACGGCAGGGACTACTTCGTCACGCGCAAGAACGAAACCCTGATTCTCAAGTTCAATCTGACCGGGGAAGGCGTAAGATTTGAGCAGAACTATCTTCGGAAACATTAGGCTGGCTGTAAGAGCGGAGAGAAAGAATGCTGATGCAACTCTGAAAAGAGTAGCCTCACTCGGCCTTCTCGATAGGAGTCGCAAGGTTCTGGAAAGAGGCAGCTATGTGGAGATCCCTGTCACAAAGTCAGTCTCCGGCTACGAGATGATAGCTCAAGAGAAGCCGGTCTTCTACAAGAGAACGCTAGATCTCGCCGAAGCCCTGCAAAGTGAGTTGTCCCTGGCAGATCTCGATCTTCTTCCTCGCGGCTGGTATATCCAGGGAAGTGTCATAGTCGTCAAGATCCATCCAGACATTTCAGAGCACCAATACAGTATCGGACAGGCTCTTCTGGACCTTTATCCACGTTGCTGCACGGTATTACGCGACTATGGCATCGAGGGCCGGTTCAGGGAGCCTGTGCGCGAGACGATCGCAGGTTTCAAGACGGAAACGGTGCATCGGGAGAATGGCGTGATCTTCAATCTGGATGCCAGAAAAGTGATGTTCTCGGCCGGCAACCTGAAGGAACGCATGCGCATGAGCCTTTTTGGTAAGGACGAGTTCGTTGTAGATATGTTTGCCGGAATTGGTTATTTTACACTCCAGATGGCGGTTCATTCCCGGCCGCGCAAGATCATGGCCATTGAAATGAACCCGAACGCCTACCAATTTCTCTGCCAGAATATCCGGGAAAACCACGTCGAGGATATTGTGGAGCCAATTTTGGGCGACTGCGCAGAGGTAACACCCGTTGGCGTTGCGGACAGAGTCGTGATGGGCATGGTCCGGGTGACTGACAGGTATCTGTGGAAGGGCATCCAGGCCTTGCGACCGGGCGGTATACTGCACTATCATCAGACAGTTCCCTCCGTGATGCACCCGGCCCAGGCGGTGCAAGATGTAACGGAAGCGGCAAAAATTTTGGGAAGGCGAGCCGAGATCCTGCGGTGCGTTCGGGTCAAGAAGTACTCCCCGGGAATGGTTCACGCCGTAGTCGATGCACGAATCGAGTCGGCTTCTTAGCCCGGACGGAGAATCATGGAGCCCTGAGTGAATCCAGGATAGATAGCTGAATCGTTATGGATCTGAGGGGCAAAGTAAGGGTTTTGTCTTTCCGGTGCCAAGAACGGAAAGGGAGACAGATCCGTGGAAGAAGAGGCGGATCGATAGATTAATAACCACCTGTTGCAAGGTTAGAGGCGAAGCCCGGTAGTGTAGCGGTCAATCACAGGAGGCTCTGGACCTCCCTACCTAGGTTCGAATCCTGGCCGGGCTACTTTCCATCTTTTGAAAACACGAGTTCAAGGTTCCAGCCGATCTCTCTTCATTTCGTCCATGGCATCGCGCGAGAGCCTGATTTCGGCCAGCTGGATGGCACCCATGGTAGAGATCATCCTGGTCATCATATCCGAGACAGTTTTGCCGAGTTCTTCCTCTTTGCTGGCCAGAGCCATGGACAATGCACACCCCAGGTTATAGGCGGTCCAGCTCGCATAGGTAAAATGAACCATCAGGTCCTCCATTCCGCCTTCAATCCAGGGACCATCCGAATCGGGACAGATCACCCTGGACCTGATCTGACTCACGCTCTGGACCTCAGCTTCAAACTGAACTAAGCCATCTATTATAATATCACATCCGGGCCACATTAGAGATAATTGGCCATGCTATTTCCATTCAATTACCATTGGGATTATGATAGTCCTTTAGGCCTTCTTTCCTATTGAAGATTGCCGTGCTTCATAGTTCCCGATGGGATGGTAAAAAGAGGGACCCTATTCTGCCCGTATATTCTAAAAAGTGCCATACAGATCCCTTGACATGAGCCAAAATCCCTCAGCCTGTGTAGTCCCGAAACTCTCTTCATGTCCTATAACTATTAATAATAGATCCTGTTATAATCCCGGTTGAAGCTCAATATCTCAAGGAGGGGATTATGGCAAGGAGAGCAAGAGATGAGCCGTATCAACAGATGATGAAATCAAGAACTCCAACTCTTTTCTGCCCATATGAAGACTGCATTGATCACAAAAAGAAAGCTAATGGAAATATAATATTCATCAGGAGATATGGCACTGGAGAAACACAGAACCTGTTCAAATGCACTACA
>Ga0182011_10004863_pt1 | contig 10686 bp, 10 predicted proteins | sample 711E1DmetaG_FD_120481 | JGI IMG/M metagenome (GOLD analysis project Ga0182011, IMG submission 120481) | Permafrost microbial communities from Stordalen Mire, Sweden - 711E1D metaG | ecosystem: Environmental > Terrestrial > Soil > Wetlands > Permafrost | place: Sweden: Stordalen | collected...
AAATGTCGTCCCGCTTATTGAAAGGATGACCCCAGTCAAGTTCGAAGAATCGATTTGAGGAGCAACGACCAGATGGAATGTTTCATCAGTCGTTCCTTGAATATTTTTCGACAACGTTACATCCTGATTAGTGGTTGTATTATTCAGCGTGCCCAATCCGTCCGCGTAGGATGAACTCGTACACGAAACCAGAAATATTACCAAGATTGAGCAAATCATCAAATTTCTGCTCATGTTGGAATCTAACATCAGTACAAGTATATATAATCTGTGTTTAAAAGCTCATAAGGGACATGTAGCAGATACACGCCCTCAACAAGCAAGGTTGTCTGCTAGTGGCAATTGGTAGCGTGCCGAGTTTTCTGTAAAAATTCTGGCCCCGTATCCTCACCTATTCACTCCTCTATCATAGATAAATACTTTCTACCAGTCAACCATTCCTCGTTGATATCCATGAGGATGGTAACTCCAAGCCGTAGAAGTGCTCCGTCATTCGGAAACGCACCTACTACTCTACTTCTCCTTTTGAGTTCCTTGTTGATCCTTTCCAGTCCGTTAGTGGTTCTAATCTTCTTCCAATGCTCTTTTGGGAAAGCCCTGTGATTCCAGATGTCCTGACTAAATCGGTCAATTGTATCAGCTGACTTTGAATACCTCTTCTGCCTAAGTTCAACTGCTAATTCTGCCATCTTAGATTCATCTTCGAATCCTTGTCTGAGTTTCTCTGCTACCTCTTCCTTATCTCTATTTGGAATATTGTTCAGCACCGCACGGCTGAAATGAACCTGACACATTTGCCAGGTTGCACCCAAGAATCTTGACTGAACTGCGCTTTGTATCCCTTTATGGCCATCTGAAACTACCAATTTAACATCGTTCAAACCGCGATCAATTAGCTCATCAAAGAATCCAGACCAGAAGCCTTCGCTTTCACTGTCCGTAATCTTGGCTCCAAGGATCTCGCGACATCCATCATCACGAACTCCTGTGATGATGAGAAGAGCCTTGGTAACATACTTTCCACCATCACGGACTTTAAAGTAGCTCGCATCGACATAGATGTACGGTACAGGTCGCTCGATAGGCCTTTTGAGGAATTCTGCTACCTTTTCATCTAGCTCTTTGGCTATTCGGGACACGGTAGAGGCAGAAAGACGCTCAACGCCCAAGTGAGCTACTACTTCTCGGATTCGTCGTGTTGAAACGCCTTGTAGGTACGATTCTGCTATCGCATTTGTCAAAGCCAACTCCACCCGAGAATATTTATCAAAAACACAAGATTTAAATGAACGGTCTCTAAATTGCGGTTTCTTTAAAATCAGTTCACCAACGCGTGTCTTGAGAGACCGCTCCTTATAGCCATTACGTTGAGCTGTTCGTGTCTCGATTCGCTCGTAAGGCTCCGCGCCGGACTGCTGTATTGCTTCCAGCTGCATGACCAGGTTAAAGAACCAAGTCAATAGCTTCTTCAGACCGTCATCTTGATCGATAAGATAATCTTCTAGCAGTTCAAATATCTCCATGGCTCTGTATCCTCCTTCTTTCCAAAGACGTATTGGATATAGGGCCTTAATATCATTTTACAGAAAAGAAACTACGCTACCTGTGGAATGCGCTACCATGTTAAGATATATGACAAGCCCTTCGATTATCGTAAACAGAACAACTGCCACAGTTAGATTATGTATTATCATTTTATCGCGACTCTCCCTCTTAGCTTATTCTCATTCTTTTCAATAAAACAATATTTAAAATCAAGCCAATGATTGCAACACCTAATATCAAGTAGTTATAGAGTAAGACTTCGCTTTGAGCAACTCGCTTGTAATTTAAAATAAGATTTATCAAGCTATAAATGCCCCCTCCAGCCCAAAAGCCTATTCCTCCGATGTTCAAATTGACGTCCTTGAATGGCAAATGTTATTCCTCTTTCAACTGATTATATTTGCATAGCGATTATATATATATCATTTGTGAGGATTCCTATTTATCACATTTGAGGGGGAAATTTTGAGAAATGCGTACTGCAATTATCCTTATGACCTCCATTTCCCTTTGAATCGCTCTATTTTTGATTATTCTTAATAGCTTCCGCTAGGCTAAATAATTTTGGCATTTTTCAGTGTGCAAAGCTGGTATAAGTTAAAAGCAAAAGCGGTAACCATCATTTTGACATGAACCCGCCTCACTGTGGTAACCAATACTCTTCCCGCACCAAATACTCTTTTTATTACAGCATGAGGTCTTTCGCCAGGAGATCTCAATTTGCTTATCAATCGATTTCGCTCTTTATCGAGTTCTCCCAGAGGCGCATCGGCGGTCCTGCGTTTCATGGTAAAGTCATCACCTCTGGCAGGCACACCAAAATATCCCCTGTCCCGGATGACGACTTCTCCTTCGATCGACAGATCAACCCCGCTATCATGCACCTTTGCCGTGGTGGTCTCAATTTCGCGAATGAGGCCGTAATCGATGTCGCTTTTTTGATGGAGCTTATAGCCAAAATAGCTTTTCTTTCCCTTTTTGGTCCAGGTTCCATCTCGGCTGTGGCGAGTCTAAGCAACCCCGTCTGATGTTTTCTTTGATTTTCCGGGATTTGCTTCAATAAATGTGGCATCCTGTATCGTTCCACGCTTGACCTGCAAACCCATAGCATCAAGCTGTTTTTGAAGTTCAGCCCAGACCACTTCATCTTTTCCAGTCTTTACCATGCGTTCTCTGAATAGCCATATCGTCCTCGAATCCGGAAATGGATTTGGAAAACCAAGAAACGACATAAATGAGATGCGGTCAGCCATTTGACGCTCAACCTCTAAATCGCTCAAGCCGTACCATTGTTGGAGAATCAGGATCTTGAACATCAAAATTACATCGCAGTTAGGCCTTCCACCCTTCTCGCTCTTATTATCATACATCTCATCCAGTTCCTGGCGAATGGGAGACCTGTCGATCAAATCCGATATCTGCGATAACCGAGATTTTCCTTGCGTCTCGCTAAGCCCTCGCAATACCCAGGTAGCAAAGGAATCCATAATACATAATAGTGTTAATAGTATATAAATAGTACTATATTAAAAATCAGGTAGGTTTATCGGAATCCTCTCCAAAGAAGGATATCATAACTTTATCAAAGAAGCCAGTCGGCGGGAAGAAAGAGCTGGTCAGGAAAATCAAAAAAAAGAGAATAAAGATTCGCCAGAATCTATATTCAGCGCTATTTGATGGCTACTTAATCAATCTTTAAATATCCCGCTTGATATCTGCTCTCCAATGCAGCAGCGCTATGTTTCACAGGAGCTAACGCATTTCGTAGGCGGAAGTTTACGTAAAGGAATTACAGATAACAATCGACTTCAAGAGGCGCAATACAATGTGTTGCTTAAGATAGTACGAGAAGAATGTGGCTCCTCGCTATTCTCTGTGGGTAGCAGGATAAACCTTTATAGCAACTTCTACTAGAAAATATGCTGTGTCTATCTCACAGGAAGCCCTCTTTAAATTAGCACTGAACCTCGAAGATCCTTGGTACATCACGTTAATCGATTTTAGTGCAGAAGGTAAACAACTCGATGTCCACATAGATTTCGAATCAGGCCGCAAATTTCCTTGTGCAAAGTGCGGCAAACCGGAGTGTAGCGTGCATGATACTATCGAAAGAACCTGGCGACACCTGAACTTCTTTCAATTCAAAACCTATATCCACTGCCGCGTTCCTCGTACGGAATGCAAAGACGGCGGAGTAAAACAGGTTAAGGTTCCATGGGCCAGAAAAGGCAGCGGATTCACTCTGCTCATGGATTCTCTGATAGTCTTGATGGCTCAGCATATGACGGTGACTGCGATTGCTGAGATGATCGACGAACACGATACTCGAATATGGCGGGTCCTAGAGTACTACGTTGGGGAAGCAAGATCTAATGAGGATTTTTCAGAGGTTAAATCAGTAGGCGTAGATGAAACGTCAAGGGCAAAAGGACACAAGTATGTTTCAGTATTTATAGATCTTGATAAATCAAAGGTAGTACATGTATGCGAAGGAAAAGATGCCTCAACAATTGAGTCGTTCAAGAGCGATTTAGAGCTGCACAAAGGATGTAGCGAGAATATTAATAATTTTTGTTGCGATATGTCGCCGGCATTTATATCCGGAATAGAGAATAGTTTCCCCAATGCATCAATAACCTTTGACAAGTTCCATGTGATGAAACTTATGAATGAGGCAATCGATAAAGTTAGGCGGGAAGAGCAATCGCATAACGTTTTGCTGAAAAAGACACGATACCTCTGGCTCAAGAATCCTGAAAATCTTACGATCAAACAAAATGAGACGTTCGGATCTCTGAAAAATCTCAGACTCAAGACATTAAAAGCGTATAGCATCAAACTGGCTCTTCGCGATTTCTGGAATCAAGATCAGCATTCGGCAGAAGGCTACCTCAAACGATGGTATTTCTGGGCAACACATAGCAGACTCAATCCTGTAATCGATTGCGCTAAAACCATAAAGAAGCACTGGAATGGGGTAACTAATTATATTAAAACTAAAATCAGCAATGGTATCTTAGAAGGAACTAATAGTCTCATTCAGGCGGCAAAGGATAGTGCAAGAGGCTTCAGAATCAACAAAGAATTTTATTATTACTATTTATCTGAGGACAGGAAAGCTCGAATTCAATCTACCCACATGAAACAGCGAGGAACCAAGAATGTATTCGTAGTCCAGGGATGCCGTCTAATAAACCTAGGGCAGGAAGGAAATATTGTGGAAGTACTGGGAAAGAATTGAAAACATATAATAAATTTAGTAGCAATAATCTGATTAACCCTGATATGGTCTGCTTCTGTGATATCCCAATAGGGGATCTCGGCATCCATATTAAAAAATATGGTCAATTTGGATTAGCTTTTAAAAAGTCGTTTTTAATTGAGCGTGGGGCGAACCCTGTATTATACGTAGAAAGGAATTCTGCCGTTACATATTTATGCGAATCGAAGGACAATAAACGGAGAAAAATTCCATTAAAGCAGAATATTTCGATGAAATGGTTGATATCTATAAAAATAGCTGCAAAGCCATTTCTGGATATAAGAGACCCTTAGATAAACAATCGTCGCAATGTTGCGATGTTAGTTATTTTATGCTTGAATTGTTGAGCTACATAAAGTTCTTTGATTCCACCAAGCCGGACGATGATGAAGAGAACTTTACATGGAACGCGAATGGAGAACTCCCTATGCTGTGCATTTTAAAGTAAATGATATCTATAGGATCATTTTACCAAGTGCCTTCGGCAAAAGGTTCCGAACTAATATCCCTGAATATGTTGGACAGATTGCATTTAGCGATGAATGCTCGCGTGAATGATCCGATGATGGCAAACGCCTCAAATATCTCTGCAATTACAGCTTATGCCCTAGAGGGAAATAGGGAGTGGTGTATCGAAGCCGACATGAATGATTATATCGCTAAGCCTTTGCAGAAGGGAGAGCTAGACGAGGTGCTTCAAGAGGTGTGGCCAAAAGGCTCGGTAAAATTAGGGACTCCGAAGATTAAGTCGGCTATTTGCCTTACTCGTAAAATGGCGCGGGGTTTCCGTCCCCCGCAAGCTTTCTTTAACCCGGATTCATTACCGGTATTTAGCTCTACGCCCTAAAGGATGGGGTATGCTTCGGGCCGCACGCCCTCACGCCAGGTTTTATGGAATCCAGAAATCGTCAAGCTTTCGTTGCTCAGATCCCCTTGATCAGAATTATCGTAACTCTGTTTTCGGTTCCCAGAGAGTCCTTGTTAATCAAATCTAAGAAAATATGAAAACCGGGCGAGGGTTCACTTCATCCCCAACCTAAAGGTCGGGGTATTCGTGACCCTCCGCACTCCCGATGTAATAAAAATCGAGGTTTGGTTGCCATCAATGCAGAAGGAATCAAAAGATGATCCGGGTCTTGGCTTTATGCCTGGCCTGTCACTCATCTTCTACCTTTTCCTTTAGCTGGACCCTTGTTTTTTTGTTCTTTAGCAGATGAACCATTCCTTGTATTGCTGATGAGAATAGAACGGTAATTACTAAGATCTCGAAGTAAGCCCAATAAAATGCTGATACGTTCGTCTCTCCTATGTGGTCCGCCTGCTTAATGACCTCCTCTAAGTTTACGTACATAAACACTATTAAAATTAAGCATATCGTAAAAAGCCCTATTGACGTTTTCCTTTTCTTATATATGATAGCGAGAATGATCAGGGGGACCACAATGCACGTAGCTTCTTTTATCAGGAGAAGGTTATTTACCGACCCCCAATTCATGGAGCTGTAATCAGAGATTATCCTCTCTTTTATCTTCACTTGGATCACATACAGATTGATTAATATCAAAAAAATGCTGGTAATGGCGTCGTGATAGGACAGACCATTTTCTGAGCGAACTGAAAGTCCGGAACCAGTTAGCGTTTTCTCGTTGCTCATGGTGATCACCGATCATCTTTGTGGATGTCACTATTAGCCAACGAGCTTATGATGGTCAACAGCCCTGAGAGCAAACCTGGCGATTTAGTTGTCGCAGCTGGAGGGGTCGATGGTGACCCCTTCACAGACAGTTGGACATTGCTCATCAGGTCCATGCTTATAGCGGGCAAATCCTTTTCCATGTCAAGTGTCTTCAGCCAGGTATAGTGGATAACTGAGGCGGTATCTTTGCCTCTGGATGCCAGTACTACTGGTGCAGATCCATTGCTCGCCGATATTGGCAGATCTCTGAGAACGAAGTTGCAGTACGTAATCACCTTGGTTGTATTGTTTTCAGGCAGGTCGTATGGAAATGGCAAGGTTAAGGTTCCATTGTTGTGCTGACCAGTGAACCCTTTGTAGCTATCGGCTAACCTCATTATCTCTATCGATGCCTCATCGGTGGGGACTATGTAATTATAGAAGGAATCCTGAATCACCACATTTGTGGCTACGGGTTCGGTGATGGCCAGTTGAAGCGCCTTACTCAGAGCATTCTCCAGTTGGAACGGAAGATCGGAGTTAGGGGTTATGGCAACCTGAACTGGCGGTATGAGTATGACCTTATTCACATCCCTGGTTATATTGATCAGATGCCTCAACATGGAGTCGGGGGTCTCCAAGCTATTTGGTTGAGGGTTCATTTGGATAGCGTAAATGGAGTAACCTTTCCTTTTGGCGGCCGCGATCAGACTAGGATTGCAAGGGATGTACTCGCTCTCACCTGTTACCAGTATGATGAATTTAACCGGGCGCCTATATATTGTATCGTATTTGGCGGAATTATTCAGTATATCCATGGACGCTTTCAGTGCCACCGAAAGGTCGGTATGGGCAATTGGAAGGCTTTTAAAGATACCTTTATCCGCCAGGGGCCAGTGGAAGACTATAGGGTTCCCTTTGTTCATATCCCTGGACACCATGCCAATAGGTCCCGGTGTCGCTCTGGATGCATCGGTGTTATTGAATCCGCTTACTTCAGGTGGAGCTAGGTCGGATCGGGTATAGGCGAAATCCACTTTATCGTTCCAAGATATTATCGATAAGTTGAAGTTCTTAACATTTTGGTATTTGACCAAAGTCTGATTGATAAAGCCAGGTACAGCTGTATTAACTGCCTCCAGCTGTTGGACGGACTCTGCCAGGCTTCCGGAGCTGTCCAGAGCCAAGACGAAATTAAAGTCGTTTACAGGGGGCGTCTTTATGTCGTACTCAATTGACATACCTGAACCCTCTGTAGACATGGATTTGGTGACGTAAACATCGGTTCCAGGATGTTGGTTTGTCTTGGGTGTACTGTTCAATTCCATTACCATTTGCCCAACTGATGGACTTTGGCCCAATGATGGGTGGATAAATACAAGCCCTATAAATGCAAATGTGAATATTAACGTCAAAACTAAAATCCTTATACCCATATAATATATCCCTCCTTTTGTCCACGTTTATGGTGTGATTCAAGTATTATTATGGTTTTACCCTACAATATGATTCTTGTATTTCAAATTGACGGCAAAAGGTACCATAAATGTAAAATACATAATTGACCTCCTGGAAACCTAGGGTATCCTGGGACAGGCGCCCAGAAGGATTCGAGAAGGGGCTGCTGGCCTTGGCTTTGTGCCTTGCCTTTAAGATGTTTTGACTTTAGAGGTTCCGATTAACTTTGGCCGCGGGTTCTTTAACGAAGTTTGTCCAAATTTTTACAATTAAAAGGCCCTATCTAGAACTCAAATGATTCTCCATTTTTTCCAAGACCATAATGATGTATATTTGGCCAATGCCTGTGAAGTTCAAAGTAATTATCCCTCACATCATAAAAATTGATGCGTATATTTCATATGATTTACAAATAAATAATGTGATTTTAAAAAATATTATTAAAAATTTTGCATGCTGGGTGAAAGCTCACGCCACCTATTTATTTTAAAATGGCATACAAATAACCAACTCTATTTCCAGTCCATGAAGGAATGGGATATGTTTAGCTTGAAGATTAAATATCTTCGTGCGGATATATCCTGCCTTCACTTAATCACTGGAAATCTAGATAGTGCCCTTAGTTGACAGCTATATAAATTGTTTCTGTATGCTTTCATCATTTACGTCGGCCTTATTTCGCCAGAATTGGTGGCTTATAGTTCTGCATCTCACCTTTTTTGTTCCCCTTCATACTTGGTTCCAATTCCCCTCAATATCCCGTATACTTCAGCAGCCCGTCATACCCCTCGCCCTGGAATTTTGCATATACAACCACATCCCCCTTTGCCACAGTCACATTCCCCTCGAACAGGTCTCCGCTGGAGCCAAGATAGGACCATTTATCTCCGCTTACCACAGTCACGTTCTTTGCATTCGGAACCCTAATCCTAAACCAGTAAGGAGTCCCGGATTTCAGCCGTCCTTCCATCGGACCATAGAGATACGCACCATCTTCCGTGAACTTGCCGTATGTCATCGGGAATCCGGTGCTTTCATCGTTCGTCGCAGTCGCATTAATCAGATATTCCACCGCCCCGTGATATTCGCCCGGCTCGTCCTTCTGCTTCACATAAGCTCTCAAGATGTATTTCCCGGTCTCTGGAAATTGCACATAGATATCATACCGGTTTCCATTCCGCTCTGCAAAAACGTAGTCACCTAATTTGGCGGATACCTTCTTGCCGATACTCTCCAGGCCCGCCATCAATAGAACATCCTTCGGCACATAGATGGAGATATTAACTCCATTATCCGCCCGGATAGTTCCTTCTAAGCGGTCGTCGAGCTCCAGGCCGTATTTTAAAAATTCCGGTTTCAAAAAAGCCTGCTTCTCGAACTCTGATTTTGATAGAGGACGCTCCAAAAGCTGCCACCTGGATTCGTCTGGAAAATGGCCATAGATAAATTCGGATGGCGGAGTCATAAAATAGTAGTCGTCAAAATTGCGCACATATTTTTTATTATCATCTATGTATCCGGCTCCCCAGGTGCAGTCAACCAGATACCACGATCCGTTTATCTTGACGGCATTCCAGGCATGATTGGAGGGACCGCTCAAATTTTCGCCCGGCAGATAGCCATATCCTTTTCCATATCCTGCGATCCTTACTACCTCCAGACCGGCAGAACGGGCTAAGGAGGAGAAGATATCTGAATAGCCACCGCAAACTGATTTTCGGCTCTTCAGGACGTCTTTCGAGCTCGTGTCTTCGAAGCTTCCTGTGAAAAAGCCCAAAACATCGTAATCGATATTCTCTGTGACCCACCTGAAGATAGATCTGGCTTTTTCGCGTTCGTTTTTCGCAGGTGCCACTAGGTAGGCGGCAAGGCTATCGACAGAGGCCTCTGCCGAGGCAGGAGTATTTATCGCATATTTATCGATATTATTATAATTATAATTAATTTTTGAATCGAAATCATTGGGAGCAATAGTCAATGATTCCTCTTGCAGTTCTTGTTGTGATTCTTGCCCCGTGCTGCCTCCTGAGACTCCTGAGCTATCGGATGCCGCCAGGCCACCTGACGAATCGAAGAGCAAGAGTCCAAGAAGGAATACGAAAATGAGCACTGGGACGAGAATGATTATGGGTTTCATTAATTCCACTCTCAATGGGAAGATCTTAAACATTCTCTACAATACGATCTCCATCATATCGTGCCCCAGCGGCCATTTCTTGAGAGCCATCTCATGCGGCGGATAGAGGTGGCTGAGGTGCGTGAGCAGGAGCCTTTTCGCACCCAGTCGCCCTGCCAAGAGCATGGCTTCATCTGCAGTCATGTGCTTGCTGATGGTATAGCCCGGCGGGGTAATGGCATCTGCCAGCATCAGGTCGGCATCTCTCATCAGCTCCAGGCTCTCGGCAGGAATTTCCATCTTGGTGTCGCTGGTGATCACCAGGATCTTTTGGCCGTCATTCACCCGCACACCCACGGTCTCGGCCGGTGGATGGTTCACCTTGAATAGAGTGAACTCCATTCCGGCAATCTCGAAGGGCTGGCAGGCCAGAACGTCATGGCGCATGGGGTTTAAGAAATAGAGATAGTTGAGGATGTAGTCCATGGTATCTTTCAGAGCATAAACATCCACGTGGCTTTGCACCCTGTGAAAATCCCCGAAACCTGCGTAATGGTCGTAGTGGGCATGAGTCCATATCACACCATCCACGCTGGATATATCCTTCTTCAAGAGCTGCCAGCGCAGATC
>Ga0182011_10004865_pt1 | contig 10683 bp, 6 predicted proteins | sample 711E1DmetaG_FD_120481 | JGI IMG/M metagenome (GOLD analysis project Ga0182011, IMG submission 120481) | Permafrost microbial communities from Stordalen Mire, Sweden - 711E1D metaG | ecosystem: Environmental > Terrestrial > Soil > Wetlands > Permafrost | place: Sweden: Stordalen | collected...
CGCCGCTTCCCCTTCGGTGGGCGTAGGCCCGGCCCGCCCCGCCCTGCACCGGACGGTGCGGGGCCCCGGCTGGAGAAAGCGCCGGTTGCGGTCCACCCTCTCCCCCAAGGGGGAGAGGGGAGTTAATTCAAATTACCTTCCCCCTGCCCCCTTTTTGGGTGAGGGGAGAAGGTAGAAACTCGAGGGGCGGGGTCCCCGCCCTTCCCGATGCGTGGTGAGAAATTCCGGCTGGCAGTTTCTGCACGTAATCGCGAGAAGAACCGTAAGGGCGATTTCATATTAAAGAGTGGAGGACATGAGCCAATGTCACGATTGTTGATTGGATGGGCGGAAATCGATACGACCCCCGATGACAAAATCGATCTTTGCGGACAGTATTATCACCGCGTTTCCAATGGTATTCATTCGAGGCTTTCGGCGACGGTCCTGGCGCTCGAATCTACTGACAAGGAACAGGCCGTCATGGTTTCGCTGGATGTGGTCGGCTTCGAGTCCGCTTTTCAGGAGGAGCTCCGGTCAATGCTTCGCCCCGCATTGCCGGATTTGGATGTTTCCAAAGTTATTCTTAACGCTATTCATACCCATTGCGCCTCCGCGGTGGACCCCATCGAGGGAATCGGCTGGCTGGCGGAACTACCGGATGTAATGCCGGCGTCAGAATACCGCAAATTCCTGCTCGAAAGGATCGCGTCAGCCGTGATCGAAGCCTGGCAGAACCGCAAACCGGGCGGTATTGCAAGCGCACTGAGTTCGGCCCGGGTGGGGCATTGTCGCCGCGCAGTTTATGCAGGTGGTAGGGCGGAAATGTACGGCTTAACCAACCGTGAAGACTTTGTCGGCATGGAGAGCGGTGAAGATTCAGGTGTCGATCTGCTGTTTTCTTTTGATGAAGGCCATAAGCCCACCGGCGTAATCATCAATCTGGCCTGTCCGTCGCAAGTGATGGAGTCTACCTACCTTATCTCGTCCGACTTTATGGGCGAAATCCGGCGACTGCTCAAGCAGCGTTTCGGGGAGTCCTTCCGGACGCTCGGGCAGATCAGCGCCGCAGGCTGTCAGTCACCGCGCGATTTGGCCAGAAACTACCGGGGAGAACCTGACTTCTGGCATGCGGACGGCGTGACAGAGATTGGGCGTAGACTCTTGGCAGCCGTGGAAAGCGTTTTCCCGCATGCCGCTGCAAATATCGATGAATCCCCTGTGATGCGGCGCCATGGAGAAATTATCTCTTTGCCGAGGCGCCGCGCGGCCTACCAGGAATATTTCCAAGCGAAGAGGCAGTTGGATCAACTCCAAGCCGTGATGTCAGAGGACGAAGCTTTTCGCGACTTCTGTCAGGAAGTCGAACGCAACGAAAAGATTCCCGGCCGTCCCGGGCCTTATGACAGCAAACTGCACCATTTTGTGCTGATCCAGAATAATAAGGCTGTGGTGGCCAGATTCCACGATCAGGACATTCGTCCTTCGTTCGAGATGGAGTTCCACGCCATTCGACTCGGCAATGTAGTATTCGTCACTAATCCATTTGAGCTGTTTTTGGATTATGGGCACCGAATCAAGGCCAGAAGCGTTGCGGAACAGACTTTCATTGTCGAACTTTGCGGCGGGACGGGTGGCTACCTACCCAGTGCCCGCGCCGAGCAGCACGGCGGATACGGGGGTTTGATCATCAACGGCCAGGTGGGGTCTGAGGGTGGCAAGTTGCTGGTCGACACGACTGTGAAGACGATTGCAGAACTTTGGAGTTGATGGCGAGATGAGTTTCATTCTGGCACTGGACGCCGGCACGACTTCGCTGAAGGGAGCGCTGTTCGACCTCTCGGGCAATATGCTGGGCGTCTGCGTTCATGAGTACCATCCGGATAATCCGGCTCCGGATATTGTTGAGCTTGACCCGGAGGTCTACTGGTCCGCCGCCAAGGCGGTGATTGCAAAACTTCTGAAGGAAACATCGGTTCCGCCGGCGGCGATCACCGCTCTGGGCGTGACCAGTCAGGGAGAGACCCTGATCGTGCTTGATAAGCAAGGCAGGCCGCTCCGCAAGGCGATCGTCTGGCTGGACAACCGGGCCAAAGCTGAGGCGGAAACAATCAAGAATGAATTCGGGCGTGAGCTGGTTTATCAAGTGACCGGACAGCAGGATATTGTTCCCGCCTGGCCGGCGGCAAAAATCCTCTGGCTGCGCAGCCATGAGCCGGAAGTATTCAATGCCGCAGACAAGTTCCTGATGTTGGAAGACTACCTGATCTACCGCCTGACGGGAAACTTCGTCACCGATCACGCCCTGAATCCTTCCACGCTTTATTATGATTTGCGTAACGGATGCTGGTGGGAAAGCATGTTGGGTCTACTAGGGGTTTCCCCCCGCCAGCTTCCGGTTCTGCTGAATTCCGGAGCGTCAGCCGGTAAGGTTGCCGCAAAGATCGGTTTGAGCAATCAGACTGTAGTTACTGTTGCGCCCATCGACCAAGTAGCGGCCGCGGTCGGTGCGGGGAACTTTGCCCCGGGTGTGATTACTGAAACTACCGGTGGCGCGCTGGCGGTCTGCGCGACGGTAGAGCGCCCCGCCTACGACCCGCAAATGCGCGTGGCGCTCTACCGGCATGCGGCGCCCGGCCTGTTCGTTCTGCTGCCCTGGATTCCGACGGCAGGAATGATCTTGCGGTGGTTCCGGGATGAATTCGGCGCTGGGGTGGACTATGCCGCCTTGGACGAGCAGGCCGCGACGATTTCTCCCGGCAGCGATGGGCTTATGGTGCTGCCGCATTTCAGCGGAATGAATTCCCCTGACGTGAATCCCGAAGCGAAGGGGGTTTTTTGGGGAATCTCGACGGCGCACCGGAAAGCTCATTTCATCCGCGCCATTCTCGAAGCGGTGGCGTTTGCGCTCCGCGATAATTTGGAGCTGTTGGTGCAATCGGGCATCGATTGCCGGGAGATCACTTCCCTGGGCGGAGGCGCCCGCAGCAAGCTCTGGCTGCAAATCAAAGCCGACGTGCTACAGCGGAGAATAAAAACAATACAATGCCAGGAAACGACCAGTCTGGGCACGGCTGTACTTGCTGCCGCCGGGACCGGAGGTTTCGCAAACATCGAGGCGGCGATCGCCGCCATGGTTCATCCGGCGGCAACAATTTCGCCTGATATTCATAACCAGGAAGTTTATGACGCGGCGTTCCGAAAGTATCGAGAATTGAACCGGAGAAACTTCTCCGCGTAAGGGTCCCGTAAATCTCGCAGACAGGGGGAAATGGTTGGTGACGAAGGTGAGAAAAGCCAGAGCTGGTTTCGTCGGATTCGGAGAAGTCAATACTCCAAAAGAACTCATTGTCAACCGCTGTGCCGCTGCAGCGAAAATGCTGGAGCAGGAAGGCTTGGAGCTGTCTGTAACCGCTCCAGTCTGCGATGATCCTCAGGGAAACGAAGCAGCCCGCGCCAGGGCTGAACTTGCGAAAAATGACTTTGACTTGCTGATTGTGTGCGTTGCCGGCTGGATTCCGTCCTGGGCGGTATTCAGCGTCATCGAACCGTTCAAGCACAAACCGATGGTTTTGTGGGGCCTCAGTGGCTGGCAGGACGGCGACCGGTTCGTAACCACTGCCGACCAAGCCGGAACCACGGCTTTGCGCAAGCCCATGGAAGACATGGGTTATAAGTTCAGATACGTGGTCACGTATCGCGGGCAAAAACCCAAGACAGACGAGATTGTCGCGTATGCAGAAGCGGCCCGCGCGGTGTCCCAGCTCAAAGTCGCCCGAATCGGCATGGCGGGTTACCGAGATATGCGCTTGTACGGCACGCTTTATGACGGCGTTTCTCTGAAAGCCAAAATCGGCCCGGAGATCGAGCATTTTGAGCTGCTGGAGATCGCCCAACTGATGGAACAGGTCGACGGCAAAGAAATCAACCGCATCGCTTCTGCGCTGAAACAGCGCTGGACGTTTGTTCGAGAACCTCGTCCCGGAACGGTGGAGAACTCCGTGCGCCTCTTCCTGGCGCTCAAAGCCAAAATCCAGGACCGTGGTTATCAGGGATTCTCCTACAACGATGTTGACGGCATCAAGAAGCTGATGAGATTTGCTCCCGCGGGAAGTCTGACGCTGCTGCACGACGAAATGGATATCTGTTCCGTCCCGGAAAACGACAGCATGGGCGCCGTAACGCAGCTTATGGTAAAGAATCTTACCGGCCAGGTCGGCGCGTACCTGGAGTTCTATGAATTCACGAAAGACGGCGCATTGATGGGCGTGCCGGATTACGTTCCTTCTGAGATTGTGGATGGCAAGGTGACTGTGATGCCGAACGCATTCGGAGATTTTGGCGAAGGACTCTTGAATGTGTCGAAGCTGAAAACAGGAAAGGTCACGATTTGCCGTCTGGGATACTGCGGCGATGCATACGCCCTCCACATCACGACCGGAACAGCCAGGGCGCCGGCCAAATGGGAAGAAGCAGGGTGGGCGCCGCCGGCGCCTCAACTGCCCAGTCTCGAAATCGCCTTTGACGTTCCTGTGGAAGGATTTATACAGAAGGTTATGTCACAGCATTATATCATTTCCTATGGAGATAACCGCCAAGTGCTGGAGGCGCTCTGTTCAATCCTTGGAGTCAGGACGGCGTGAAAGGTCGGAAATTCCCCTCCTTGGTTAAGGAGGGGACAAGGGGGTGGTTGGCTTTCGGCTGACGGACTCCCGAACCCACAATCCCCTGCCCCCCCTCAGCCGAGGAGGGGAGCTATTTTCATGGCAGGAGGTTCCCCCCGAGGAGGTGGAAATGAGAAACAGCAAAACGATTGTTGTTTGTTGTGCGATGGTCACGGCTTTTCTTTGGGCGCGGCCGGGCATGTCCCAAACCCACGCGGGACAAGTGGAAGTGGATTTCTCCCGGAGCGTGGGTACGATCAGGCATCTCAATGACCTGGAGGGCGGAACGCTGTCGAAGAGGGGATGGATCGAGCTGAGCCCCTATTTCAAGGAATTGGGCGTCGAGCACGTAAGGCTTCATGACGTCCCATGGGATTTCGATGACGTGCAGGACATTAATTACGTGTTTCCCCACTTTGACGCGGACGCCGACGATGCCAAGAATTACGATTTTGCGGGGACTGATTGGTTTCTGAAACCGCTCAAAGCTCTCGGTGTGGAAATCATCTACCGGCTCGGATATAGCGCCGAGGAAGACATGCTGCCCCGCGTGCACAATGCTCCGCCCAAGGATTTTGAGAAATGGGCTCACGTCTGCCTGAATATCGTGAAGCACTACAACGGCGGCTGGGACAACGGTTTTCACGACCGGATCAAATACTGGGAAATCTGGAACGAGCCGGATGGCTCACAATTCTGGACTGGAACGCCGCAGGAGTATTACAAGCTCTACGAGACTACGGCGAGGGTGATTAAGAATTATGATCCGAGTCTGAAGGTGGGGGGGCCCACGCTGGCCTATAACGTGGAATTCCTGGAGGGGTTCCTGAAGTATTCCCAGGAGCATCGCGTTCCTGTCGACTTCGTTTCCTGGCATCGATATTCCGCTGAGCCCTACAGCGTGCTGGAGATGTCGGAGAAGGTTCGGGGATTGATGACCCAATACGGGTTTGGGAAGGCCGAAAGTATTCTGGACGAATGGAATTACATGCCGGGGGACTGGGGGCGATTGCAGAAGGACGCCCGGTACGGGGAAGGAATTGGCAAACAGAACAAAGGCATTGCCGGAGCCGCTTACGATGCCGCCGTCTTGACATATCTTCAGGACAGCAGCGTAGATATCGCGACCTTTTATACAGGAACGACGATAATTTTCTGGGGACTCTTCGATGAATATGGGGTACCGGCAAAACCTTTCTACTCCTTCAAGGCCTTTTCGGAACTGCTCGGAACCCCCCAGCGCGTCTTCACCGCCGGATCTGACCACGAGGGTTTTACGGTGATTGCGGGATTATCGCCGGACAAGTCGCAGGCGACAGTACTGATCACCAATTTTGCCCACGGGCCACGTCACTATGCCCTCGCGCTAAAGAACCTGCCTTGGAGCGAGAAGTTCACCTGCGAGACATATTTGTTGGACGAGAGCCGCAACCTGGAGATGGTGAAGTCGGAAGGGTTGAATGGGACGACGGTGACGCTTTCTGTAGAAGACTTCACGCCTCCCTCGGTTTGGTTGTTCCGTCTCAAGCAAGGCGCAGGAAGGTGAAAGCCTGCGCTTAGCTCAGAAGGCGTGAAATAATTGGCGAAAGGGAAGACACTTCACGCAAAGGCGCAAAGTTGTTGAAGGCGCAAAGAAAACAAGGCAGTTCTTCTTTGCGTCTCTTTGCGTCTTGGCGTCTTTGCGAGAGATCGCTGATTTCTTCTCATGCTCTCAGCCTGGGGCTGGAACGGTTCAAGTGGACCTGCGGTGATATCAATGGTGAAACGCAACCGAAGGCAGTTTCTGGCCGAAAGTCTGGGCGCGGGGCTGGTCCTGTCGCCAGCGGCAAAAGCGTGGGTACAGGAGTGGCCCACCGCGGAGGTGCGCGTGTGCCTGGTGGCCGTCGACGCGCATCGGCGATGGGACATCGGCGGGATATTTCAGGAGCTTGGCCTGAAATACGAAATAACGAGCCCGGACGTGGCGAGCCGGATCGAGACGAATCGCTTTGCTGCCTTGTGGATTGCCTCGAGTACCTATCCTGAGCTCGGGGCGCTGCCGGAAGAGCTCACAAAGAAACTGGAAGAGTTTTTGGAAGCGGGGAAGGGTGTCTTCGCGGAATACGTTTCTGACTTTCCGGGGGTTCGGGCCGGAGACTCGCCGCAGAAGACGGGGATTGCCCGGCTGTTCGTGGCGCATCCTCTGGACTTGCCGGGCGCACTCGCGGCCGGAGCCATTCTGGACGAACAAGACTCCTTGTGCTTGCCGCTGGTCGAGGAGCCGAAGGGAACGAAGCCAGTGCTGGCATTCGGCCGGGTGGCGGGGGTCGAGAGGATCGTCCCGGAATTTCAGCCTAAGGACACATGGACCGGATTGCTCTGGGGAGAGAGGGCCGGCGGCCGTTACGCCCTGGCCACCACGAGCCTTTCCGAATTCCGGCGCAGGCAATACGCGCCCCTGGCACACTGGAGCAAGTTTCTGCGGGAATTGGTGATAGCGTTGCTCCCCGAGCCACAACGCCGGCAAGTGCTCGAGCGCTACATCCCGGTGCGGGCTTACACGGAACCGAGGGTTTGGGCGCTGCCGGGAGCAATCGTCAGGGTGGTGGTGGAAACGGCGCCGAAGGTTCGCGTCGAGCTCGCGCGTCCAGCGAAGGTGGACTTGGCGGATTCCGGGGGCGGGCGTTATGAGGTCGAGCAAAAGATCGCAGGCCCCGGGCGGCTGGACCTCGCCGTGGAGGTTTCCCGCGCCGGCCAGAAACGCAGGGTGGAGTTCCCGCTCCGGGTCGCGGACCGCAGGACTGCCTACTCGCATGCGCTGGAACGGAATATCCGGTGGTACGAACGATCCGGCGCGCTTCTCAAACCTGACGGCACTCGGGGCGTTTCCGAGTGGGTATCCGGGCCGGACATCGAGGGTGTTCGCATCGCCTATGGGGCGGAGCAGCAGCAGTCGCCGGAACGCGCGGATTGCGTGTTCGAGTCGGCGCTGGCGTTTTGGTTATACGGCAGGTTAGCAGGTAGCCCGCCACACCGCCGCATGGCGGAAAACATGCTGGTGCGGATCATGGATTTTCAGCGGCTGGAGCGGGGCGATCCCGGATACGGCCTATGGAACACGCGAGGCCGGGGAGGGCCGGCGTTTCAGGACGACACTTCCTGGGCAACCATCTGCGCCTTGGCGGCTTACCGGTACACGAAGAACAACATGTTCCTGGAGCGCGGATTGCTTTCAGCTCGGGCCCAGACTCAGGCCTTCGGGCCGGACGACCGGCTGCGGGCGCCCGCGTACGCGAAGGTCCAGCAGCCAATTTCGCTTACGCAGCAGGCCGACGAACACCCGCACTCGGGCGGCTGCGTGTTGTCGGCATGGCTTTACACTTATGGCATAACCGGCGACCGGTCCTACCTGGAACTGGCCCTGCCCATGCTGCGGAAGATGGTGGAGGGATTCTCGAAGATTCCGCGCTACATCATCAGCAAGACCTGCGAGTCCGCCCGGTTCCTGCTCCCGCTGGCACTGGCTTGCGCCTATTCGCCTGATCCCCTCTTCAAAAAGGCTCTGCGGGACCAGGCAAGCTACCTGCGCTCGCGCACCGACGGCTGCGGAGCGATCCAGGAAGAGGGTAGCAATATCGGCCATAGCGTGGAGGGCGGAGATTTGGGCTTGACTTATAATGCCGACGAGAAGATCAGCGATCAGCTTTACTGCACCAGCTTCGCCGCCATGAATTACTGGATCGCCTACAAAGCCACCGGCGAGCGCGCCTATCTCGAGGATTTCGTCCGCACCGCCGACTACCTGGTACGCATCCAGGTGGAGAGTCCCGATGCGATGATTGACGGTGGCTGGATGCGGGGGTTCGACTACTCGCTGTGGGAATACTACGGTTCCAACGCCGACCAGGGTTGGAACGCCTATTGCCTGGAAACCGGCTGGACGAACGCCATTATCGACATTGCCTTGGGCCTATTTCTGACGGACGATTCCTTCTTCGAGCCGAAACACGCTTGAATCGACATGAGGATTTCGCGATGCCGGGAACCCGGCGACGGCCACCTTCGACATGGTCCGAAGCTCGCAGGCCGTCACTTGGCGGCTGAGTTCGTCGCTGACATTCGGGTGGAGTTGCGGGTTGATCGGCAACCCATGGTTGTTCCAACCGGTCGCCGCCGCCCAGCAGCAGCGCCCGTTGCCGAAAAAGCGCGCCCACGCGCCGATCATTGAACCGCGACAAACGCGAGGGAAACGGGACTAGGTAGATTGACTGCCTATCCGGTTGGCGTCAGCCGTCCGGTTTTTTGATTGACTCGGAGGACAACGACATTGTCGGAACCCTGGTTGGCGACGAATAAATAGTCGCCACTGGGATCAAATGCAAACATCCCCGGTATTTTCCCCTGCACGGGAGCGTACTCGATGGGTGTGAGCGTGCCCTTACGCGGGCTTATTGCAAACACCGCGATGGTATCGTTGCCACGATTCGAGGCGTAAAGAAACTTGCCGGAACGATCCACCGCGACCTCTGCTCCCGTGTTCTCCCCGGCGAATCCCTCCGGAAGTGTTGAGATCATCTGCAGGTCGTGCAGAGTGGCGGACCGTGCATCGTATGAAAACACTGAGATCGTCGATCCCATTTCATTGACTACATACACAAACTTGCCGTTTGGAGAAAAAACAAAGTGTCGAGGCCCGGAGCCACGCTTGACGCTGGCATAAGGGGGCTCGGCTGGAGAAAGTGATCCTGTTGTCGAATTGAACTGATAGACAAGGAGCTTATCAAGCCCAAGATCCGCCGCCAGGGCGAAGCGATTGTCTGGCGACACATTGAACGCGTGTGGGTGAGGGCTCGCCTGCCGCTTCGGGTCCTCACTGGAGCCCGAGTGTTGCACAAAACCTGTGACCTTTCCCGGGGAGCCATCTTCGCGTACCGGGAGCACCGCCACGCTGCCTCCCGTATAATTTGCGACTAACAAGAAGCGTCCTGTCCTGTCCATTGAAACGTAGGCGGGACCTGCGCCGCCTGACGAAACCTGGTCCACCAAAGTGAGCTTGCCGGTTTGCCTATCGATGGCAAAGGCGCTGACTGAACCGGTCCCCTGATCCTTAAAATTACTGATAATGTTGGCCGCGTAAAGACTGCGACCGTCCCGGCTGGCAACCAGAGAGAAAGGATCCGCAGTCTCCGCCTCAAATCCTAGTGAGGTTAACTTTTCGGTGTCCTCATTGAAGCGGTAGCCGTAGATTCCTACGTCATGCTTCCCCCGCGTGCCAACGTAAACAAGATATTGGCTGTGGGAATCTGTCGCACGAGCCGTCTGACAACCAGGCAGGAGGAGCAATAGCGCAAACACTCCCACAACCGAAACAAACCAATACCGGCCGGCTTTGAGTGCTCCATTCTTGTTCACGGCTGCGCCCTCCTCATTACGAAATCGAGCATCGCATTGGACCCATGTCTGGAAATGACTGTCTGTGGCATGATACGCGGCGTGGCCGTCGCGGGCTATGAATCCTGATCGTAAGGAGTTGTAAAGCAGGGCGAAAACTCAGGCTCGCTGCACATAAATCTCCCTTGGCGCTCGATAGGTGATCGCCAGCTCCGATGTCTCAATACGCTTCTTCCAAACGCGGGACTCGAAGAGAATTGAAAGTGCACACGTCGTTAGAAACGTCCGTTCAACTGGATATGGCGGCTTCCCTGTCACGAACAGCTCTTCGATACAATGCTCCAAGCCGTCGAAGTGCGGAAATTCCCGGGTCTCCTTGGCGCCGACGGCCTCGAAACACGTTGCTACTGGTTGGGCTGAGCCTTTCAGTTTGCCCGCGAACGTCCACCAACTCGCGTGGCCTTCCAACATGTACGCCGCGGCGCGCAGTCCGTCCCGGTATTCGAGCAAGAAAAGAACCGGCTTTTTAACGTTGTCCTCTGCGCGCCCCGGTTTCGTGTGAGGATCGCGCGAAAGCGCCGCCTCAAGAAGCGGTATGCTCCAACGGCCGGCCCCGTCACGCCATTTCCAAACATCTTCGCCTTCGAGCCATTCCACAGATCGGATCCCG
>Ga0182011_10004867_pt1 | contig 10681 bp, 8 predicted proteins | sample 711E1DmetaG_FD_120481 | JGI IMG/M metagenome (GOLD analysis project Ga0182011, IMG submission 120481) | Permafrost microbial communities from Stordalen Mire, Sweden - 711E1D metaG | ecosystem: Environmental > Terrestrial > Soil > Wetlands > Permafrost | place: Sweden: Stordalen | collected...
ATATAGGAACATATCTCACCTCTTTGAAGAGGGTGCTAAGAGAATAATACGCGAAGAACTATCAAAGAAAAGCCAAGAAAACCCTTGTGAGGCCCTGGCTTCTCTTTGAGTCATCCGTTTGGTGAGAACAGAATGACCATAATATAATTTTAGCCGATTATAACCTTCCGCTTACTCGGTATTTATATGCTCCGGCCGGGATTTGAACCCGAGTCTTCGGCTCGAAAGGCCGGAATGATTGACCGGACTACACTACCGGAGCACCTGTTTCCTAGAACGGACAAACCGCTGCTACAAGAGCCAAAGTTCTGTTGAGGGTCGATGGCCAACAAGTTTCAGCAGGCGGATTTCTGTTATCTGAATATATGTATGCTTTGCTATAGGTATAAAGATGGTAGTCCCGGGCGGATTCGAACCGCCGTCGCAGGCTCCAAAGGCCTTCAGGATTGACCACTACCCCACGGGACTTCCGATATTGATCTTATTTACACCAAGATAAGCTATCTGCATGACATATAGCATGACATATATATGGTCTTTCCACGAGACCATGAAACGTGAAGAATGACCCTAGATAGCTGGAAGCCACTGCCGCTTGGTGATACACTGGAGTATTAAATCATAAACCGGATACGCACCGGATGTTACGCGCCTCCTGGGAAATTGGATCTTACATCGGGGTCAGAGTCCTTGATATCCCGCTGAGATTGCTACAAGATGAGGGAGAAGGGCCAAGCCTAGACAAGGATTTTATAGAGCTTTGACCTGAAGTGAAGAGTCACGCTCACATGAGAGGAGTAAAAATGGATTTTAGAGTAGTAATTTCGGACCCGAAGAACGGTAAAGCGTACCAGGTTGAGCTTAAGGACGCAGGAGCAAACAGGTTCCTAGGACACCACATCGGCGATAAGATTGATGGGGGGGTCCTGGGATTGCCTGGGTACTCGGTAGTGGTAACTGGTGGAAGCGATCGCGAGGGTTTCCCCATGCGAAACGATCTTCCCGGCGGCAGACGCCGAAGGTTGTTGGTAGCGAATGGTATTGGTTATCATGCCACAGCCGAGGGCAAAAAGAGGCGCAAGAGCATCCACGGAAGAGATATTTCTGCTGACGTCGGGCAGATCAACGTCAAAATTGTGGAGCCAGGGTCCAAGCCAGTGGAAGAGCTTCTAGGCGTCGCGACCAAAGAAGAGAAGACAGCTTAATTTTGACTATGCTGATCAGAGTTGATCCGCCCAAGTTCTGTCGCCCACCGCCTCGCTTATAAGACCAGGGGCGGCCCAACAACCAACTTCAGCTTTGAGTTTTGCCTAAAAGATCGTGCAATGCGCCAAAAGCCGAGGGGATTTGGCCGCGCATTATGGATTTCATCTGATATGGGTCGAGAGCACCAAAGAGGACGTCCATCAGTCTGTCGCTGCGCATGACCACATCAACCATTCGTCTTATTCGCACTGATCGCGCAAGCTCCTTGCCAATTTCGTTGTCGATGCGCAGCCTGTAACTATCAAGGGTTGTCTGGCCTTTTATAAATCCGGCTGCAACCTCGCCGGCGATCTTTCCCGCCACCATTGCCAGGGGAATGCCCCCGCCGCTGGTAGCCATAACCTGGCCTGCAGCGTCTCCAGCTAAAAGCACATTGCCTATCTGGATCGAATCAGGCATCCCGCCAGCAGGAACACTTCCGCGCATGACCGCAAGGGCCTCTCCACTCTTGAGCTTAGGTCCTGCTACTGGATGGTTTTTTACGAAATTCTCTAGCATCTGCGGCAGCTTGGCCCCTCCCAGGTACGATGACCTAACGCCTACACCCACGTTGGCTGTGTCGAATCCCATCGGAATAATCCAGGCGTAGCCACCGGGCGCGTACCGCAACCCAAAGTACATCTCAGCGGCATCGGGATCGATCTCCACATCCGCCATCTCGTACTCCATGCAAATTCCTTGATCCCTCTGTTGGGAGCCTATCGACCTGGCTATGCTTGAGTGAGGGCCGTCAGCGCCTATAACCACCCCGGGCGTTATCGATCCTCGGAATCGGCCGGACAGGACAAGGTTCGGCTGTGAAAAGAGTGCCCTGGTGGCGGGAAGAACCCTTGCACCCGCCCGAGCCGCCCGGAGGGCAAGGTACCTATCGAAGGATCTGCGATCCACAACTCGGCCATCGACTGCGAACTCCTTCCAGGCACCAGAAGGCGCGTACACCCTTTGAAGCCTGGTCCTATGAAGGATGCATCGTTCCGGCAACTCCTCGAGTGTTGCAGGAAGCTTGGCACACGGCATCAGTACCTTCAGCTCGCGGGCCTCTGGAAGAAATCCGCCGCACTGGACAGGTGTACCAATCTCCGCCTTTCTATCGATCAGGACAACCTCAACACCTGCAGCTGCCGCAGTCTCGGCTGCAGTAGAGCCAGCGGGTCCTGCTCCCACCACTGCGACATCCGTCTTCATGATTTTGATGGAGATGCGCTGAGCCCAAACTCGATCAAAGCGTCCTCTATCTCCCCATAGGAAACGTAAAGCTCATCCTTCAGGCGGTCGATCTGGGCGACCTTTGGCTCTGCAGAAAGCCAGATCTGGTGAAGATCTCCTCGAACCATCTTGATGCAAGCCAGCATGTCTGCCTGGGAAAACCTGTAAACGATATGGCTGCCTGTAGGGGTGTACCATCTGGCTTGCATCGATTTCAGTCGCTCAACATAACTGTCCCAGTCTAGCTCGCCGGAAATGTGAGCGCCATCAGCCCTTACCGGCTGGAGGTCGATGGAGAGGTTCAGGTGAGCCCTCTCTCCGGAGATTTTCTGGCTTATTTTTGCCATGACATCGCGATAAAGGGCACTGTTCTTGTCCACGTGGAAGCTCTGACTTGTGAAGACCCTATTCTCAACCTCGGGGAAGAAAGGTGCCAGCCTTATCGCCTCAGTTGGTGGTGTGGCTAGGGATACTCCGACGAAGAAAATGGCGCTCAGGGTTAGACCTACCAGAACACCATGCTCGGTGAGAAAAGGTGAGACGGTGTCTAGCGATTTGTGGAGCCAGAAGATCTCGTAGAGGATGAGGGCGATCTGAGTGCCGCCTCCGACGATCAAGGCTGCCAGTGCTCCCCACTTGGTGGCGCGTCTCCAGTAGAGCCCGCCGATTATTGGGAAGAAGTAAGAGGTAGTGCCTATGACAGTGGCAATTATCACAGCCTCCATAATGCTGTCCAAGTTCAGGGCTATAGATGCGGATAAGGCAATCATGACCACTATCAAGGCCCTGTTTATGGTCAACATCTCTTTCATTGTGGCCCCAGGCTTGATGTGCCTCTGTACCAGGTCCCTGGAGATGCAAGAAGCTCCAGACGTGGCAAAAGTTGATGTGCAGGACATGCACGCAGCGAGGAACCCAACGGTGAGCAGGGCCAGGATCAACGGTGAGACGTTATCGCTGATGAACTTCGGGTAGAGCATCTCAGCCTCAACCTCGCTCGTTGGCATTGGATACAGAGCGCTCAGTCCTAGGGCCGTCAAGAAGCAGCACAAATAAATCAGTCCCATTAGCCCGGCACCCAAGATCAGGCCTCGCCTTGCTGATTTTTTGTCGCGAGCCGCCCAGATCTTCTGCCAAGGGTCCTGCTCTGCGACCCAGCCGGGCAAAAGGGCCATTTGAAACACCAACGCACCCATGATTCCGCCCATGACAAAGGGGTTCCACCAATCCGGTCCTCTAGCAATCGCTGTAGCTGTGATTGACAAGCCTTCTCGTACAGGCAGCAGCAGAGCCATTATGGCGACGGATACCGCTAGACCCGCTAGCAGTGCATACTTAGGCAAGTCGGCCCAGACCACGGCACGAAAGCCTCCAAAGCTGACGTAAAAGGCCACCGAAATAGCCATTATCAGGATAGCATAGAGCGGCTTGATCCCGAAGAAGGTACCAAGGACCAGCTTGAACCCTATGAAATCTGTGACCGAGAAGAGCACCATCATGATTGTGATGGCCACTGCGACTGGCGCCCTTATCAGTGGGTCGTATCTAATCTCCATGAGCTCGGGCTGAGTCAACGCAGGGATATTCTTGATTCTTCCTGAGATGGCCGCAATTATCAACAGCGCGGCAATGTTGGGGAAGACCCAAACCCATATTGAGCCTACGCCGATGAGAAGAAATAGGCCGGTAGCCAGCAGCAATGCGCTCGCGTTGATCCAAGAGGCAGCCGTGGACAAGCCTATGATTCCAGCACCTAACTCCCTTCCAGCAAGCCAGAAGTCAGTGACCGATTTCTGCCTGCGCGATGTGAGAAGGCTGATGCCTATTAGCATCGATATGAACAGTGCAAGGATTACCAGGAATATATGATAGGGCTCCATCTGATCACTTCAGGCGGCAATGATCTGGGGGTATTTAACACATCGGACAGCTCGGCTTAATCGAGAAACAAATTGATTTGATTTAGATCAACTCTTTCTTTCTTCTTCAAAAATTTCGAAGTGACAAAATGATCACCAAATACTTAAATAAAAAATGCACTGGCTCTAAGGAGGTTGTTTGATGAGAAGCGACATTACCAAAGTCGGCGTAGAGCGCGCGCCCCACAGGGCTCTTTTTAAGGCCACTGGCCTAACAGATGAGGAGATAAAGCGCCCCTTCGTGGGGGTAGTGAACTCCTGGAACGAGTTTATCCCTGGCCATATTCACCTGGACAGGATCGGACAAGCGGTCAAGGCAGGCATACGGACAGCAGGCGGTGTGCCCTTCGAGTTCCAGACCATCGGTGTCTGCGACGGAATAGCAATGGGCCACGCCGGCATGAGGTACTCATTGCCCAGCCGAGAGCTGATAGAGGACTCCATTGAGATCATGGCCCAGGCCCACCAGCTCGACGGCCTGGTTATGATCCCGTCCTGCGACAAGATAGCCCCGGGGCACCTCATGGCCGCTGGAAGGCTGGACCTTCCGACCGTTGTTGTTACCGGGGGGCCCATGCTGCCCGGTTACGCGTGCGACAGGGACCTGGATCTAATCAACGTCTTCGAGGGCTGGCAGTCGGGAGGCGAATCCCTGGCCGTCCTTGAGGAGATGGCCTGCCCTGGTGCTGGCTCCTGCGCTGGGCTCTTCACTGCGAACACCATGGCCTGTCTGACCGAAGCCCTTGGCCTGAGCCTTCCTGGATGCGCAACGACTCATGCCGTGGATTCGCGAAAGATAAGGATCGCCAAAAGATCCGGTTCCAAGGTCATGGAGATGATAGAATCAGGCCTCACCGCCCGCCATATTGTAACCGACAAGGCAATAGAGAACGCAATACGCGTCGACATGGCCATTGGAGGCTCTACGAACACCGTGCTCCACATGCCGGCCATAGCCTCCGAGTTTGGACTGAACCTTGATCTTGAAATGTTCGACGAGATGAGCAGGGAGACGCCTCACCTAGTCAACCTTCGGCCCGGCGGTCCCCATCACATGATAGATCTGGACAGGGCGGGAGGTATACCCGCGATCCTAAGTAGACTGAAGTCGAAGCTGAACCTGGACGCGATGACTGTGACTGGTCGCACTCTAGGCCAGGAGATCGCGGACTTCCACCCAATCAACCCAGAGGCTAACGCCAAGGTCATCGCCACTCTTGATTCGCCAGTGCACCCTGAGGGCGGAATAGCCATCCTATGGGGAAGCCTGGCACCCGAGGGGGCTGTGGTAAAGCAGACCGCGGTTTCAGCGTCAATGCTAAGACACACCGCTCCTGCGGTCATCTACGACTCAGAAGAGGAGTCCATGAAAGGGATCGTCAACGGTCAAGTGAAGGCTGGAGATGTGGTGATAATCAGGTACGAAGGTCCAAAAGGCGGTCCCGGCATGAGGGAGACCCTCGCGCCGACGTCGGCCATAGCCGGCGCAGGACTGAGCGAGTCGGTGGCCCTCATCACAGACGGACGATTCAGTGGCGGAACGCGCGGCCCATGTATTGGCCATGTCTCGCCTGAAGCGGCGGTGGGTGGGCCGATTGCCCTGGTCCGAACAGGAGATAAAATCAGCATAGATATTCCGGGAAGGAAGGTCGATCTTCTGGTGGACCCGGCGGAACTTAAAGAGAGACAGAAATCCTGGAAGCCGCCAAAGCCGAAGTTCACCGGAGGTGTACTGGCCAGGTACATGAACTCCGTGACCTCGGCCAGCAAGGGCGGAGTGCTCAGATGACTGGGTTGAGGTGTTTCGTGGCTGTCGAGCTGCCGAAGAACATGCGCGATGAGATCAGACTGATTGAGGATGGGCTATGTATGCCCGGATTGCGTTTAGTCAAGCCCGATCTCTGTCACATCACACTGAAGTTTCTGGGGGATGTACCTACGCAGAAGATAGGGAAGATCTGCGAAACGCTTCGCTCGGTTCGGGTATCTCCCTTCAACGTCGCAGTCTGCGGAATGGGAGCCTTTCCCGGGAGATCAATCAGAGTTGTCTGGCTGGGATTGGAAGGTGACTTCTCAGATCTTTTTCGCCAGGTAGAGGACTCACTGAGTCACTTAGGTTTCGAGCGTGAGAGACGAAAGTTCAGCCCTCACGTCACCCTAGGCAGGGTAGGAAGGCCCTCCCAGGAGTTGTCTGGTCAGATCGCGATCAGGCTAGAGAAGTTTGCCAAAGTCGATTTGGGAAGCTTCTCTGTGGACCGGTTTTTCCTGAAGAAGAGCACTCTGACCAGGGAGGGTCCCATCTACGAAGACCTCGCCGAGTTCCTTCTGCAACCTCCTGGATGAAGTGCTGAACACGGTCAGGCCCACTCCGTATGAGAGAGCCGAGCTGAGGATAGCTGCAGACGAAATTCTATCGAAGATCGTTGAGCTTGCCATGTCCAGAGGTATTGCTTGCCGGCCAATGCTGGTCGGATCCGTATCCCGATCCACATGGCTTGCCGGAGACCACGACCTGGACATATTCTTGGCAGTTCCCGAAGATGCCGACTTAGCTGAAGCTCTGGAGCTAGCCAGATCAGTAGCCCCTGTACACGAGGAGAAGTACGCAGAGCATGCTTACGTCCATGCCAAAATAAACGGCTTCGATGTGGATCTAGTGCCCTGTTATCTCCTAAAGGACGCTTCCCGGATCAAGTCAGCTGTGGACAGGACCCCCTTCCATACTAAATATGTGTCCGAAAGGGTAAAAGGACTAGAGGATGAGGTTTTGCTACTGAAGCAGTTCATGAAGGGAATAGGAGTATACGGATCTGAGTTAAAAGTGGGTGGCTTTTCTGGCTATCTCTCTGAGCTGCTTGTCCTGCGGTACGGCTCTTTTCCGGTCGTCCTGGAGTGTGCATCCTCCTGGCGGCCCGGTGAAACTATAGACCTGGAGGCTCACTCCACAACCTCCCATCAGGATCCTCTTATTGTAGTAGACCCCGTGGACCCAAATAGAAATGTGGCCGCTGCACTGACACTGAATAGGATGTTCCAGTTCACCGCCGCAGCCCGCTGCTTCCTGAAAGAGCCTGATACGACGTTCTTCTTTCCCCCGGACCAGAAGCCGATTTCAGACGAAGACTTATTGAAACAGATACAAGAAAGAGGAAGCACACTCCTGCTGCTGGATTTTGAGGCACCTCCAATGGTGGAGGACGTGATCTTCCCTCAGCTCAGAAAGGCAGAGGAGTCCATCCGAGCCATGTTCAAGAGAAACGGCTTCTCGGTGCTCCGCAGCGACGTGGACTGCCATCCTGTAAACGGTATCACCCGGGCCAGGATGCTGTTTGAGTTGGATGTTTGGGAGTTGCCTCGGATCATCAGACGCCAGGGACCACCTATCTGGGAAGCAGAGCACTTATCCAGGTTTCTATCTTCGCACCCCAAGCCATCATCAGGGCCTTACATCGAGGATGGAAGGGCAATTGTAGAGATACAAAGGAAATATACTAGAGCATCGGATCTGCTGGAAAAAGAAGTTGGCACTCTTTCATTAGGAAGACACCTGACCATGCAGGTCCAGAAAGGGCACGATATATATGTGGGTTCCGAGCTGGTCCAAGTTAAGGATCAGGGATTCAGGACTTTTATGGCAGGATATCTGGTTGCCAGATTCAGGATGTGCTGATCATCTTGATTAGGCTATCTAAAGCAGCTCCAGTAGGCGCTCTGCACTTTCTTCACCTCTTCTATCCTCTTGGCAATACTTGGGTCCACACCCTTTATATTGGGCACCACACCCTGGAAGGCCTTAATCTCGGCCACAACCGCCTCAGCCTGAGCCTCTAAGTTATAGCCCCCTTCCAGGGTAGCAGCTAATCTACCCTGGCAGCAGATATCAGCTATCTCTTTAACAACGCCAGCCATAGCGCCAAAGCCGGCGGAGGTTAGTTTCATGCCGCCCAGAGGGTCTGCTCTGTGAGGATCATGGCCGGCGGATACTAGGACTATATCAGGCTTGAACTCCAGTGCAACAGGTTTCAGTATCTCTCTGAATGCCATGAGGATTCCCTCGTCACCTGTTCCCGATGGAAGAGGAACGTTGACCTTGGTGCCTTCTGCACCTTCAGTTCCTACATCGGTCATGCGACCGGTGCCAGGGTAGTGGGGAAACTGGTGGGTGGAGAAGTACATCACCATTTTATCGGAGTAGAATATGGCATTGGTGCCGTTGCCATGATGTACATCCCAGTCCACAATGAGGATTTTCTTTAACCCCTGGGCTTGGGCATGCCGGGCGGCAATAGCCACGTTATTGAAGATACAGAACCCCATCCCACGATTGGGCATGGCATGGTGGCCGGGGGGCCGCACAAGGGCAAAGGCGCAGTCGAAGCCGTCTATTACTGCGTCCACGGCCGCGATGGTGCCGCCTGCGGCCATCAAGGCCGCATCGTAGGAAGCCCTGGAGAGGACGGTGTCAAGGTCGAGGTGCCCTCCGCCCTGCTCACAGATTGACTTTACCTGATCAATGTACCTGTGTTCGTGGACCGCAGCTACTTGGTCTACGGTGGCCTGCTTTGGAGTTATGAACTCCACTTTAAGGTCTTCCGAATGGATCTTATCCAGGATGGCAGTGAGCCTCTCTTTTCTTTCCGGATGGGAGCCGGTATCGTGTTGGAGATAGATTGGATGGTAAACTACGCCAGTGGGTTTCATATGGGATTCTAGGTTAGCATGCATACGTGAAAATAGTTTCCACCAAAGGAGGTTTGGTCTCATTCATAGTTTGTGACATTATTCCAGCCATGAATTGCTTTGCTCATTTATCTTTATATATTCATTTAGTAAAATATATTATGTTTTTATACCTATAACCCATGCAAGCTGGTCAAAATAGTTGTCCGAGAGATTAAGCATTAAAGAGGCATAGGACAAAGTATTTTTATTCACATGACGCTCTCTCACCGCGCAACCTTTGATGCATAGAGATATGATTCAAAAATGGGATCAAAGGACCAAAAAAGATATAATAGGGAAATACTCTATCACTACCCAATAATCCCTTATGGGATTAGGAGGGTGATGTAGCTATATACACGTCTGAGAGTCGCCAGTTAGAGCTAGCGGTGCCAAGATGAGGGGTGCCATTACCTGCGGCATGGCGATCGAGGACCTTATTCGGGGAATAGTTATAGGAATATCAGACTGTATGTTGCAAACCGTATTCCGAAAGGGAAAATAGGAGGTTAAAAGATGAAAAAGTTGACCGCAATTATGCTCACAGCGATGATGGTTTTCCTCGCAACCGCGGTGGTTGTAACCGCGCAAGAAGTTGACGTGAGGGGAACGGTTACAAACGTGGGCGTGAACCAGTTCACCTGGGACAACTCCAGCTTCGCTGGATTCTACTATGATATAGACAAAAACCTTGGCGCTGAAACGTTAACCTTCAGGTTAACTGCTCCCACCGCAACGGGTGCAACGCTGAGCGACCAGCCGGATGCCAACAACGTCAGAGGCGTGGTTTACGAGACCAAAGCCCAGCTCAAGACCTTCAAGTACAAGCCTTGGGGCCAGTATGACGTTATTGGGTTCCTCGCAGACAAGTACTTCGCCGCATACGATCCGAATGTAACCGCGGACGTAACCAACGCAGGGGCGAAAGTAGCCTACCTCTACGACGCATCCAAGAACAGGAACCTCATGACAAACGAGCAGATCAGCAAGGTTCTAGTCGATGACAACACCGAGCAGACCATCACCTCGGCCAACCCACTCAAGCTCGAAGAGGGCTACCAGTTGGCCATCAAGTCTGTCGATGTCAAGGGCAACAAGGCCTACCTCGAGCTGTCCAAGAACGGACAGGTCGTTGACAGCGCAGTAGTTCAGCCGTCCATCGATAACGCCAAAATGGGAGACCAAACGTACTACTACAAGACTTCTCTCGGCGAGACCACTGACATCATCCAGGTAGCTGTTCACTTCAAGAACGCCTTCGCTGGAACCGACACCAACATCGCTACAGTCGACGGAGAGTTCCAGATATCCGACACAGTGACCCCGCTCAAGTCTGAGCAGGCTTACGACAAGATGTCCATCAGGAACGTTGATGCTACCGGCATGACCGTCACCATGGACAACAAGGACAACCAGATTACCCTCAGCAAGAACAAGGACGTCGTCCTGATGCAGAACGTCCACATCAAGACTGCCGACCAGGATGGCACAGCCGCTACGCCACTAAGGTACTATATATACAAGGCACTCACCGCCCCCGGCTCGTACCAGCTGCGCGGTACAGTCTC
>Ga0182011_10004868_pt1 | contig 10681 bp, 9 predicted proteins | sample 711E1DmetaG_FD_120481 | JGI IMG/M metagenome (GOLD analysis project Ga0182011, IMG submission 120481) | Permafrost microbial communities from Stordalen Mire, Sweden - 711E1D metaG | ecosystem: Environmental > Terrestrial > Soil > Wetlands > Permafrost | place: Sweden: Stordalen | collected...
CGGCGAGATCCGCGACGTCCGATACTCCTGGCGACGATTTCACTCCAAGCGCGGCCGATGGGAAAGTGGATGTGTTCTCCCCGCAGGACGAAGCGGCAGGCGGAGACGATGCCGTTCCGGCGACGAGTAGCGACTCCCATTCGTTCGTTGACCACGTCAGCGCGGTCGATACCCGCGCACCAAATCATTTTCTCCATAAGCGCCTGTCGGTAGAGACCTTCCAGATCTTCGCATTCGAGGTACCGCCGCGCGCGCTTCGCCCAGAGCTGCGGGGAACCTTCCGGTCGGTTGCGACGCAGCGAAATCCGGACGGTGGCGGTTCCGTGGAAGTCTTGCTCGTGAATGAGAAAGAGTTTGCCCGCTTTATCAACAACCAACCCGTGACCGCTACGTTCACCTCGAATCCATCCCGTCGCGGCGAGATTGATTGGAAGCTCGACGCTCCTGTAGATAATCCGCAGAAATACTATTTGGTGTTCCGGAATTCCTCGGCGGGGCAAGGCCCGAGCCTGGTGGACGCAGACTTTACCGCCAGCTTCGAGTGAGTGAGGTCTGTGCCACCGTCAAATCCCTAGATTGACACGACCGTGGAATCCCAGAGCCTGCCCTGAGCCTTGCTTGCGGCAAGTGAATGATGGACTTTCACCTACTGCGGCGGGGCGGGGCGGTGTTGGAACGGAATCTCCACTTCGGAATAGCTGCCCGGCGTTGCTGCATCCACTGCGGCCACGACCCGTTCAACGTAGCGGCGCAGAGTGGGCCATTGCTGATTGCCCAGAACCACGAACGCGATTTTCCGGCCCGTCAGGTTTTGCTGGTAACGCATGTTCTTGTCGGTCGTCAGCAAAAGGTCGAACCCTTCCGCCTCAGCCGCCGCGATCAGGTCGCCATTCACAAGCCGGTCCCATCCGCGCTCGATTGCTTCAACGACTGTGTGGCCCTTTAGAGCAGATCGGAGCGGGGCGGGAGTGCCGTTATCGAAAAGTATGAGCATCGGCCACTTGGGCGGACGGCGGGACGGGAGGCGCGTCCAGGCTCCGCGCCGCGAATTCGATCACGGCTACAACCTGTTCATGCGACAAATGGAACCACTCCATAATCTCGATGATCGAGGCGCCCACTTCCAGATTGTCGAAGACAACGGAGACGGGGGTCCGCGTGTCCCGGAAAACCCAGGCTCCACTGCGCTTGCCGGGAATGCTTTCTACGGCGGGACACTGGGACCAATCGAGAGTTGCCATGTGGTTACCCTCCGTTCAATGTAGTTTACTACCACAGTTGGGCGGCTGCCTCACATGCACGACCGTGGAATCCCAGAGCCTGCCCTGAGCTTGTCGAAGGGTCTCGGGAAGCGGGAGACCCTTCGACAAGCTCAGGGCAGGCTCTGGGGCACCCCCGGCCCAGGTTAGCGCCCAAAAAACGGGCGCGAACCTGGGGCACCGTGCTTTTGCACGGCTCGGTGCCAGAACTCAGCCCGGTCGGTCCGGTTTCGACGGGTACAACGGCTTGATAATCTACAGGCACCCCGTGTAGTTGAGATGAGCGAAAGGGTGGGGCACCCGGCGCACAGGACGCGCAAGCATCGGGACGCCAACGGCTCATTTTTAATGCATCGAGAGAATGCCTTGCAGCGGATATCAGAGCGCCAGCAGGGTAGGGGTCCTTCGACTCCGCTGGGTCATGCGCTTCGCGCTTGACCCGGCTCCGCTCAGGATGACAGGGGTGTGGAGGGTGGAAAAAGCCGGGCCGAGCTTTGCCCGGCTTGGACGGGCGAGGACCGTCCCTCCACTAGCAAAAACAGCCGCAACTTCTTCTCCGTTCGTCTCATCTAAACCTTGACAATGATTCACTCAGGTTATAGCATGGCCTAGAGCATAATCATCATTTTATTGATTTCAAAGCACTTATAGTATCGGAGGATACGCTTATGGGAAAGATTATTGGAATTGACCTTGGCACCACCAACTCCTGCGTCGCGGTTATGGAGGGTGGAGAGCCGAAAGTTATACCGAATGAAGAAGGTGGACGGACTACGCCTTCGGTCGTCGGATTCACCAAGACCGGCGAACGGCTGGTGGGGCAGGTCGCCAAGCGGCAGGCCATCACCAATCCGGAGAACACGGTCTACTCGATCAAGCGGTTCATGGGACGCCGCTATGACGAGGTCAGTGAAGAATTGAAGATGGTCCCTTACAAGGTGGAGCGGGACGGCGACAACGTAGTGATCGTGGCGCAGGGCAAGAATTTTACCCCGCCCGAGATCTCGGCGATGATTCTGCAAAAGCTGAAGAAGGCGGCGGAAGACTATCTCGGCGAGAAAGTCACCGAGGCGGTCATCACCGTGCCGGCGTATTTCAACGACGCGCAGCGGCAGGCTACCAAGGATGCGGGCAAGATCGCTGGGCTCGACGTGAAACGCATCATCAACGAGCCGACCGCGGCCGCTTTGGCTTACGGGCTCGACAAGGGCAAGGACGAGACCATCGCCGTGTACGACTTTGGCGGCGGCACGTTCGATATTTCGATCCTCGAAGTTGGCGAAGGAGTGGTCGAGGTCAAGGCCACCAACGGCGACACGCACCTGGGGGGCGACAACATCGATCAGCGGCTGGTGGATTGGCTGATTGACGAGTTCAAGAAGAATGAAGGCCTCGATCTGCGCGGCAAGGGCAACGAGATGGCTTTGCAGCGTCTGCGGGATGCGGCGGAGCGCGCCAAGATTGAACTTTCCACCACCATGGAGCACGAGATCAATCTGCCGTTCATCACGGCGGATGCTTCCGGGCCCAAGCACCTGGTGGTTAAGCTGACGCGCGCCAAACTTGAATCCATGATCGAAGACATTTTGCAGCGGTCGGTGGGCCCGTCGAAGCAGTGCTTGAAAGATGCGGGTATCGACGCCAGCAAGATCAACGAAGTGGTGCTGGTCGGCGGACAAACGCGCATGCCGCGCATTCAGCAGATTGTAAAAGAACTGTTTGGACGCGAAGGCCACAAGGGCGTGAACCCGGATGAAGTGGTGGCGATCGGCGCTGGAATTCAGGGTGGCGTGCTTGGGGGCGAGGTCAAAGACCTGCTGCTGCTGGACGTGACTCCGCTGACTTTGTCGATTGAAACGTTGGGCGGCGTGGCTACGCCGATGATCCCGCGGAACACTACGATTCCGACGAAGAAGACGGAGACGTTTTCGACGGCGGCTGATAGTCAGACGTCGGTGGAAGTGCATGTGCTGCAGGGCGAGCGTCCGCTGGCGGCGCAGAACCGGACTTTGGGCAAATTCCATTTGACGGGACTGCCACCAGCCCCTCGGGGGATTCCGCAGATTGAAGTGACGTTTGACATTGACGCGAACGGCATCCTGAACGTGACCGCAAAAGATAACGCCACGGGCAAGGATCAGAAGATCACGATTACATCGTCTTCGGGCTTGTCGAAGGAAGAAGTCGAGCGCATGGCGAAGGAAGCGGACGCGCACTCGGCCGAAGACAAGAGCCGGCGGGAAGAGATCGAGGCCAAGAATCAGCTCGACTCGATGGTCTACAACATCGAGAAGATGCTGAAGGAGCATGGCGACAAGATCTCGGGCACCGAACGCGGCGACGTGGAGAACGCGCTGGCCGACGCGAAGAAGGCCATCGAAGGCGGCAACAAGGCACAGATGGATTCGGCGCGCGAGAAGCTGACCACGGCATCGCACAAGCTGGCGGAGCAGATGTACAAGGCGACGCAGGCAACTCCTGGGGCGGCACCGGGCGCGACTGGCGCGGGTCCGACCGACGGAGGAGGCGCGGCGTCCGGCACGGACGGCGCGGCCAAGAAGAAGGACGAAGGCGTGATCGACGCTGAGTATGTGGATGTCGACGAGAAGAAGTAAGCTGTCAGCCATCAGCCATCAGCTTTCAGGGGGCGCGTTGAGCGCCCCCAAGCTGCATCTAAAGCGTTAGAAGTTGTCATCCCTCACGAAGTGAGGGATCTGCAGTTGGGCGAGGAAAGAGGAAGGCGAATTGAGATTCGAAGTGAATGGTCAGATGTTTTTCGTGAACTTTGTCCCCGAAGAGGGGCGCTGGTACTGCTTCGCGCCAACCGCGACGGGAGTGCAGCGGATTCCCGTATCGATGGATGCCTCGCCATTTGAGGCGTTCACCGTGGCGGTGGATGAGCAAGCGAAGGAAGTGGTGAACTGAGTTGTCGGCGCGCTTTTCAGAATTGTCATCCTGAGCGGAGCAAGACCTTCACGAAGTGAAGCTCTTGCGGAGTCGTAAGGACTCCATACCCGCGTGAGCTGCGATTGAACTCGACAGGACGTTCTCTCGATGCAGTCGATGTCTTGTGCTGGTGGCACACCGTCGCCGTCGCGGGGAAGAATTCCCTGACGCGATTGTCGTCGACTTCGCCGATGACCATGTTCCGCCCAAGGCGACAGGAGTAAGCGGTGACGGACCAGAAGCGGTACTGGGTCTACATGGTCGCTAGCCGCACTGGCACTCTCTACATTGGAATGACGAACAATTTGTACGTCCGCGTTCTGCAGCACAAGAGCGGAGAGATCGAGGGCTTCTCCAGCAAATATCACTGCGACCGTCTAGTCTACTGGGAGAGTTTCGATGACGTTCTCAAGGCCATCGATCGCGAGAAGCAGCTCAAGGGATGGCGGCGGACCAAGAAGATCGTTCTGATCGAGTCCGTGAATCCGCGATGGGAAGACTTGGCGGAGAAGGCGGGCGCGGAAATGGTGTTTGCTGGACAGTCGATTACAGCGCGGTGAGAACGCCTTGCGTTGCCGCTGGTCGTATTGACAGGCATGGGGTCCTTCGACTCCACTTTGTCATCGGCTTCGCCAATGACAAAGCTCCGCTCAGGATGACACAATTGAAGGTTGAGCTCTTGATGTAAATTCGCACCTAGACATGGCCACCCAAACCAAAGACAAAGACTATTACGGCGTTCTCGGAGTAAAGAAGACCGCCTCGGTCGAGGACATCCGCAAGGCGTTCCGCAAGCTTGCGCGCAAGTATCATCCGGACGTCAATCCCGGCGACAAAACCGCTGAGGAAAAGTTCAAGACTCTCTCCGAGGCCAATGACGTCCTCAGCGATCCCAAGAAGCGGAAGATTTACGACCAGCTTGGGTTCTACTCCGACAACATCGATGCGGCTACGGCGGACGCCTATGCGCGCGGCGGCGGCCAACCCGGCGCCGGCCCCGGCGACTTTGGCGGAGGCTTCTCGGGAGGAGGCCGGCAGCCCGGTGCGCAAAGCAACGTCGATTTCGGAGGCTTCGACTTTTCCGATCTGTTCGAAGGCGCGCGCGCTGGCGGACGAAAGAGTCCGACCGGCGGAAGCGGCGGGTTCAAGGATATCTTTTCCAGCATTTTCAGTGGCGGCGGGCACGGTGGGGCGGCCGAGGAAGGCCCGGAGCCGGGCAGCGATCTGGAGTATCAAGTCAACGTGCCGTTCTGGACTGCGATCCGCGGCGGAGTAATGAAGTTGAATATCGCCCGGCGCGATGTCTGCGGGAACTGCCATGGCAATGGCTTCATCGAAGCTCCGGGAGTATGTCCTCAGTGCCACGGCAAAGGAACGATCGAACAGACGGGCGGACGGATGAAGTTCAACGTCACCTGTCCGCGATGTCATGGGACGGGCAAGAATATTTCGACCTGCCCGGTCTGCCACGGCGAAGGCAGCGTCGAGCGCACCGATCCGCTGGAGATCCGTATCAAGGCGGGAACGCGCGATGGGCAGCGCATTCGCATCGCAGGCAAAGGCAATGCCGGCCTGCGCGGGGGCGGAGTCGGCGATCTTTACGTCATTATCCGCATGGGCGAACACGCGCTCTTCCACCGCGAGGGCGACGACATCCACATCACGGTGCCGGTGACGGCGGTAGAAGCGGCGCTGGGATCGAAAATCGAAGTGCCCACCATTGATGGCCGCAGCATGTTGAAGATTCCTCCGGGAACGCAGTCCGGCCAGAAGCTCAGGCTGCGCGAAAAGGGCGTGCCCTCGGCAACCCAGGACGGAGTGCGTGGAGACGAGATCGTCGAAGTGAAGATTACCGTGCCTATGCCTCGCGATGAGAAGACCAAAGAACTGCTGCGCGAACTGGCCAAGCTGAATCCAGAGGACCCGCGGGCCGAGTTGTGGGGGAAAGTTTAGAGTCAAGAACTTTTAACCACGGGGCACACAGAGGAACCTGTGGTTATAGGTTTTCCAGCCAAACAAGGCACAGCGGCTCACATCGGGCCCGCAGGCGTGTTTTTCGCGAGTCCAAAATGAGTCCACCTGCAGGTGCTGGAGAGTGCCTGCGGGAGTGTCCGCGTGAGACTAGGAAAGTCTCTGGGCGCAGTCAGGAAAGGTTGAGGAGGTTCTGGATCCTCGCAACTAGGAGGCGCAGGTCAACGGGCTTCTGCATGAAGGATGCGTTGGGCAAGTCGTCTAGCACATCGCCCGGGTACCCGGACATCCAGATCACTTTTGCTTCAGGATGGATCTGGATAATTTTCGGCGCCAAGGCCGTTCCTCGCATGCCGGGCATTCCGATATCGGTCAGCAGAATATGGATGGGGTCTTTTCGCGCCTCGGCCATCTGCAGGGCGGATTTGCCATCTTCGGCCGAAAGAATATCGTAACCGCAGGTTTGCAGGTACTCGCACATGACCTCCCTCAATCCGGGCTCATCTTCTACGAGAAGAATGGTTGCCGTTCCCCTTACTGGGGATGAAGGAACATCCTGGATGGGGGCTGGAGATGGCAGGGATTGAGATTGGGGCAGGTATATGCGAAAAGTGGTTCCCTGTCCGACCTCGCTGTAGACCCAAACGAAACCCTCGCTCTGTTTCACAATTCCGTAGACCATGGACAGACCCAGGCCGGTGCCCTTGCCCACGGCTTTGGTTGTGAAGAAGGGATCGAAAATTCTGTCGCGAGTCTGCTGGTCCATCCCGCAACCGGTGTCAGTGACGGAAAGACCAACATAACGTCCGGACGGGACCTGGGCGCCGTGGCGGCGGCAGACTTCCTCGTCAAGTTCGGCGAGGGAGGTTTCGATGAGCAACCGGCCGCCATGGGGCATGGCATCGCGGGCATTCACCACCAAGTTCATGATGACGTGCTCGAGTTGGAATGGGTCGGCATGGACAACACCCGGCGTCGCCATGGGCGTGACAGTAAGTTCGATGTCTTCGCCGACCAGCGTGGGCAGCATCTTGCAGACGGTGGTGACGACGGAATTGATATCGACGTACGCCAGCTGTTGTGGCTGTTTGCGGCTGAAGGCCAAGAGCTGCGCGGTAAGAGAAGCGGCTCGGTCGCTGGCTTCAGGGACTCGATGCGCATGACTAACGACCGTTTCGGGATCAGCGGCGGACCGCTCTATCAGTTCCGTCCGAGTCCGTATGACCATCAGGAGATTGTTGAAGTCATGGGCCACGCCACCTGCGAGTACACCGATGGCCTCCATTTTCTGGGCCTGCAGGAGTTGACTCTCCAACAGGTGCTGTTGCGTAACGTCTTCGGTGAAGATAATGATGCCACCAGCTCCGGTATCAGCGTCTCCCCACGGCCTGACCTCCCATCGCAGCCAATGTTCCTTGCCATTTTGGTCGGTAAAGGAGTCTTGTTCGCTGCGCGAGACCTCGCCCCTCAGGCCGCGGCGGTGGATCTCCTTCCAACGCTCGGGAAGATCGGGAAAGACACTGTATTGGGATTTGCCGAGGATCGAGGCGCGGTCGAGACCATATTCTTTGCACCATCGTTTACTTACATCGATGTAGCACATGTTGCGGTCAAACATGGCCAAGCCAACCGGAGCACAGTCGATGAAGGTCCGGAGAATGTCGGCCTGCTCTTTTAGGGCTTCCTTCTTTTGCTCCAGTGCTGCGGTACGGGCAGCGACCGTGCTCTCCAGGTTGTCGTTGACCTCTTGGAGCCGCTTCAGAATGGCATAGATCAAGGCACCGCTGACGATGACGTACAGGAACCCCTTGGCGATACTCAGTTGCACGACGGTTTGTCGAGGGAGGTGGAGCTGGGCTACCAACTTGTCAGTCAGGGCGATCCAAAGTGCGGACAGAACGCAGTACATAAGCCCATAAAGAACGGGCCCCTTGAATCTCGGCGGAGCTTTTCGCATTACCATAGCCAGTCACGTAAGCGATGAAAGAAGAGCTAAAGAAGAGCTTTGGTAGGAGGACTACTAACAACCCGTATACGGTTTGGGAGAGCGACGATCTGTGATGCTGGTCACAGGCTAACGTGACTGCATCACATCACTGGAACATCGGGGTCTGGACCGGGCCCGAGCGCGCTTGGAAGTGGGGTGTGGCCTGGCCTATGCTGCAACTGCTCCGAGACGGATTCACCGCAAACAAGAAAAGCGTTAAGAACGCTTGTTTTCATCGATTTTGCAAGACCTTCGTGCTTGCCATTGTGTTCCAATGATAACTGGCGAGACATCTCGATTACATTCACCCCCCCCAATTGCGGGCGAACAAACAGAGCACGCTTGCGAGAACGCCTGGTTTCGCCAGGTATGGTTTTGATTTAGTATTGCGGCGAATTGATGCGTCGGATGCCGACGAAATCGAGGCCGTCTCACATGCGCTGCGCGCTAGGTATCGTGCTTCTGGTTTCTGCAGGATTTTCTCTTGGTCAGGGCCAATCCAACACCGTCACAATTGGGCAAAGGGTCCAAATAAAATCCAAGCTTCTGAAGCAGTCCAGGTCGCTCTCGATCTCCAAGCCGAACGACTATGAGGCCGGAACCGATCGTTACCCGGTGCTGTACTTGCTAGACGGCGAATCCAATTTCAACTTCACCGCGGAAATCGTCCACTTTCTGGCTGACAGCGAACGTATCCCCGATATGATCGTAGTCGGGATTGATAGCGGCGAGGTTGCGCAACGCACGCACGATCTCACGCCTCCGTCGCAGGTGGAGATCGAAAACCGTTTCTCACCGGGAAACGGTGGAGCCGATGCCTTTCTTGCTTTCATCAGCGGCGAACTCATCCCATATGTCGAACGGAACTACCGCACTCGGCCGTACAGGATCCTGGTCGGTCACTCTTTCGGCGGACTATTCGCCGTTCACGCTCTGACTACAAAACCTTCGCTGTTTAACGCGTACATTGCGATCGATCCTACCGCTGGATGGAACAATGGAGCTGAGATTGTGCGGGTACAGCACATTCTCTCCGAGTTGAAGGATCTCCGAGCTGACTTGTTCATCACCGCTGCCAATGATCTTGGGCGGGCAACGCCCGACGTTCAGCAACTCGCTGCGGCATTGGAGGCTAGCACATTGAAGGGCCTTCGTTGGAAGTTTGAATGGATGAAGGACGAGACTCACGCGTCGATTCCGCTGCGCGGTGTTTATTCGGGACTCTGCACAATATTTGATGGTTGGTACGTCACGGATCCGCTACGCCTTTTTGACGAGGGCGGCATCGAAGCAATCGACAAGCATTTCCGCGACGGTGGCGAGCGAGCCGGCTATGACCGTACTACGCCACCGTTCACCCTCTCGCTCGTAGTTGCTGGTCTAATCCGAAGAGGTAGCTTAGAAGAGGCTTCGACGGTCCTGCTGCGCGATCCCAAGGCTTACCCACCTCCGTGGAATCAACTCGATGCACTTGCGAGGGCATACTCTGAGCGTGGCAATGTCGAGCAGGCGATCCGCTATTACAGACTCTCCCTGCAAGAAAACCCGAACAACGCGTGGGCGAGGCAGAAGCTCACAGAGATGGGCGCGAATCGCGACACTCTCCCAAAGGAAAAACCGCAGTAGTTTGCGATTTTCCGCGCCTCTGCTAGCTTAAAACAGAACTTGCGTAACATCGCGATTCGCTCAAAACCACGATCACAGGGTCAAGGAGTGAAGTCGCCTAGTTACAACACCTATCGCGATTACGGCACCATCCTCCATGTGTGTTGGCGTTACACTGATGTCATGCGGAATGCGACCGTTCTGGCGCTTTTCATCTGCACAGTCGTTGTTGTAGGCAGTGCCGCCCAAACCACTCCACAGCTCTTGTCTCGTGCCGCTCGTTGTCTAGCTGTCGAGAACTTCCTGCCATCCTCTAGGGCCACAAGGCTGACTTTTGGCTATTTTCTTGATGAGAAATCCTATGCACCCGACAAGGAAATTTACGTAGTAATGTATGCGGCTCCCACTCGGTCGAATGGGCTAGTTTTTGCCATCGTCTTCACCGAACATCAGGGCCTTCAAGACTTCAATATTCAAAACAATGCCAGCTTCGTTTTGTCGAAGGATGGGCCTCATGGTGTTGATTTTGTAGACCCTCCGCTTGGCGGCACATGGACGCAGGAGCATCTCGCATCGGCCATCAGACAGATAGAAAAACAGCCGAGGTTTGCGATTTCTGTCAAAGATTTATCTGCCGCCGACGCTTCCATCCATTGCGAGTCGTACGCGGATCCTCAACCCGGTAAAGCCGAGCCAACGCCGCAGCCCTAGTCAATTGGCGTAATATCCCCATTACACTCAAAATTCCCCAATTGAATGCCAGCCCGCGTCCGATACGTGGAGTCTTGCCAGCCCTGTCCGCAAGGTCGAGTTCAAACCAATACAAATCACGCGGCCAGAATCTTGTCCCGCAACCCTCCGTACGCGAACGTCTTCACCATTTCATTCTCGTAAAAATCGTGCGGAAAGCCCA
>Ga0182011_10004869_pt1 | contig 10679 bp, 11 predicted proteins | sample 711E1DmetaG_FD_120481 | JGI IMG/M metagenome (GOLD analysis project Ga0182011, IMG submission 120481) | Permafrost microbial communities from Stordalen Mire, Sweden - 711E1D metaG | ecosystem: Environmental > Terrestrial > Soil > Wetlands > Permafrost | place: Sweden: Stordalen | collected...
CATCTACGCCTACGTCACGCTCAAGAGCGAGTACGAGACCAGAGAGTAGGAGGACGTCCGCAAGGAGTTGGTGCTTCACGTGCGCAAGGAGATCGGTCCTATAGCCACGCCTGACATCATCCAGTTCACGCCCGCTCTGCCGAAGACGCGAAGCGGCAAGATCATGAGAAGGATCCTGAGGAAGATAGCCGAGGGGACCGCGGACTCGCTGGGAGACACCAGCACGCTGGCCGAGCCCGGGGTGGTCGACCAGCTGATCGCGGGCTCCAAGGAGCTGATGGCCAAATAGGCATGAGGTAATAATACCGGCGACTGGTTTAGGAGGGGGATCGGGTATGACAGACGACATCAAGTTGGCAAATCCCGCCGTGCTGGGGTTGACCTGCTTCGGCCTCACGACAGTGATGCTGAACATCCACAACGCCGGCATCATCAAGATGGACCCGGCGATCCTGGGATTGGGGTTGTTCGTCGGGGGGCTCGCGCAGGTCATCGCGGGCATCATGGAGTTCAGGAAGGGCAACACGTTCGCCATGACCGCGTTCATAGCGTACGGTACCTTCTGGATGAGCCTGGTGTTCTGGGTGATGTCCGGATCGTACCGGTTCCTGGCGGTGCTCAACGCCGCGGGGTTCCAGGCGGGGGCCAAGGGCCTGGCATGGTACTTACTGCTCTGGGGTATATTCACGATACTGATGTTCATCGGGACGCTGAGGATAAACCGCGTCCTGCAGTTTGTGTTCCTGACCTTGATCGTGCTCTTCGTCCTGCTCGCCATCGGGTTCGGATGGGGCTCGACGGGCGTCATCAAGACCGCTGGTGTGGTCGGGATATTCACGGGCGCCGCTGCGATCTACCTGGCCGCGGCGGAGAACCTGGAGGAGATCTACGGAAAGGTCATCTTCCCGTTCTGGCCGTACAAGCCCGGTAACGGCGACTACAAGGCCAGCCCGGCGGAGGACCTCTAGGCAACGGCTTACAGAATGATCAAGGCCCGGGCTCGAGCCCGGGCCTTTTTCTTGCCCTCAGCGCTTTGAGAACGCCGCGGCCATCCCCGGCTTCAACTGCCCGTTGGTGTCCCAGATGCCCCAGTGGGCGCCCACCTCGCCCTCGTGCGCGGCCTTCCAGGGCTCGTCGAACGCCTCGAAGTAGAAATACCGCACTTTGTGGGCGCGCGCCCACGCGGTGAAGGCTCGCAGGTAATACGCCGCGTTCTCGGGGCTCGCGACCGCTTCGCCGTGCTGGGCGCCGGCCGACGGCCACCCGGTCTCGATGATGACCTCCTTGTTTCCCGCTGCAGCTTTCGTCTTCTTGTAGCTCGATTCCAGGTACTTGATCGAGCCCGCGATGCCGACGTTCTCCCAGTAGGGGAACATGTTGGCCACCAGCAGGTCGCAGGCGGCGACCACCCGCGGATGGTTTATGAGCTCGCCCCAGGTCTCACTGGTGGTGGTCGTCACCCCGGCGGCTTTCACCCTGTTGATATAGTCGATGAGCTTCTGTTCGTCCACGAAGTTGAAGTAGAGGCTCTCCTCGCCGATCACCGCCAGATCCACCTTGCCTGCCCGCGCCTGACTGATGAGGCCCGCGACCTCAACATCGTTGCGGGCCGGGTCGCTCTCGATGTCGGCGCCGAGGGCGACCTTGAGCCCCAGGGCCTTTGCCGCGGACGCGACGTCGGCCGCCGTCCCGGTCGAGCCGAACGTGCGTATCGAATCGGTGTAGGGCACGACTATGCCCAGGAGATGGTCGGCCGTGTCGGGGGGAACGTCCGACGCGGGGGTCCCCTGGGTGTAGGGGCTGAAGCAGAGCCCCGAAAGTCTGTCGACCGGGGTGGTGGACGACTTGGCGCCGGTGGCGGGAGTGGAGGCGCCCGCCGTGATCCCGGGCGCGGAGACCTGTTTCGCCGCGTTGGTGCACGACAGCCCGCCGATCGCGATGAGCAGCAAGCACCCGGTCAAGGCCGCCGTCAGCGCACGCCGGCGCCGCGACCTTCCAGGCGGTCTTCCGTTCGGTACTCCGTTCACGCCCAAAGCTCTTCTCTCTATCGCAAATCGGTGCTCACCAGTTTCTTCTAGCCCGCGGCTGCCTTGCCTCCCACCGCGCGCGGCAGGAAAACCATGCGCTCGCAAGAATAGGATTTGCCGCCGAGGGCAACAGGCTGGTGGGAGCCGTCTGCGTGCACCGCGCGGCCGAGTGAGGCGTCCGCGTTAGGCCAGGGTCTCGCGCCTGACCAGCTCGCGGTAGGCCGTCATGATCTGCCGCGTCACCGGCCCCGGGCAGAAAGTCATCAGGTGGGTGCCGAACTGCCGTATCGGCATGACCTCCAGCGTGCTCGCCGTCGCGAACGCTTCCTCACAGGACATGAGGGCATCGGTGCCTTCCATGATCTCCTCGACGCGCAGGCCCTGCTCCAGCGCTGTCTCGATGACGGCCTCGCGCGTTATCCCGGGCAGGAAACCGCAGCCCATGTTGGGCGTCTGCAGCACCGAGTCCTTCACCATGAAGACGTTCCAGCTCGGGCCTTCGGCGACGTTGCCGGCGCTGGTGAGCATCACGGCGTCGTCGAATCCCCGGTCGTATGCTTCCTGCCGGGCGAACATCCCGTCCATCCCGTTGCCCGACTTGATGCCTGCTAGAGGTGAGGACGCGTTGCGCTTGATCCCGGAAATGGTGACCGAGACCCCCCGCTCGTAGGACTCGGCCGACGGCGCCTGGTATGGGTGGGCGATGATGAATATCCCGGCCTCGCCGGGCCTGGTGAGCCCTTTGGGCCCGGCGGTCGGCCCGCCGGTGATGGTGATCCGGACGTAGGCGTCCACACCGGAGTCGAGCCCGTTGGCCTCGAGCAGCTCGGCGACGGCGACCTCGATCTCGGCGCCCTCCATCGGCGGCTCGATGCGCATTATCCGGCACCCCTCGAAGAGGCGCTCGACGTGCCTGTGGAACCTGAACGGGCGGCCGGAGTAGGCGCGCAGCGTCTCGAACACGGAGTCACCGTAGAGGACCGCGCGATCACTCACCGGGATCAGGGCATTCGACGCGGGCACTATCTCGCCGTTCAGGAATGTGAGCTCTTCGGGCATCGAAGGCCTCCAGACTGAGGTCGTTCACGGGTCGACGCGTGCGTTCATGATAACGCAAAAAGGCGCCTGTCCCCTTTTTGCGTTTTGCACCCCTATTCCGCGCGGGCGCCGGTGATGGCGGCGAACATGGCCTTGCCCTTGTCCAGCGTCTCCTGGAACTCGGCCTCCGGCTCGCTGTCGGCGACGATGCCGCCCCCCACCTGGAAGTAGACGCGCGCGCCCTTGATTATCATGGTGCGGATGGCGATGTTGAGGTCGCTCTTTCCGTTCATCCCCAGGTAGCCGATCGCTCCACAGTAGACGCTGCGGGCCGTCGGCTCCAGCTCGTCGATTATCTCTATGGAGCGGATCTTGGGCGCGCCGGTGATGGAGCCGCCGGGGAAGGTGGCGCGGATGAGGTCGATCATGTCCCGACCCTCGTGCAGCTTTCCCACGATCGTGGAGACCAGGTGGTGCACCGTGGCATAAGATTCCAGCACCGCGTGCTCCTGGACGACCACGCTGCCGTACTCGGAGACGCGCCCCAGGTCGTTGCGCTCGAGGTCGACGATCATGGAAAGCTCCGCGCGGTCCTTCTTTGAAGCAAGGAGCTCCCGCTTGCTCTGTTCGTCCCGCTCGGGGTCGTCGTATCGGCGGCTCGTCCCCTTTATCGGCCGGGTCTCGATATAGTCGCTGTCGACCTTCAAGTAGCGCTCAGGCGATGATGAGGCGACCGCGAACCCGCCGAAGTTCAGGTAGGCGCTGAACGGCGCGGCGTTGAGGACGCGCAGCCTCCGGTAGAGGCTCCAGGCGCTCTCGACCAGCGGTGCGCTGAAGCGCTGGGAGAGGTTGGCCTGGTAGATATCGCCGGCCAGGATGTACTCCTTGACCTTGCGGACCGAGTCCTTGTACTGCTCAGGGGTGAAGCCGCATTCGAAGGCCAGCTTGGAGTCCGAGGCCGCCTGCCGCGGGTTCAGTATCGCCGCGCTTCTGGCGCGGGTCCCGGGTACCAGGCGTTCGCGCGCCTCCTGTTCGACCTCGGACAGGCCCGCCTCGTCGGGCGCCGAGACCAGCAGCCAGGTGCGTTCGGTCTGAGAGTCGAAAGCTACCACCCTGTCGAAGAAAGCATAGGCGAGCTCCGGCAACCCCAGGTCGTCCTCGACGGACTCGGGGAGCCGCTCGATGTAGCGCCCCAGCTCGTAGGACAGGTAGCCGATCCCGCCGCCAACAAAGGGCGGCAGTCCCTCGGGACAGTCGCCCGGCGCGATGGCGCGCGCGCGATGCCCCATCCGCAGCGCCTCCAGCGGGTCCATGCTCTCCAGCTCCAGGACCTCTCCTTCGCGCTGGATGAAGCGCGCCGTCCTGCCGCTGGTGGTCAGCACCAGGTAGGGGTCGAAGCCAGCGAACGAGTAGCGCCCGTAGCGCTCCATGCGCAGGCTCGAATCCAGGAAACAGGAGTACGGCCTCTCCGCCACCTCGTCGAAGATGTCCTCGATCCGCCGATCGTCTTCGAGCTCTATCGCGCGCAGCAGGACCGGCTCCGGCTCCCGCCGCCACAGGACCTTCTCCAGCGACATCAGGCCTCCAGGAAATTCGAAAGGATCTGCATGCCCGGCTCGGTCATGAAAGACTCGGGGTGGAACTGTATGCCCTCGATGGGGTGCTCGCGGTGCCGGACCCCCATCACCACTCCGTCCTCGGTCCGGCTGGTCAGCTCCAGGCAGTCGGGCAGGGAATCGGGGTCTATCACCAGCGAATGGTACCTCGCCGCGGCGAAGGGCCCGCCCACGTCCTTGAAGACGCCTTTGCCGTCGTGGTGCACCATGGACGTCTTGCCGTGCATCACGCTGTCCGCCCTGACCACCTGTCCGCCGAACGCCTCGCCGATGCACTGGTGACCGAGGCAGACGCCGAGCGTCTTGATCGACGGCCCGTACTCGAGCAGGATGTCCTTGCTGGTGCCCGACTCCGCCGGCGTCTTGGGCCCCGGCGATATCACGATGCCGTCGGGCTTCACGCGCTTCACGTCGCGCGGGCGGATGCGGTCGTTCCTGAAGACCACCGTGTCCGCTCCCAGCATGCCCAGGAACTGCACGAGGTTGTAGGTGAACGAGTCGTAGTTATCGACCATCAGTATCCTCTTGCCGGCCATTTCATCCCTCCAAAAAGGAATAAAAAAACCCAGCCATACGGCTGGGTGCCGCCCGCGGGGGCGCCTTATACATACCGTTCGAGCCATCACTTTCAGCTCGGCGTGTATTCTACCCGCGGTTTCGGGCAATTGTCCAGAGAGTCTCAGAGCGAGAACTCATCCTTGAGGCCCGGGATCACCTGGAGCGCGTTCTTGTAGCAGAGCGCCTCGTAGCTGTCGCCCGGCAGGCCCACGTCGGAGAGTTCCTCCACAACCCGCTTGCGGGAGACCAGCGGGAAATCGCTGCCGAACAGGGCCTTGTCCTTGACCGGCCCCTTCATGTAGGACCAGACGATGTCGGGAATGCGCTTTGGCGCCCAGCCGGCGATGTTGAAGTAGACGTTGGGGTTGCGGTGCACCACCGCCAGCGCCTCCTCGTACCAGGGCCAGCCGAAGTGGGCGATTATCAACTTGAGCTCGGGGAAGTCGACGGCCACCTCGTCCACGTCTATCGGCTTGCAGAACTTGAGCTTGGTACCCGAGTGGAACTGCGTGCCCATGTGGAACAGGACCGGTATCCCCAGGTCGAGTGCCTCCTCGTAGAGCGGGTACATCACCGGCTCGTTGACCTGGATCTCGCAGAGGTGAGGCACCAGCTTGAGGCCCCGCATGTCGTCTGACTCCACGGCCCGCCGCAGCTCCTTGCGCGCGGCTTCGCCTTTGTTGGGGTCGACGCTCGCGAAACCGATGAGCCGGTCCGGGTCGGCCCTGACCGCCTCGGCAACCATCTCGTTGGACACGCGGTAGCCCCACTGGACCTCGCCGTCGACGGCCACGACCACCGACTTGGCGACGCCCGCGGCGTCCATGTCAGTGATGGTGTCGGCGATGGTGGGGAGGTTGCCGGCGAAGACCTTGACGTAGTTCTCCCGCATGGCGTCAGGCATCGCCATGATCGCCTCGGCCGTCCAGAGCTGCGCGTGAGTGTCGATTATCAGCAATCGGGCCCCCTTCTCCGTCACCACTACCATTTCGAGCCGAATGCGCGTATGCCTTGCGGCGGATTCGCGCGAAAGCCTGCTGAAGGAAAAGCGCGGCGTGCCGCCGACCGCGTCACGCGACGCCGCGCCGCGCGGGCAGGGCTCACACCACGGAGCTGTTGAGGTATTCCGTCGTCTTCTTCCTGTCCTCCCAGCCTTCGCTGGTGACGACCTTGGCCTCGAGCCTCTTGTAGGTGAGGAAGAAGTTCTCGATCTCGTTGAGCAGGTGCGGGGGTATCTCGTGTATGTCGTCGACGTGCCTCCACCGCGGGTCGTGGATGGGCACGCCCAGTACCTTGTTGTCAGGGCCCTTCTCGTCGCGCATCTGCAGCATCCCCACCGGCCTCGCGTAGATTATGCAGCCTGAGAAAGTGGGCTCCTCGATCAGCACCAGGATGTCGACCTCGTCGCCGTCCTCGGCCATCGTGTCCAGGATGAAGCCGTAGTCCGCCGGATAGTGGACGGAGCTGTAGAGCACCCGGTCGAGCTTTATCCTCTCGCTGTCCGGGTCCCACTCGTACTTGTTGCGGCTGCCCTTTGGGACTTCGACAAGGACTTCAACGATTTCAGGGAAATCGTCACCAATCATGGGGCCCCCTTTGGTTGATAGAAGTATGGGCAGCATTATGCGGCAAATCCGCGGACTTCACAAGTGAGGCCCAATAGCCTCCGGCCGGGGGCCGCCGGGCAAGGATAACGACCAGGATGTGTCAAAGAGGGTATTCAAGCAGGGCTTAGAACAGCCCTGACATAACGGTCATGGTGCTGGAGGATGTTTCCGGGAGGGAGCGACATGAAGAAATGGATGGTAGTGGTCGTGGCGGTGGCGCTGTGCGCGGCCGTTCTCGCGGCGGTGGGATGCGGCGGGAACACGTCGCAGGCGAAGACCGACATGCAGACCGCGGACAAGGCCTACGCCACGGTCAAGACGCAGATGGACGCGCTGGGCAACAGCCTCACCACCGTGCTCGGCGGCGCGGTGAGCGGCAACTTCTCGCAGTTGACGCCGCAGGTATTGCAGTCGGCAAACGCGCAGATAAGCAAGATCCTCGGCGAGCTGCCGGCGGTCAAGTCGGATTACCAGAAGATCGTCGCGCTCACCGGCGTCCCCGACTACGTGTCGTACGCGAACGCGATGATCAAGACCCTCGGTCTGGACGAGTCGTCCCTTGCCGCCGGCCAGAAGCTCATCACCGACATCACCCCGCTGGTGCAGGCGGGCAACACCGCGGCGGTCACGCAGTACTTCCAGGCGAACACCGCGACCATCAACACCCTGCAGCAGCAGTCGACCGCCGCCACTGCGGCTTACACCAACGCGCAGAACATCAAGTCCAGCAAGAACCTCTGACAGCAGGCTTGAAGCGGCCGCGTGCAATAGTACGCGGTGACTGAGATGAACGGAAGGCCGGGGCCTTAGCGCTCCGGCCTTTCTTCGTGCGACCACACCGGGCGCAGCGCGGGGTAGAGCCGCCGGTAGGTGTCGTACGAGGAGAGGTACGCATCGTGGGTCAAAGGATCGGGCTCGAGCGCCTCGCCGTTGTGGACTGCCGACGCGCAGGCCTCGGCGACGTCGGCGAAGACGCCGCCGGCCACGCCTCCGAGCAACGCGGTGCCGAGCATCGCGGAGTCCGGCTCCCCGGCGGCAGCGATGGGAATGCCGAAGATGTCGGCCTGCATCCCGCGCCACAGCGCCGATCGGGAGCCCCCGCCGCCGGATACCGCGGATCTGGTGTCGACGCCCGCTTCACGCATCAGAGACACCGAGTCGGCAAGGCCGAAGACCACGCCCTCCATCACCGCCCGCACCACGTGGGCGCGGGTCTTGGTGAGGTCGATGCCGAAGAGCACGCCGCGCGCGTCGGGATCGGGATAGGGGGTGCGCTCCCCGGTGAGGTACGGAAGGAACAGGAGCCCCTCGCAGCCCGCGGGCGCGAGAGAGGCGGTCTCGTCGAGGAGCTCGTAGGAGTCGCGGCCGGTCCGCGCGGCCTCGCCGGCCTCCGGCTCGCCCAGCTCGTCGCGGAACCATCTCAGCGAGAGCCCGGCGCTCAGCATCACACCCATCAGGTACCAGGTGTCCGGGACGGCGTGGCAGAACGAGTGGAGCAGCATCCGCTCATCGACGCGCGGCGCTCCGGTGGGCGCCAGCACCGTTCCCGATGAGCCGGTGCTGACGGCGATGAAGCTTTCGCCGACCACGCCCATGCCGATGGCGCCGCAGGCGTTGTCCGCGCCGCCGGCTGCCAGGGGCGTTCCGGCCGCGAGGCCCGTGGCCGCGGCCGCTTCGGCCGTGATGGAGCCCAGGCGCTGGGGCGACTCGCGCACTTCGGGCAGCAACTCCCGCTCGATCTCGAGCCGGTCGAGCATGCCTTGAGACCAGGCGCGCTCGCGGATGTCGAACAGCAGCGTCCCGGAGGCATCGGACGCGTCGGTGCCGAGCGCGCCCGACAACTTAAGGTTGATGTAATCCTTGGGCAGCATGATGTGGCTCACCCTCGCAAACGCGGCGGGCTCGCACTCCCGCAGCCACAGTATCTTGGGGGCGGTGAAGCCGGGGAGTGCCCTGTTGCCTACAAGTTCCGCGAGGGCGCCTTCTCCCACGTCGCGCATGATGCGCTCGCACTGGGCGGAGGCGCGCTGGTCGCACCAGATGATGCAGGGAGACACCACTTCGAGATCCGAGTCGAGGAAGACTGAGCCGTGCATCTGGCCCGAGACGCCGACCCCCCGGATGTCATCGGCGCGCGCGCCGCTGGAGCCGATGGCTCCTCTGATGGCCGCGGCTGTCGCCGCCCACCAGTCTCCGGGGTCCTGCTCCGCCCATCCCGGTCGGGGCGTCCGGGTCGCATATGCCTCAAAACCAGTGGCCAGCACGCGGCCGGACGTGTCCACGACGCCCGCCTTGGCGCCGGTGGTGCCGAGGTCGAGCCCGAGCATGAGAGGCAGCCCGTCTGCTGGAACCATTCCGTCTCCTGAAGAACTAGTGGGTAGAGGCAACTATGGTAACATTATGGCGCCCGGGGCGGACCGCGCCGGACTCCAGCCTGATCGGTCAACGCGTTCTCGAAGCGCGTTTGAGAGCGAATACCGGAGGTAACACTTATGGAGACCATGGTTCTCGAAGCCATGAAGGAAGTTCTTCGGACTGGACAGGAGATGGCGCGCAGGGGTCTGGTGGCCGGTTCCTCGGGCAACTGCTCGGTCCGCGTCCCCAACACGGACCTCATGGTGATCACGCCCACTTCCATCGAGTACGATCTCCTGCTGCAGGAGGACATGTGCGTCCTCAACACCGCAGGCGAGCTGGTGCAGGGAAGGTACAAGCCCTCGATCGAGATATCCATGCACCTGGCGATCTACGAGGCGAGGCCCGAGGTGGGCGGCATCGTCCACACCCACCAGCAGATGGCGACTGCGGTCGCTGTCGCCGGCAAGGGCATCCCGCCGATCCTCGAGGAGCAGGTCTTCCAGCTGCTCGGCGCGGTGGAGCTCGCCGATTACGCGCCGCCCGGCACCAGAGAGCTTGCCGACGAGGCCGTCGCTGCTCTCGGGTACCGCAACGCCTGCCTGCTGGCTCATCACGGCGTGGTGGCCGTCGGCGCCAAGATCAGGGACGCCCTGCTGCATGCCGAGATCGTCGAGCGCGCGGCGGCGGTGTATCTGATGTCACACCTCGTGGGCGGGCCGAAGGTGGTCCCGTTCATGGCGGCCGAGTACGAAGGCAAAGACCTCTAGAAGGGGACAGGTACTTTCTACTTCTTTTTCTACTCCGGACGGGTGTCCTTGAATCCCATCAATAAGCCAATCGTGTGAGTAGAAATAGAGTAGAAAGTACCTGTCCCCACTGCGATATCTACCTGTCCCTACTTCTGGTCGGTGGGGCAGAACCAGCTGGTCCTACCGCCGATGGTCTTGCTCTCGAGGGCGTGTCCGTGCGGACAAATGCCGCCCTTGCCGCGGTTGGGGATCAGGAACACGTCCGCGTGGTCATCAAGGTCCGCGTCCAGCTCGACCGCGCGGCGCAGCGTCCACTTCATCTTGTCGAAAAGCTTACCGATCTCCGCCTCGCTCAAGTCGCGCGGCTTGCGGTCCGGCCTCACTCCCGCCTGGTAGCAGATCTCGTCAGAGTAGATGTTGCCGATGCCGGCGATGAGTTCCTGGTCCATCAGGACCTGGTGGATCGTGGTATTCCTGCGGGCCAGGACTTCCTTGAACCTTTTCAAAGTGAACGACCTGTCCAGCGGCTCGGGCCCCAGCTTGGCGATGTCGGGGACCCCGTTCTCATCGATGGTGTCATACAGCGCGATGCGCCCGAACAGCCTGTGGTCGGTGAAATGCAGCACCGACCTGTCGGCGAACTCGAAGTCGACGCGGTCGGAGGTGGGATGCTCGTGGCCTTCCTCGTCGAACAGCACGTCGCCCGTCATCCCGAAGTGCATCAGG
>Ga0182011_10004873_pt1 | contig 10676 bp, 10 predicted proteins | sample 711E1DmetaG_FD_120481 | JGI IMG/M metagenome (GOLD analysis project Ga0182011, IMG submission 120481) | Permafrost microbial communities from Stordalen Mire, Sweden - 711E1D metaG | ecosystem: Environmental > Terrestrial > Soil > Wetlands > Permafrost | place: Sweden: Stordalen | collected...
CCACCGCCGAACCCGCTCGCATCGTACATCGCGCGGCGGGTGGCGCCGTCGAAACGCACTGCGCGGTAATGCCGGATCACGCAACGGCATTCAGCCGCGTGATGGCCCTTCTCGAAAAGGACGCTCAATACCGTCCCGATGCGATTGGACATCGCATTGTGCACGGAGGCTTGCACTTCACAAACCATGCGATCGTCGACGATGCAACTCTGGCCCGGCTGGAGGCTGTCCAGGACCTGGCGCCGCTCCATAATCCCCGATCCATCGGCCTTCTCAAGGCCTGCCGCCAACGCTACCCGGACCTGCTCCAAGTGGCCATCTTCGACACGGCGTTTCACGCAACGATTCCGGAATACGCATCTACCTATACCCTTCCGACAACGCTGGCAAAGGATCTCGGCATTCGCAAGTACGGCTTCCATGGAATAAGCCACAGCTACGTGACCGCCGAAGCGGCGCGCTTTCTAGGGCGCCCGACGGACATGCTCAACGCGGTGAGTTGCCATCTGGGAAGCGGCGGCGCGAGCCTGTGCGCCGTCGTTCACGGCAAGTCGATCGACAATACGATGGGCTACTCGCCGTTGCAGGGTTTGATCATGAGCACGCGGTGTGGCGACCTCGACCCGGCCATCGCGCTGCGTCTGCTCGCGTTGTCTGAGGGGGATTGTTTGTCGGTCGAGAAGGCGCTGAACGAACACAGCGGGGTGCTTGGACTGTCCGGCTATTCCGCCGACATCCGAGATGCCCTCCCCTCGCTATCCACGCGGGCGCCGAAACGCTCGCTGATGAATCTCACTTCCCAAGTCTATCTCTGGCGGCTTCGCAAGTACCTGGGCGCCTATCTCGCCATCGTGGGCCGCACAGACGCGATCATCTTCACGGATACCATCGGAGAGACCGTCCCGCTGGTGCGGTGGGCCATGTGTTCCGACATGGAGACGTTTGGCGTGTATCTCGACGCAGAGCGCAACAACAGCGCCACGCAACTGCCGGTCGACATTTCGACCGACCACAGTCCCGTTCGGATCCTCGTTATCCAAACCAACGAGGAACTGGCTATTGCGAGGGACGCGTACCGGGTTCTTCTAGCGGCCCGGCCTGCGGAGGCCTTGTCATGAATACTCTCGTTCTACAACCCGGAACTGACACGCTGAGCGGGAGTCTTTTCACCGGCGATCATCGGGCTCCCCGGGACCATTTCAGTTCCAGACAGAGGCCGATGCGCGACTCACTTCGCGACCTCTCTGCCAGGGACGTGCAGCTTGATGCCATAGCCGTTCGCGTTCCATTCGGCGGCCAGACATTTCGCGGTCCAACATTCGTCGATGAAGGCGTGCTGGCCCGACTCGAAAAGATGATCCCGTCCTCCCCGTTGCATTTGCCGCATGTCATGGATCTCCTGGTGGAATGTCGCTCCGCATTTGGGCCTGTCCCACAACTGCTTTTCTTCGAGACCGCATTCTTCACCCACCTGCCGCGGCGCGAATACGTCTACGGAGTCGACCGCGACCTAGCCCGCGCCCTGCATCTCCGGCGATTCGGCTTTCACGGCCTTTACCACGAAGCCGCGTGTGAAGACGTCGTGCGTCTGCGACTTCTTCACGGAATCCAAGGTCCGGCGCGGATTCTATCGATCTGCCTGGAACCTCATCCCGAAGTGGCTGCCGTCATGGGCGGGCGTCCTGTGTATTGCACCAGCGGCGCCACGCCACTTGAAGGCATTCCCGGTCACACCAGTTGCGGCGAGCTGGACCCCAGCATCGTGCTGACCCTCGCTCACAAGCTGCACTGGGGGCCGGAACAGGTCAATGCCCTGTTGACCCGTGAGAGTGGTCTGCTGGGGTTAACGGGAAAGCGGATATCGATAGAGGATCTGTTTCTGAGTTTCGATCCCGCCTTGGAAGCTGCCCGCGCCATCCTGCAACACCGGTTGCTCCAAGCCTGCGGCGCTGCCATCGCTGCCATGGGCGGAATCGACAGTATCGTCTTTTCAGGTCGGTTTGTTACGGCAGGGGAAAGCCTTGGTCCCTGGCTTGAAACGCGATTGACGTTCAGGGGCGGGAATGAGAGTCGGCCGCCCACCTGGCACTGTTTCAAGGAACCTCTGGGTCGGATCATTGCGGACAGAGCCGTCGCGACCCTATTGCAGCAGAAGGCTGTGAAGACCGCCTGAGAATCGGCCCATGCCGACCACCCCGTGAACGTAGAATTCCGCGGTCGCATCCCTTGACGAAGCCCCTGGCCCGCATTACGTTACGGCGCCATGATTGCGCTGCCGCTGAGGGGTTACGATGTTCTCGTCAACGTCACAAATATCTGTGACGCCCGCTGTGTCATGTGCAACATCTGGAAGAACCGGGACATGGGCAAGTCGTATCTTACGCCCGAAATGCTCCGAACCGTGAAGCCGTTATCCACGGTCAGTTTTGCCGGCGGCGAACCTTTCCTTCACAAGCAGATCGTGGATATCGTCCGGGAGGTGCACAACAACAATCCGCGGGCCAAAGTCGTGTTCTCGACCAACGGCTTCCGAACGGAGCAGATCCTGGCCAAGGTTCAGGATATCCTCGCGTTCCACCGGAATCTCCAGGTCACCATTTCGCTCGACGGCCTCGGCGAGGTTCATGACCGCATCCGGGGCGTGCCGGGAGCCTGGGAGAAAGTCAACCGGACGTTTGACCGGTTGGGCGAGATCGGACTTGGACGAAGGAATTTCGGCTTCACCATCACCTCCGAGAATTATCGCTCCCTTCCCGACGTTTATGACTACGCCCGAAAAAGGGGCGCGGGTTTCTCACCCGCCATTGCCCAGAGTTCAAAGTACCTGAATGTGGAAGTGCCGCACATCGAGCACGACAAGGTGTACGAGGTGTTGGCGCCCATTGTTCGGGAGAATTTGCGAAGCTGGAGTCCGCTGAATTGGGTGCGGGCTTTCTTCCTGTATGGCAGCCTTCGCTACCTGGCCACCGGGAAACGCATCGTGGAGTGCGATGCATTCGAGGGGCAGTTCATGATCGATCAGACCGGCGATGTGCTGTCGTGCCATCCGATCATGCTGAAGGCCGGTTCGCTGGCAGACCAGCCGCTGTCGGAAATCCTGAAATGCCCGCTCGCCGACAAGCTCCGGGCGGACGTCCGAAAATGCCACGCTTGCTGGGAAATCTGCACCGCGCGCTCCGGCATCCGCAAGCACCTTTGGAAGGTCAGCCTCTGGGCAATCTGGAATAAACTCCTGGCTCATCTTGGACTCTGGGACGGTCGAAAGCCCTCATGGCTGTTCCCCGTGCGGAAGGAACAGCCGGCGTGAACGAGTCCCCGAAGCGGTTCCGTGCCCGTGTTGTCCGCCTCCAGCGTCTTTCCAGCTCCGGATACGAACTGACGTTCGAGCGAAACGGTCTTGAATTCGAAGCCGGTCGCCTGGTGACCATTCACGGACGCGAGCCAACCGAGGACCGAAGCTACACCATCGCCAGCGGTGAAGAAGACGAACATGTGCAGATCCTGTTCCGCCATATTGCGACGGGGAAACTGACGCCCGAACTGATCAATCTTCGGCCGGGCGATTTCGTGGAGGTCTCCGGTCCATTCGGCGAGTTCGTTGTCAGGGACGTGGCCAAGCCGCTGGTGTTCGTGGCAACGGGAACCGGTGTGGCCCCCTGCAGAGCCTACATTCGCACCCATCGGGATCTGGATCTGACCCTGATCCACGGCACACGGATCGCGGAAGACCTGTTTTACCGGGGAGAATTCCAGACCTGCCGCTACTTTCCCTGTGTCTCGAGAGAGAACGGAACCGGATTCCACGGCCGGGTAACCGAGTTCATGAAGGATTTCGCCATTGATCCCGAGGCCCGCTTCCACCTCTGCGGTGCCAACGAGATGATCTTCGACATGCAGGTGCTGCTGAGGCGCCGAGGCGTGGACGAGTCGCGGATATTCACGGAAGCGTACTACTACCGGCTGTACTCGTAGCGGCCCTACGACAGGACCCCGACCTTCTTCTCGATCATCCCTTCGTGGCCGGCATCCCCGTTGGGCGTTATCATGGCCACGCTCAGGTTCGAACGGTGGAACACATCCTGCGCAACGCGATGAATGTCCTCTCGCGTGACCGCTTCGACCTTCCCCAGAACTTCCTCCGGCTGAATAAAGCGGTCGTAGCTCATGATGTTCTCGCCGACCCACATCATCTGGTTGCTCGTGCTCTCGAGCCCGATTCGCATCTGGCCGATGGCATAATCCTTCGCCCGCCGCAGCTCGCTTTCCGAAACCAGCTTGTCTTTGATGCGGGCCAATTCGCCCAGCGTGAGTTCGATGGCTTTCGGGATGCGGTCGCGGTCAACCCCCGCCTGCACATCGAGCACGCCCGTTTCCTCAAAGAGCTGTGCGCTGCTGTGAATGGAATACGCCAAGCCATGCCGTTCGCGGACCACTTGGAAGAGCCTGGAACTCATATTCTCGCCCAGGATGATACTCAACATCTTAAGCGCGTACCGACGCTTGTCGTGTCGTCCGAACACCCGAAACCCGAGCGCCACGTGCGTCTGCTCGATGTTCTTGGCCATCACCAGGGTGTGCCTCTGCCCGATCGCGCGGGATACCGGCGCATATCTCGGACCGCCCGTTTTCGGCACCTTGCCGAGGATGCGCGCCACTTGCTTCGCGCATCGGTCATGGTCCACCTTGCCCGCAAATACAACGAGGGTGTTCTTCGTCACATACTTGGATCGCTTGAAGGCCAGGATCTGCTCCCGCTTCATCCTCGAGACCGTGTCCGTCGTGCCGATCAGCGGCCGACCCAGCGGATGATCCACCCACAGCAGTTCGCCGAGCACTTCCTGGACAAGCTGCTGAGGCTGGTCCTTGTACATCATGATCTCTTCGGTGATGACCCCGCGCTCCTTGTCGATCTCCTCCGCGGCAAACCGCGGGTTCAAATACATGTCCGACAATATCTCCAGCACATTCGTGCTGTGTTCGGCCGAGATCCGGGCGTAGTAACAGGTCGACTCCTCCTGCGTGAAAGCGTTGAAGTAGCCGCCGCGGCCCTCGATCGCCTGCGAGATCTCCTTGGCCGAACGCGATTTCGTGCCCTTGAACAGCAGGTGCTCGATGAAGTGGCTGACGCCGGAAATCCGCTTATCCTCGTAGCGGCCGCCGACTCCAACCCACACCCCGATGGCGACGCTCTCAATATTCGGCATGGCGGAAGTCGCCACCCGGATGCCGTTCGGAAGCCTGGTTTCAGCAAAATCCAGAAGCATGTTTATCTCCAGTTCAGCAGTCTACGCATTCTGCAAATCGAGCAATTTAACGCGTCCCTCGTAGAGGGCCTTGCCCACAATGGCGCCCGCAAGATTCGGACAGTTCAAATCGCGAAGGAACCGCATGTCGGCTGCGGAAGAAATCCCGCCGGACGCGATGACCGAGCACTTCACCGCACGGCAGATCACGCCGACGGCCGCCGCGTTGACGCCTTCCAGCATCCCGTCACGCGAAGTGTCCGTGTAAATGATGCACTTCACACCGATCGCGTCGGCCCGCCGGGCCAGGTCCGAGGCGGTCTCGGTGGTCGTTTCCGTCCAGCCTTTGACCTGTACGCGACCGCCTTTGGCATCGATGCCCACGACAAGACGTTCGCCATATTTCCGCACCAGGCGTTCAAGCTCCCCGGGCTCGGCCCAGGCGCGTGTTCCGATGATCACCCGAGCGACGCCGCAATCCAGGATGCCGTCGACGTCATCGTCGGTCCTCAACCCACCCCCGACTTCCACCGGGACCTTCACGGCTTTCACGATGCGGGCAACGATTTCACCGTGAACCGGTTTCCCCCGAAATGCACCATCCAAGTCGACCACGTGCAGATACCTCGCGCCCGCATTAACCCAATGCAGGGCCATGCCGACGGGATCCTCGGAATAGGTCGTCGAGGCATCGGCCCGCCCCTGGGTCAACCGGACACATTTGCCGTCCTTGAGATCGATGGCCGGTATGACGATCAGGCTCATGATTTCTCAATCCAGTCGCCGAAATTCCTGAGCATCTGCAGGCCGCATTTCTGGCTCTTCTCGGGGTGGAACTGGACGGCGACCACGTTGTCCTTCCAGATCGCCGAGGCGTAATCGATCCCGTAGTTGGTCAAGCCGGCCGTCAACCCTTCCTTCTGTTCCACGTAAAAGGAGTGTACGAAGTAGAAAAAGGATCCGTCCGGCACATCCTTGAAAAGCGGACATCCAGTCAGTTGTTGTTTCACGCTGTTCCAACCGATCTGCGGAACCTTCCAGTCCGGCGGAAGGGCGAACTTCCTGACCTGTCCCGGCAGGATTCCCAATCCTCTCACTCCCGGGGATTCCTCGCTGCCGTCGTACAACAGCTGCAGGCCCAGGCAGATTCCGAGAAAGGGACGCCCCTCGCCAATCCAGTTCTTCACGGCCGGCACGAAACCGTGACGGGTCAGGTGCTCCATGCAATCGCCGAACGCCCCGACACCGGGCAGGATGACCGCGCGGCACGACGCCATCTCCTCCGGCCGCGTGAGGATGCGAGCCTGGAGCTTGAGAAAGGCGCAAGCGTTGCTCACGCTCCCCAAGTTCCCCATTCCATAGTCGATGATGCCGATCATAAGCAAAATGGAGTGCTGGAGTCCGAAAGCATTGGAGTGCTGGAGTGACCCTTACTCCACTACTCCACCCCTCCAACACTCCTCCTAGATTTTCCCCTTGCTCGAAGGGATGCCTTTGACGCGGGAATTCTTCCCGCAGGCCATCGCCAGGGCCTTCGCAAAGCCCTTGAAGATGGACTCGTAGACATGATGCGGGTCCTCGCCGTACATCTGCTTGATGTGCAGGTTCATGCGGCTCTCCGTCACCAGCGCGCGGAAGAACTCTTGAATCAGGCCGAGGTCGAAATCGCGAATCTTCTTCCTGCGGGTCGTCACGCCGAAAACCAGGTACGGCCGGCCGCCGAGATCGATGGCCACGCGGCTCAAGGCCTCGTCCATCGGAAGCACACTCCACCCGTACCGCACAATGCCCTTGCGGTCTCCAAGGGCCTCGTCCAGCGCTTTGCCCAAGGTCAACCCCACATCTTCCACCGTGTGGTGATAATCGACTTCCAAATCGCCCCTCGCCTTGATCTTCAAATCCACGAGCGCATGCTTGGCGAAAAGCTCCAGCATGTGGTTCAAGAACGGTATCCCGGTGCTGATTCTGTAGTCCCCGCTCCCATCCAGATTCAGCTCAACCGTGATATCGGTTTCGCGCGTTTTTCGGGCGATTTTGGCGACTCGCTTCTTCATGGTTGCCTAAAATAGCCCTCCCGGAGGGAGGGTTCAACGGGAAAAGCGGCGCCTCCAGTCACGGAAACACAAGACTGCCTCTTCCCGGAAATTGGAAACCTCGTCAGTGGCTGGGATGGCCGAAGACCATGGTCTTCACGTGAACGCCGTGAACGGCCTTCAGCTTCGCCACCAGCGACTTTGCCTTGGAGAGAGGAACGACCATCTCGAGCAGAATCAGGCCGTCGCGGGGGCCCAGTGGCGATCCGTGCGGTGTCTCGACCTCGTGCAGGTCGAGGCGGGTCTTGATGTAGCCGCGGAAGGCCGTCAGCTGTTTCTGAACCTCACCCTCTTCCTTGATGCGGTCGGTGAGATGGACCCCGAGGATGATATGACGATCGACAGTCTTGTGATGCATGATACTCCTTTTTCAGTGGACGACTAATCAACGGTCGAGCGCCGTCAACAGAGCGGCCATCTGCGCGTCGGTGCCGATGGTAACGCGAAGATAATCGCCGGTCAACGCGCCCGGGAAATAACGGACGAGAATCTTCTTCTTCCGCAGCGCTGCAAAGAGCGTCTCCGCATTGACCGCCGGCGGTCTGACCCACAGGAAATTCGTTTCCGAGGGGAAGACCCTGAAACCGCGCTTCTCCAGTTCCTTCACCGCTTTCGCGCGCGTCTTCGTGATGCTCTTCACGTTACGTTTCATGTGCTCGGTGTCGGTGATCGCGGCGAGCGCAATCGCCTGCGCGAGGCGATCCACGTTGTAGGAATCCTTGATCTTGTACAGCGCACTGATCAGCGCCTCCGGGCCGAGCGCGTAACCGAGCCGGAGACCGGCGAGCGAGTACGATTTGGACATCGTCCGCGCAACCAGCACGTTGCCGAGCGACAGCGCGAGATTCGCACAGTGATAGCTGGCGAAATCGACGTACGCTTCGTCAATCACCACCACGCCCGCGAACGAGCGGCAGAACCGGGCGACAGTAGCTGCCGGATACTGAATGCTCGTCGGCGCGTTGGGGTTCGCCAGGAAGAAGAGCGATGCGGAGTAGCGCGGCGGCATCGTCCATCCGAAATCCCGGGTCAACCGCACGGGCCGTGTTTCGAGCTCCTGAATAGCCGCGAGAACCGGATACAGCGAGTACGACGGCTCGAAATAGCCGATGGAGCCGGCCGGTTCAACAAAAGCCCGGGCGCAGAGCGCGAGAACTTCATCAGAACCGTTGCCCACGAACACCTGTTCCACCCGGCAGCCGTGCAATCTCGCGATGCCTTCGCGAAGGCGAACGCATAGCGGATCGGGGTAAAGCCGCAAGGTCTCGAACGGCCGTTGCATCACCGCGGCGATCTTTGGAGAAGGCGGGTACGGATTCTCGTTCGTGTTCAGCTTCACGATGCCGGGATCATTCGGCTGCTCGCCCGGCGTGTAGGGATTCATTTTCTGAACGGCCTTGCGGATGAGTTTGTTCATGATTGTCTGCTTAACCACTAATCGACACTCATCGCTCACTAATTGAATTGATGGTTGTCGGCCAAGATTGACGGTTTCACATCTTTTCAAACCGGATCTTGGCGGAGCGGGTGTGCGCGTCGAGCTGCTCGACCCGCCCGAACGCCTCGATGACCGGCAACGCGTCCGCCAAATCGGCGCGCGTGAACGAAATGACGCTCGTCCGCTTCCGGAACGAGTCCACTGTAAGCCCGGAGAACACCGCCGCCGTACCGCCCGTCGGCAGGACGTGACTCGGGCCGGCAACGAAATCGCCCGCGCATTCCGGCGTCGATGATCCGACAAAGACGGCGCCCGCCGTTTTGACTTTTTTCACCCACCGCCGCGGCTCTTCCGTCATGATCTCCAGGTGCTCGGGGGCAAACCGGTTGCAGAGCTCCATGCCGACGTCGAGATTGTCGACGACGACGAGCAACGTGCCGTTTTCCAGCACCTTTTCGATCGCCTCTTTCCGGCTGAGCGTTTCCACCTGCTTGATCAACTGCTTCTGTACAGCTTCCGCCAGCTTCTGCGAGGGCGTCACCAGCAGCGATTTCTCGTAGCCGGTGCCGTGTTCGGCCTGCGAAAGCAGATCGGCGGCGACATATTCCGCCGGCGCCGTGTCGTCGGCCAGGACGGCAATTTCACTCGGGCCGGCGACCATATCCAGATCCACTTCGCCATATACCAGCTTCTTCGCGGCGGTGACGTACGGTCCACCCGGGCCGACAATTTTCTGGACCTTGCGGATCGTTTCCGTGCCGTACGCCATCGCGCCGATGGCCTGGATGCCGCCGATGCGGTAGATCTCGGTCGCCCCGGCAAGATCCAACGCGTAAAGCAGGTACGGATTCACGGTGCCGTCCTTGGAAGCCGGGGTACAGGCGACCACTTCGAGCACGCCAGCGACCCGCGCCAGCGCAACGGTCATGAGCGCCGTGGACGCCAACGGTGCGGCGCCGCCGGGGATGTACGTCCCGACTCGGGCCAGCGGTACAAACTGCTCCCCCAGCACCCCGCCCTTCGGCGTCGGCATGGTCCAATCCTTGCGGAGACCGTTCTGGCCGAAGCGAACGATCCGCTTGTGCGTTTCGGTCGCGCTGCGCTTGAACTCGGAGTCGATGGAATCAATCGCCGCCTGCCGCTCTTCCGGCGTCACGAGGAATCTCGCGGGTGCAAGGCTGACATGATCGAACTCGAGGGCGTAGCGCGCAACGGCTTCGTCGCCCTTGGCCTTGATGTCCGCCAGCACGGCGGCAGCCTTGCTCTCCGCCTCCGGGGCGAAGGCCGGGCGGTTGAGAAAGGCCTGGACGGTCTCCGAGGCTTTCAACGGAGACCATCTCACCAGCTTCACCTGGACTGTCTTTTCCGACATAAGCTCCGATCCGTTTTCCGCGGCGATCCTACCGTTTCACCGCCTCATTGAGACATCCGCACCGCGGACAGCGGGCCAGCGGCACGTCGCGCGAGTCCACGTAGACATGATGACACACCGCGCAACGATAGATTCGCGCCCTCGAGGTCTTCACCGGCGGCGAACTGCGCCAAGTCGCGTAATATAAGCCGCACAGAGAAAGGGCCACAAGCGCGAAAAAAAGAGGGACGAGGATCAAGTGCGGCAGCGATAGCTGGATCATGGGGCCGGCACCCCCTGGGCACCCATCGAATACTGCGGAGCGCCCGAATACCGGAAGACAACACGCCCGTCCCGCACGGCACCCGGCTTCTGGAGGCGCCAGGCAAGCAGCGTCCGGACCAACAGCGCGTTCACCTCCCGCAGGGGAGACGGAGTTTCCAGGAAAGCATGGACGACGCGCCCTTCGTCATTCATTTTCACAAAGGCCGACACCTCCCACGGCTTTTCCTTCATCACTGAAACATCCACCGGCACCCGCATATCGACGA
>Ga0182011_10004874_pt1 | contig 10675 bp, 8 predicted proteins | sample 711E1DmetaG_FD_120481 | JGI IMG/M metagenome (GOLD analysis project Ga0182011, IMG submission 120481) | Permafrost microbial communities from Stordalen Mire, Sweden - 711E1D metaG | ecosystem: Environmental > Terrestrial > Soil > Wetlands > Permafrost | place: Sweden: Stordalen | collected...
AACGACAATTCAGCCAGCTAGAATTACTGATGCTGGATAACTTTGTAAACCAGGCTGCCATGGCCATTTATCATGCACACAACCTGGCTACGATCCAACATGATTTAGCTCGCAAGGAAGAAGAATTGACACGTTTACACCGGGCGGGTTTGCTGATTTCTTCCCGCCTGCGACTGGAAGAGACACTTGAATCAATTCTTCAAATGGCTTTGGAAGTGACCGGTGCTCATTATGGTATCTTTCGTTTAATGGATAAGAGTGGACAATTCTTAAATACACGAGCTGTGGCAGGTGAGCACCTGGCCCGCCCATTGATTGAAGCCTTACCACTAGGATCCAACAGTGTCATGGCCTGGGTAGCTCATAACCGCCAGGCGGCGTGTATTTCTGATCTACGTGAGGAACCCTGGTCAAAAATCTATTACCCCCTGGATGCCAGTCTCGAGATGCGTTCAGAGCTGGCAGTGCCGTTGATTGGGGCGGGCGGACGACTCGAAGGTGTTTTAAATTTGGAAAGTCCTACAGTAGGAGCTTTTAACAAGGATGACAGTCATCTGCTTCAAGCACTTGCTACACAGGCTGTCATTACCATCCAGGAAGTCAGTCTCTTGGATGCTCTACAGGAGGTAGCCCACCTATTGCTGACGCAGCCATGTCAGAAGGTTCTCGGCCATTTGGCAGAACTGGCCTGTAATTTATTGGACGCAGCTACCAGCGCCATCTGGACTCTCAAGGGAGAAGAACTGGTTCTCGAGGCCTCCAGTGGTGGGTACCAACATGGGGATATCATCCCATTGCAGGATAGCCTAGCGGGACAAGCGGTCAAGAATCGCTGTGCGGTCATTTCCGAGGATGTACGGATGGATGAACGTTTTCACAGAGTCGATTTGGCACGCGGTCAAAATTGGGCGCGGGCGTTGATTGTCCCCTTATTGGCTGGCAACGAAGATGTACCACTGGGCGCCTTCGGTGTGTACAGTTCGAACACTGGTCCAGGTCATTTTGCCGAGTCGGAATGGGACAAAAAAGTACTGGTTTGCCTCGCAGATTACGCCGTACTTGCCTACCAGAATGCCGCCAAGCAGGAAGCTTTGAGGGTTTCCCAGGAACAGCGTTCGGTTGCCGAGACATTTGCCGCGGTTGGTGATATTGCGTCAAACCTGCTTCACCACTTGAACAACAAGGTAGGAACAATTCCGGTCAGGATTCAGGGGATTGAAGACAAGTGCCAGGAAACCCTGTCCGCCAATCCATACTTATCACATAACCTGGAAGAAATCGAACGATGTGCAACCGAAGCCATGGAAAGCGTAAGAGAAAGTCTTTCCCATTTACGACCAATCAAGTTGGAGGCGGTGTCAATTGCAGCCAGCATTTCTGATGCAATCCAATTTACAATATTACCTTCCGATATTAATGTTCAGTTGGATAAAATGGATCATCTGCCCTTGGTTACGGCTGGCAAGCGGACATTAACATTGGTTTTTACTAACTTGCTTGAAAACGCTGCCGATGCAATGGAAGGTCATGGAACCATATTAATTAGCGGCGCTATTGATGGAGATTGGGTAAATATAACTTTTAGCGACAATGGTCCTGGTATCGCGCCCAATCTTCATGACCATATATTCGAATTGGATTACAGCGGCCTTAGCACAATAAGGCCCGGTAAACTAGGATTCGGCCTGTGGTGGGTCAAGACGCTCATGACGCGCTTGGGCGGGTTTGTCAGCGTCGAAAGCGATGGAATTTGTGGAACTAACTTCCATTTACGCCTGCCACGGACTAAGAATCCCCAAAAATTAGGGGAAAAATAATGAGGCCACCATTTATTCGCGCCCTGGTCGTAGAAGATGACGTTTCCTGGCAGCAAATCCTGAATGAAATACTTTCTGATACTGGTTTAATTGTGGACCTGGCAAGCAATTTGGAAGAGTCAGTCAGGATTTTGAAATCAGAACCTCATCGCTTAGCCCTTGTCGATCTATCTTTGGCTGGCAGCGACCACCATAATTTGGATGGCTTGCGTGTCCTGGAGGCTATCCGCAGATTGGACCCTGGTTGCCAGACAATTCTTCTAACAGGTTTTGCGACGGTTGAATTGGCTGTAAGCGTTTTAACCGAGTATGGTGCTTTTACCTTCCTGCGAAAGGAAAACTTTCAGCGCAAACAATTCCGTAACCTGATCGGTCGAGCTTTGGCTACCGCCCCTCCTTCTGAAAATACTTCTGTAAGATTTTCTGTAACCGCGCCAGGTTCTATTATTGAGTCAGCCAAGGAGGAAGGTTTCAGAGAAAATCAGGCCCTGGTTGTCGAAGATGACGCTGGCTGGCGCAGTATCTTGTCGGAATTGTTGGAAGATGCCGGCCTTATTGTGCGCCTGTGCGCGAGTTTCGGCGAGGCGTTCGGATATATCCGGCGCGAAAAGTTTATTCTGGCTGTTGTGGATTTGTCTTTGACCGACGAAGTTATATGGGAGCAAGGAAAATCCAAAGAACATCCGGAAGGCTATGATTTGCTGGCTGAAACAAAGTCGGCAGGCATTCCAACAATTGTAGTTAGTGGTGTGGCGTCGGTTGATGAAATACAACTCGCCTATACGCAACATTCGATCTTTGCCTATCTCGAAAAACAAGCATTTGATCGAATGATATTTATACGCCTGGTCAATGAAGCGCGTATAGCCCATCACCTGGTTAGTGAATTGGATTGTTTGACTGATCGGGAACACGAAGTGTTTGATTTAATGGCCAAGGGGATGACAAACAAGGAAATCGCCGATTCGTTGGTTATCACCAGCAATACAGTAAAACGTCATCTTAAAGCCATTTTTGAAAAACTGGAAGTGCATACGCGTTCAGCCGCTGCAGCAAAGGCAGTAGGCGGTTTTTCCCAGTCCTGAAATATATATACATTAAGCACCCCCCCTTTCTTTTTGGTCGGGTAGTTCTTTGTTTCAAACCCTTCTGCAGCATCGAAATGTCGATAAAAGTACCAACGATGCCTTTCTAGGTAATTATAACTTGACAAGCAGAAAATTTGTTCTATAATCGGGGTATGGATGATGATATTGTCCGCTTGAGATCATTATGTGAACAGATGGTCATTGAACCTGCTGAGGAGCACAGTTTGACGGGTTCCACCTTTGTGGAAAGATCCGTAACCTGTCCTGATACAGTCTTTGTGCACCCGGCAATACTTCCAAATGGACAAAGAATCAAACTACTCAAGACTTTGCTTAGCTCAGCTTGTGAGCGGGACTGTTATTATTGCCCATTCCGGGCTGGCCGAAATTTCCACCGCGCCACCTTTCAACCCGAAGAATTCGCCAGATTATTTGTCATGTTATCCCTGAAGGAGTTAGCTGAAGGAGTTTTCTTGAGTTCTGGTATTATCGGTGGCGGAATTCATACACAAGATAAATTGCTCGACTGCGCTGATATTTTGCGGAATAAGCTTGGGTTTCGCGGATATATCCATTTAAAAATCATGCCGGGGGCCGAACGTTCGCAAGTCGAGCGGGCCATGCAATTGGCTGACAGGGTTTCGATCAATCTCGAAGCCCCCAACAATAATCGCCTTGCAAAGCTGGCACCACACAAGCAATTCACGAAAGAACTGCTCCTTCCACTTAAATGGATTGAAGAAATTCGAAGAACTCAACCAGGCCATAAGGGGTGGAATGGTCACTGGCCATCATCTGTAACCCAATTTGTCGCGGGCGGCGCCGGTGAATCTGACCTTGAACTTCTTACCACCACTGAATATCTATATGGACAGCTAGGCGTGCGACGCGCCTATTTTTCTGCTTTTAACCCAATCCTGGACACACCCATGGAGAATCAGCCACCAACACCAGCAATCCGTGAACACCGGCTGTATCAGGCCTCATTCCTGATGCATGACTACGGGTTCGGTTTGGAGGAACTGCCTTTCGAAATGGATGGCAGATTGCCTACTCAGGTTGATCCAAAGATGGCCTGGGCACAAAGAAATCTGTCCGAAAGTCCGATAGAAGTGAACCGGGCCGAGCGCCTTACCCTGATGCGCATCCCTGGAATTGGTCCCAAAGGTGCAGAAGCAATCCTGAGAGCACGTAGAAGGGCTAAGATACGAGATATAGCATCCTTGAAAAAGATGGGTGTAATATCTGAGCGAGCCGCGCCATATATACTCTTCGACGGACGGCGCTCCTCCTTCCAGCCAACCCTTTTCTAGCATCCGGTCGAACGGCCGGATGCTTTTCTTCCGGGAACTTTAACAAAGATTTCATCGTTTTAGGATTGTTTTGGAATTGGAATCTGTAAACTGATCGATTAGGAAGGAGAAATTCATGAAGAATTTGTACTTTGGCCTCACAATGATCCTACTTTTTTTATTAGTTGGTTGCAATCTCCCTGGCGCACAGGCCACAACCAGCTCGCCCAGTGAGGCATTCACCCAGGCTGCGGAAACCGTCGTGGCAGAATTGACCCAAGTTTCTGCTTTGGCCTCGGCTACTCCCTTTGAGCCAACTGATACAGCAACTTCGATTTATACGAGTACGCCGTCCCCATCCAATACCCCCGCTTTTACACCTACCAATACTCCCGTCCCATTTAAGATGGCAAGTTTTGTGTCAGATGAGACCTATCCGGATAATACCCATGTTGCCCCAAACCAGACTTTTGCAAAAGCCTGGCGAATCCGCAATACAGGGAGTTGTTCCTGGAATTCCAATTACCAACTGATTTTTGATCATGGCAATAGGCTTGGCGTCACTTCAGGGTATACCCAGCCATTAACATCCAGCACGGTTAACTCCGGACAAATGGTTGATTTATCGGTCAACCTGACCGCCCCATCGGCTAGCGGGACCTACACTGGTTACTGGCGTTTGCGAGACCCGGGTGGGGTACTTTTTGGAATCACCCCCGCCGGTGGAACTTTTCTTGTAAAAGTCATAGTAATGGCAAACACAACCGTAACGCTTTCACCTGTTGCCACCGAAAGTGGATCTGTAGGTTCGGATGGGACAATTTATCCAGGTGATATAAATGTTGGGGATTCGGTTGATAATCATTCGATACAAGCGTTTGTTAGCTACGATATTTCGAGCATTCCATCCAGCGTAACAATTATTCAAATTAAAGATAATTTTAAATCATATACCACCGGCGGCAATCCATTCGGAAACCTGGGTTTATTGAAAGGATATAAATTGAATTACACGACACCTTTGATTCCCGCCGACTATATTTCCTGATTTCCAAATTAAAATGTGATTGACTGGGGTTCTTCTAGTATATTGGATATTGTAGAAGTTCAGACCGTACTAAAAACTGCTGTGCAGTCAAAAATCGGCTCCTCTCGCTTTAAGTTAAGGCTGCAATTTGCTGGAAGCAATAATGATGGTATTGCGGATTTTGTGCGCTTCACAAATCCAAGCTTGATCATTGCATATACAGCGCCCTTATGAAAAAGGTGACACACCCGATGATATCTCCTGGATCCCATGAACAGCACCGGGTGTGTTCCATGTCATCTGATCACCTTTTTTTCAATTCCGCCCATGCCCCTTCCCAAGGCCGTCCCAAGCGGTGGCCCGGAGGAACAGTTATTTTGTTCAATTTCTGGCCAGTCTGTGCAGCTAATCGTGCAATATTGGCCCAATCATTTTCAAAGACAGCCAATTTCATTTTTTCTGCATATTGACCGGACCAGGCCCATTCCATGCGAAATTTATCGGCCTTAACCCAATAGTCTCGCTTTTCCCAGGCTGCTACTGAAACATCAATCGTTCCTGCGATAACAGATAATGCCAGGGCAATGAATGCGGCCAGATCACGGGCTTCAGGGCCGGGTTCGCTTTGGCTGGCCAGTTCGCGAATCGCCAGGACAATACCCTTTGCCAACCGCGTTCGCTCTTTTCCGGCGCTATCGGGATTAATTACTCTGCTCAAGATTTCCTCCGGTGAAAAAAAGACTGCGCCATTATACTGCCATAAACCTGTTTTAATAATCTGCGATTTTCTTTAGGTTAGTCTACATTTCTTTTGGAAGTGAATGAATCAATTGCCCGTTTTCCTTATATGTAAAAGGTTAACAAGGATACTGCATTGATTGACGCACACCCCCCTTACGCTTATAATCTTGCAGTTCCGGGGAAGTGGCGGAATTGGCAGACGCGCAAGACTTAGGATTTTGTGCCGCAAGGCGTACGGGTTCAAGTCCCGTCTTCCCCACACTTCTCCATAAAGTAATTTATAAGAAAAAGAAGGAATAAGCTTTGAAAATCGAAACCCAACCTCGCGATGACCACCAGGTCAATATGATTGTTGAAATCGAGCCCGAACAAATGACGGGAGCCAAGCATCGTGCTGCCCGACGGATTTCTGAACGAAAGAATATCCCCGGTTTTCGCCCCGGGAAAGCTCCCTATGATGTGGTGCTTCGAAGTTTTGGAGAAGGTGTTGTTGTCGAAGACGCAGTAGATATTCTTTTGGAGGAAGTATATCCAAAAGCCCTTGAGGAAGCCAAATTGGAACCGGGTGCTGCCGGTTCCTTGGAAAAAGTCGAGGATCTCGATAAGAATCCCAAGTTTACTTTCACTGTCCCACTTGCCCCAAGTGTGAACTTGGGAGATTACCGTTCAATCCGCCTGACTTACGATTGGCAGGAACCCGGCGAGGACAAATTAAATGATTCTATCGAAGAACTTCGCCAGATGTACGCCAAAACTGAGACGGTTGATCGGCCAATCGAAAAAGGTGACTTTGTAATGATCGACCTGAAAGGTGTAAAGGCAAAGGCATCGGAAGAGGAAGTGGCCTTAATAGATCGCCCAGGTCTCCCAATTTTTGTTCGAAATGATGAAAAGCCTGAAGAATATCCCTTCCCGGGTTTCTCGAATGAACTGGTAGGTCTGAATGTAAAAGAAAAGAAATCATTTACACATAAATACAAGAAAGACGATAAAGACGAAACGCTACAAGGACAGACAATCAATTTCGATGTAACAATCAAAATGGTACGCGGCAGCATACTTCCTGAAATGAATGATAAATTTGCCAAGCAAGCCGGACCTTTTGAGAACATCCAGGCCTTACGTGAAGCAGTTAAAGCCAATCTGGCGACTCAATCCAAGGCTCAATATGACGATAATTATTTTGCAAAATTGATGGAAAAAATAAAAGAAATTGCCGTTATCAAATACCCTCCTCAGGTAGTGGATCACGAAGTCGAACATGTAATGGAAGATCTGAAGTCACGGCTGGTTGAACAGAACATTGATATGGCAACATACTTGAAATCGCGTGAGATGGATGAAGAAAAGTTCGTTGCAGAAGAAGCGAGACCTATCGCAGTGAAGAGGTTGGAACGTTCATTGATCATGGATGAAATAGCCAAATTAGAAAAAATCGAAGTATCCCAGGAGATGCTGCAATCATCTTTCCAGCAGACCTGGGGTGAGTATCAGGGTGATACTGGTTTCCAAAAAATGGTGCGTGGCAAATCCCAACCGCCCAAACAAATAATGAATGCAGTGGCGATGGAGTCGGCCAACCGAGCCTATGTCCAACAAACCCTTAACCGGTTGAAGGAGATTGCCAATGGTGAAGCTCCGGAACTTATCAGTGAAATTTCACCTGCTGCGGAAATTCCCAATGAGAACGAGGTTGGAACAAAGAAATCCAATACCAGGAATAAAAAGATTGGCGAAAAGAAACCTGCCAGAAAAGCCGGTGCTGCGGTAAACGCCCCTTCAAAGGCCAAGAAACCTGTTGAGAATTCGAAGAAGGTTTCAAGATCCAGCACTTCACCCGACAAGGTGAAACCAAAGATAAATAACCAGGATAAATAACCATATCGGTTCTTCAAGTGCAACTAAATGGAGCATAAAATGATTCCCAATCCAAAAAATGTAATACCGATGGTAATTGAGTCTTCCGGCAGAGGAGAGCGCGCATATGATATTTACTCGCTGCTGCTCAAAGAGCGTATCGTCTTTCTTGGCACACAAATTGACGACCAGGTGGCCAATGTGATAGTGGCACAATTATTATTCCTGAGCCGGGAAGACCCCGACCGAGAAATCCAGATGTATATCAATTCGCCTGGTGGTGTCATCTATTCAGGTTTGGCCATCTACGACACAATGCAAATGATTTCCAATCCTATTAGCACCGTTGCTGTGGGGGTTACAGCGTCATTCGGGACAGTCTTATTGACTGCTGGCACAAAGGGGCGCCGGTACGCTTTACCGAATGCCACAATTCATATGCATCAACCACTGGGAGGTTCGCAAGGTCAGGCTACGGATATAGAAATCCAGACAAAACAGATCCTACGGCTAAGGACGCTGCTAAATAGCATTATGGCAAAACATACCGGCAAACCTGTGGATGTCATCAAACAAGACACTGAAAGAGATTTCTATCTGGACGCACAGCAAGCCGTGGAATACGGTCTGGTTGACCAGGTGCTTGAAATTCCGAAGAAGAAATGAATCTCATGGAGAGATGAGGTAGTTCATGGAAATATTAAAGGCCGGATTGGCACTATCCGGCCTTCTCCATCAATAAAAGAACAAGCAATATCCATCCGGGTTATCAGGTAGGGTGGAAAAGCTGTTGGAGAACAGCAAGATATTTTAGAACTCTGTGTCAATGGCTTTCACATTCTGCTAATTTGGATCAGTCTTCCATTGGAAGCTATATCTGGAATAGAATTGGAAATAGATGCCTGATATTTTGCCAGTCCACATCAGATCATTTATCCTTGACATGGATGGAGTCCTGTGGAAAGCAGATGCTCCAATTGGTGATTTACCGACCACATTTAAGCGTCTGCATGAACGCGGAATAAAAGTTGCTTTTGCCACCAACAACGGTACCCTAACTCCTGAACAATATGTTGATAGGTTGGCCAAGTTGGGCGTCAAAATAGAACCATGGCAGGTGGTAACATCTGCCCTGGGTGTTGCCAACCTGCTTACTCAAAAATTTCCTTCCAGAGTTCCAATTTTTGTAATAGGCGGCGTCGGTGTGAAAGTAGCACTGCGCGAATGCGGGTTTGAATTGTTATCCACGGAAAGCGCAAAATCGGCTAAAGCTGTTGTAATGGGGATCGATCCCGAGATCAATTTTGAAAAAATGAGTGAAGCGGCTTTACTTGTGCGAAATGGTGTGCCGTTTTACGCCACCAATCCGGATAAAACCTTCCCCACCCCGCGGGGTCAAATTCCCGGAGCGGGAGCCTGGATTTCGGTGATTACCACAGCAACAGGTGTGGAACCATTATTTGCAGGGAAACCAGCCCCTTATCTATTCGAGTTGGCGCGTGCACGCCTGGGAACTACGACGTCACAAACTCTGGTGGTCGGCGACCGGTTGGAAACAGACATCGCCGGAGGACAGGCAGCCGGAATGCCAACCGCCTTGGTACTTTCGGGGGTGAGTACTCGCGAGCAAGCGGAAAGATGGCAACCAAAAGTTGATCTGATTGTCGAGAATTTGCCAGCCTTGTTAAAATAAATCATGAAACTTGTTTACGATATCACTCGCTCAGAATTAGATTCTTTGATGATTGAATGGGGTGAACCAGTTTATAGAGGCCGACAAATCTGGCAAGGTTTATATCGGCAATATTGGGATTCGCCAGAGAAATTTACCAACATTCCAACCACCTTGCGAACCCATATGGCCGAAACCCTAGATTTCAATATTCTCACCCTGGTCACCACCCTTGCCTCATCCGATCGACAAACTGTGAAATCGCTATTTAAATTGCCAGATGGGAAATCCATAGAGGCAGTTTTAATGCGTTATAACAAACGGAATACTCTTTGCATCTCGAGCCAGGCTGGTTGCGCCATGGGCTGTGTATTCTGTGCTACCGGGCAGATGGGGTTTAAGCGTCACCTTTCAAGTGGAGAGATCGTAGCCCAAGTGATGTATTACGCCCGCCAGCTGAACGACGAAAATAATGTAGTAACCAATATAGTTCTAATGGGGATGGGTGAACCGTTTCATAACTATGAGAACACTCTGGATGCAATTGACCGGCTCAATGATCAAGAGGGTTATGCCTTAGGAGCGCGCCGGTTTACCATTTCCACTGTCGGATTGGTTCCCGCCATACGACGCTTTGCAGCAGAAAAGCGACAGATAAACCTGGCGATTTCCTTGCATGCTGCGGACGATGATTTACGGAGTTCTATGTTGCCGGTAAATAAACGTTATCCCATTGATGAATTACTCTTAGCCTGCCGGGAGTACATTGCCGTTACAGGGCGACGGGTCACCTTCGAATGGGCCCTGATTAATGAGGTCAACGATACTCCTGAACAAGCGATCTTGCTTGCAAAGAAGCTAAAAGGTATGCTCTGTCATGTCAATGCCATCCCACTCAACCCCACCATGGGCTATTCGGGTCAAGCAACCTCACACGCGCGGGCGGAATTGTTTAAGAAAATTCTCGAGGAACATGGGATATCTTGCACAATCCGATTACGCCGAGGAATTGATATTCAAGCGGGTTGTGGTCAATTGGCAAGTTATTAATTTATAAAAATAATTGTTTATTATTGGCTACGCGCAATTCATAAGCGCCGCTTGCTTGCCAGAATGGTCAGTTTGAAGTATCCTAGACGCGTTCTTTATCTAATGCAGGTATCATCGCATGGCTTATCATT
>Ga0182011_10004877_pt1 | contig 10672 bp, 6 predicted proteins | sample 711E1DmetaG_FD_120481 | JGI IMG/M metagenome (GOLD analysis project Ga0182011, IMG submission 120481) | Permafrost microbial communities from Stordalen Mire, Sweden - 711E1D metaG | ecosystem: Environmental > Terrestrial > Soil > Wetlands > Permafrost | place: Sweden: Stordalen | collected...
CGGCATGGTCGATGCTCTTAAAGAACCATGTATCACCAATAATTCGCGCCTGCCCTGCGAGGCCATGCAGCGCCCCTGGGCAGGTCACTTTCCTGGCAGAAGAACGCGCAGGCCGAAGCCCGACAAAAGACGGCCAAGAGACGCTACATTAATTACATCGTTCCGGCTTAGCCGGCCAGTCGCTGGCCGGTTTCTGCCGTGGCAATTGGTTTAGTTCGTCCTTTTGTGCCACGAATGAGAAGTATTCCGATCCACGACATCGGAATGTAGGCGCCCACAAGATCGAGGACGATGAACCATATTGGTGCAGGGATCATCCAAGCGGCCGAAATCCCGCCCGCCAGGAAGGCTGCGCCTATCGCGTATGCAAGCGAGGCCCGATAGGTGGCAGCGATTCGGAAGCACACGATAGCCCCCGCCAGCGTTCCGAGTGCGTGGGCCAGAAATGGAAACACGAAATGCTGTGGTCCCAGCAAATGGATGGATGCGCTCAGACTCTGCACGTCGGTCGGGTCCACCCCCGGGGGCGGTGGAATGACGTGCGGTCCGAGAACAATGAGCGCCATGTTCACGACTCCTCCCGCCACCAGGCCAGCGATGATGGCGAGGATGTTTCTTAGGATAGTTTTCATAGGTTCCATGCTGCAGTTGAAGCTGAGGCAGGCATCCGGCCGGCGACCCGGTCGTGGGCCCGACCATTGCAGGCGCACATCCGCCAGAGCGGACAACCGGAGGTTCCTGCCCAATCGAAACGTCCCCGGCCGCGCCAGCGCGTCCAAGCCTCCAACGAGTTCCCGGCTGCTGTCGCCATAATCCTGCTCGAACATTGCGCAAGGTTGCGCGCGCGTCCAATCCGTCGCTCAATTTTCCTACGAGGCGCCCCCAGCCGCACGGGGATTCGAACCTTGGAGACGCTTGAAGCTAAGTTGCTGACCTGACGCAGACTTAGTTGATGGTTAATGTTTTAGAACAAGCAATAGAATGCATCATCATGCAGGCGGGTGAAGGCAAAAACAGATATTTCGGCAACCTTTGGGCAACCCCAAGTCGGTGCCGCGGAGCAAAGGCACAAAGAGAGGTCATAGAAATCTTGGGTCACCTATGGTTTCGACTGCAAGTGAAGGGTTGGCCTGGTCCACAGGGGCCCCATGGGGGCCCGCGCGATTTTGGCCGCAAACTCAGCCGGCGTCAGATCGTCGAGCGAACTGTGTGGCCGGAGCTGGTTGTAAAGGTGACCGTCTCGTGCTAGAGTAAAAACATAAGAAAGGGCGCTGCTCGGCGCTGTCTTTGTTCTGAACCAATGCTTGATTCCGCCGCGACCATACGCAGTCTTGGCTCCCGAAGCTTGCTGGAGGTAGCGGCTTCAGCTCTTTGCACACCCCCTTCGTTATCCACACTTATCCTCCCCGATCCATTTGCTTGGCGGAACGGTCGACCCGCAGCCGAAGAATGCGCCAATCAAGTGGCTTGTTCGCCAGAGACAGGCTCTCGGCTAGAAGATGAGTGCCCTCAAGCAAGAGCGAGCCGCTACTTGGGCAGTCGCGTCCCTTTGCGTTCTGTTAGTCGCCGCTTGTCCGTGTAACGCGACTCAAGGCGAAAAGCCCGAACGTGAGGTCCGCGACGCCACGGATGCCGGGACATGGCATTACGTTTCCGCTATCGAATCTGGAAGGAGACGCGTTTATATTACTGACGCTTCCGGCAACGACCGGCTTCTCATTCGGTCCTTTGATGCTGCCGCAAGCGCCGATGGAATCAGTGACACAATGGATTGGTCGAAGAGGGAGCTCGAATCCACGCGAGAATGGATGGCATGTAAGGCGAGGATTTCCTCGGGTACCCTGGCAGATCCCCTGATCGCGCATGACACCTGGCTCGAGACGGCGGAGCGGCTCGAGAAACGCCTTCAGCTGGATCCGGATCATCTCGGCGTTCTCCGGGACCTGATCGCCGCCTACGCCCACGTGCTTTCGTTCGAAACCAATACCTCCTTGGGCTCGAATATCTGTCTTCTCGGCGGCCGGCGTATCTCGGAATTCGAGCGGAAAGCCGCTCCGCTCGGACCCGACGACAAGCGTCTCGTGGATGATGCGCGCTCGGCAATCTTCTACGCGATGAAGCTCTATCCAAGCGTCCTTGATGCCCTTCAGCGAATGGGGGACGCAAACCGCGCAAGGCCCTTGAGGGAGGCTCTTGTTGCAATTGGTCAGGAGCATTATTCCGAGGCGGGCGGTTTCTCTGTCGGAGCCCTGACGGTACGGATCTATCGCAATAGCGGCATGTCGCCCGATCCAAGACTGCTCTGGGAGAAGCTCTATTTTGTCATTTCGGGGCGTGATCTGGTGGCTCCCGAGAGCACCACGGCCTACGTGCTCGTTCAGCAGGGTGCCCCCGGACGGGAACACCATTACCTCTATTTTCGGGCGGCTAACAGGTCCCAATTGGTTCTCATCTACGGCCGGAACACCCCCGATTTCCTGGATCTAAGAAAGTGGGTTGAGGCCTCGGTTCGCTCGGCGGTGGCAGGTGATAAGGGGGGCAAAGAATGAACGCGCCAAAACAGTTCTTCGCTCTGGCGTTCCTTGTATCATCCGGCCTTGCGACGATTTCTCCCGCGAAGGGTGACGGATCGCAGACCAGCATACCCGTAACTCCGACCGGCAGCCAGACGAATGGCGCTGCGACGGCGAATGCAATTAAATCGGGCCAGGATGCGGCCAATGATCTCTTGAACTCCTTGCTTGGCGATAAGCCACCCGAGATGCCCAAGAATCCGCCCGGAAGCGTTAGTGTGGTTCCTCCGCCGGTGTTCAGTCTGGTTTCGGTGGACCAAGCGCGCCTCAACCAGGTGGGCGCCGCCATTGCCAGGCAGCTGGAAAAGCAGAATGACGCGGCAACCCGGAAGCTCTTGGTCGATGCCGGAAGCCGAATCGTAGCCGAAAATGACCGCCGGGTTGAAGAACGGTCCGCACAGCCACCTCCGACGCGACCGCTAAACTTCGACGGAAACGCCTATCGTCAACTTGTCCGGTTTGTCGCTCCCGTCTCCGAAGTGGCCGCGGGCACGGCGGGGACGATCGAACCCCAGAAGGAGATCGCCCGAACAGCATTTGAGGGCTCTGGGGGCAGCCCGGCGACGCCTGTCACACCATCCGGAACGCGCTTCTTTTCGGGAAAGATGCAGGCCATGAATGACCCGACGCCCTACAACCCGATCCCTGTGGTCGCCTCGACGAGGGTTTCGGACCTAAACCTGAAAGTTCCGCCTTTGTCGTCCCCGTCGGAGAGAGCCCCGCCGGCGATTGTCGCCGAAAAGGGCGTCCGAATCCAATACGATGCGACGGCGCTGGACCTGGCCAGCCAGAACAGCGACCTTCTTGAACAGGTTGAGGACCGCCTGTTGGGCTCGGCGGCTAGAGGGACCGTCGGCGATGCACTTGTCTGGGCCGACGGGCAGATCGCCCAGGTTCTCAAAGCTTCGGAAAGGCTGGAAAAGGTGTCCTCTGTCTCGCTGAAGGCGATCTGTGACGCTGCCGCGGCCTACAAAAAGAGCTGGAGCCTTCTGCCGGACGCCTTGCGCCACCCCGGGGGTCTTCACCGCATCCTTGGATTCGTAATCGATTCGAAGCACGACGACCTAATCTTGATCGGGAGTACGGAAGGTCCCGGCGAAGCGATCGACCTCGACGACATAACTATAGGCTTTCGAGCGGTGTGGAAGGCCGGATTGGTCCCTATTTGTTCCCTCGAGCCCGTTCCCGGCGATTTCGGGGGACCCCAGCGAGCGATTGTCGCCGGTGTGGAGCGAAACACCCATTTTGCGCGCATCATGCTGGATGCCGATTACAAGCTGAAGACGATGCTCTTCAGCGCGGCGCCACTCGGCGGTTTTCGCAGCCTGAAGGACATAGTGACGGAGGAGGCTGCTTCAGGAAGCATCTCGGGTTGGATGGCTCGTTTTTGGTTCACTCCGGTGCAGCCGGGAGAAGGTGAGATTCGGCTGTCAAGCGACGATCAAGCGGGATTGTTTAACGCGAGTATCCAGGTCGTGACCGAGGATATGCGCAGCAACGGGGCGACGCTCGTGGGCACCGGATCGCAGAGCAAGGCCATGGCGGACGCTACGGGCCAATTCACACGGCAATTTGATCGGCTGGAGCGGGACGCGCCCGTGGTGGCCCAGCTCCATGGGCTTTTTGACATCGTTCTGTTGGCCGACGTGCTGAGGACAATCCACGCCCCCACCGGAATCATTGGCAAGTTGCTGGAACTGCCGACGATCGCTGAGGAAGTTCCAGAATCGTATCCAGGCCTGACTCTTGCCGTGGAGGCTGGCGGCATAGCCTTCTTCCATATGGCGGGAGGCGTCACGATGGATATAGCCGTGAGCCCCCAGGCCCTTTTACGGTCGGGGGATCCGGACATTAATGGCTTGCCGAAGATGCTTCCGGGGGCGGTTGCGACGCTGCCCATACCGATTTCGAGAGGAAATCTGATGGATCGGAGCGAAAATGAATACGTCGATGCAATCCGACATTCGTCGAACGAAGATTATCCAGAGTCTCTTGCCCTTCTCGACGGCCTCCTGGCCAGAGACTCAAACAATGCGAGGTATTTCAAGCTTCGATCCAGGATCTATGCCCATATGAGCCTCTACCGATTGGCCGAGGAGGAATGGCTCGTCGCCGCCCGACTGGCGCCGCAAGACCCATCGTTGGGGGTCCTGCACCTTCAAATCGCGGTTGAAAGCGGCGTTTCCATGGATCCCCGGGTCTTGGATGGCGGCAATGGCGATGCATTGGCCGCTTTGTATTTCGCTGAGGCTGGCCAGCAGCGGGCCTCTGGGGGCCTGACGGCAGCCATAAAAAGCATGAGTCGCGCGGTTAGCTTTCGGCCCAATAACCCGGACTTTTGGAGTGCCCGTGCCGACCTCGAGGCGGACGCGAAGCAATTCGCCCAAGCGCTCACTGATGCCAACGAGGCGATCAGACTCAATCCCTCCAGCGAATCGTCGTATGTCCTCAGGGCTTCCCTTTACAATTCGTTGCATAATTTCACGGCGGCCGTTGCAGATGCGACTCGTGCAATAGATCGCAAACCTCACTCGCTCGAGGCCTATCTTGTAAGGGCAAGAGCCAAGTATTCCGAGGATCCTCCGGATCCAGACGGGGCCTACAGGGATGTGCAGCAGGCGCTCGGTATCGATCGGAACGATCCCCACGCGCTCGACGCACAGGCTTATTTATTGGCACTCGAGGGTGATCATGACGGGGCCTTCGCAGCCGTAAACCGCGCGATTAAGCTATACCCCGGAAGGGCGGCTCCCTATGCCTTCCGCGCGATGCTTTATGCGGATAATGTCTTGCGCTCTCCGGATCAGTTCGCGCAATACGGCGATGACGCTTTGGCGATGCTCATCGACCTTAACAAGGTCGCCGCGCTGGATCCGTCGGACACAGGAAGTCGGAGAGTTCGGGTTGACCTAGTGTTGGCCTATCGCGACAACTTTGGCAACGCTGAGATCAAGAATTGGGGCTCCGTAATCCCGATCATGATCAAAGAAACGCTCCTGAACAGTCCAGCTGCCTTCAAGAGACTCGAGAATCTCCGAGCACCTTCCGATCCGGAAGAGGTGCAACGCAACATCGATGTCTATAGATCGGCCGCGGTACTTTTTGCTATGGACGAGCTTGAGGATCTGCAGCGCTCTGCTCCACCGGACCAGCAGGCTGAGATTCGCAAGAAGGTCGAATCGCTTCGGGCGATGCCAAGATAACGAGTCTAATTATACGGAAATGACCGTCCCCAGCATCAAGAGTTGCCGCTACCTGGTTCCGTTTGTGGCTTCACTGGCATTGTCAGGGTCGCTGACGGCGTGGGGCGCTAGCCCTGATCAGCAGCTCGCTGATCAATTCACCGAACTCATGCGCATCCAGGGCGAGGGCCACCTAGTCAGTGTCCAGGAACAGGCATGGCACTTGCAGTTTCAACCCGCCGGCCCGGGCAGGAAGGAGTTTCTCTATTTCGAACAACGGCTTCACGAGTTGCTGGACGCAAGGTTTGGAGGTCCCCCCGGAGTGAGATACAGCCGCGAGCAGCACATCGAAATCCTAAACGAGGCGCTCAGGAAATACCATCCGGCGACTTTGGAGGGACTCAACAGGGGTGACTTCGGACCTGATGGGTTCACTGGGAAACCAGGAGGCGACCCGCTGGACATTATCCTTTGCGACCCCGGCCACCCGGACAATCGGGGTGATGGTACCGCGCCGAGTGTGCCCGACAAACCCAAGGCGTGCGCCGACTTCTATGCCAATTATGTGGAGAAGGAGGTTGCCGCTCCGTCTAGGCTGAAGACCCTTGGAAAGCAGATCCGGGAGATAGGAGAGGCCACGGAGAAGGCGGAAATCGCGATCTGGAGTGTCAGTCTGGAAGAATGGGGAAACGGAGGGGGGCCACCGGGTTTTGATCTGCCCACACAAATTCGAGCGCTGATGTTGAAATATCACCCCGAAGCCGCTGAGGCCTGCAACAATCTCATCAAGGGCATGATCGCGGGAAATATCTCTTCGGTCCAGAACGAGGCAAAAAGGGGACTACTCGGCCTTTGGCGCGCAGAACAGGATTTCCGCGATCGAGATCTGGACCGGAACGGCGTTCACGACTTTTGGACGGCCGACGTTTCCGGACTCTTCCGCATTCATGCTGAACCCGACGCGCAGGTCCTGTTGGACAAGACGGTAGCTGGAAGTGACGACGCACCGCTGCCGCCGGGAGGGACGCTTGGTCCGGGCGTCGATGTCCCGAAAACGGTGGTTTTTCACTTCCACATGGTGAGGTCCGACGGGGCTGGGGCTGCGTTCGCCGTCGACACCGACGGCCATGGCGAGGCATGGCACAACCTGCAGCACTTTGCCATTTGTGCATATCCCGCGGGTTATGGGCGTGCGGCAGGAAGGCAGACGTACCTTATCGACGAGAGAAAGATCCTCTGGTCCAAGGACACCAACGGTCTCGTCGTGGATCGTTTTCTCAAGGATCCGGAAGCGGAGGGATGGTCGGTCGCCAAGGAACCCGAGGAGCCGGGGAATGATACCCAAACCTTTGAGGCACCCAATGCCTTGGAAAGGGAGGCTCCAGAAGCAACACCCCCGCCGACTGATGCGACGGAGCAGAGGTTGGCTCAAGAGATGAAGAGGATTCTCTTTGAGATGGAAAGCGTGGCCGGATCGCGAGACCTTATTGGGCAGCTGCATCTGACTTCCGAGCAAGCCGCGGAATTGGTTCCAAGAGTCGTCAATGTCTTTTCAATCCTGAATCAAGGCGAGGTTAAGCCAAGTCGACAGGAGGAGAATCTCATCGAATTCCTTGCGGAAATTGGCCCTAGCCTGACAAAGGCGTCCCATGGCGTGGAAGCGGACGTCCGTGGCGCAGTGGTTAATCTCCTCTTCTCGATGATCCAGGATACTTCGAGCAAGTATGCGCCCAGCGCCGCGGTTGCACTCTATCGGATAACAGGCGATTCCAAGCCGCTTCGCTACCTCGAGGACATATACCTTATGGAGCTTACTACTGAGGCGAACGTTGAAAGAGGAGCCTTTTTGATTAACCAGCTGGGACGGTTGGGAGCGCGGGCGACCGACTCATTGCCGTACCTGAACTACCGCCTCTTGAATGACAGTGATGAGAGGTGCCGGCTCGCTGCGGCTTGTGCCTTGGCGCGGATCACAGGTCTGACCGACACCGGTGGCGCCTCGCTATTGGGAGAGATCGAGGGATCGCTGCCGTCAAAGGGTACGCCCAAGGATTCCGGGACGGCCGTGGACATTAGGGAGAGCACGATCGCCTACACGGAGGACCTTGGACCCCTCGCGCAACTCGCCACCCCTATCCTGGTCCGCATCAGCGAGTCTGAAACGACCGACGTCACACTGCGCATCTCGGCTGCTCACGCACTGATTCGCGGTGGGATTGGAGCGCAGGCAGGAATCGCTGCATTTAGGAAGATCCTACTGTTAAGGGACCAGATCGCGACCAAGATGGCCCTCGACTCGGTGAATGACCTCGGGACTTTGGCCATTGCTCTCGTTCCCGAGATCACTGCAATCATGGGAAGCGAAGACGCAGAGCCGGAAATTCGGGTGCTCGCCGCGCTCACCCTAGTTCGTGTGTCTGGGTCAGCAAAACCGGGGGTCGCCTTCATCGCTGAGAACCTCGTTCATTCGGAAAATTCAATCCTGACCCTTGAATGCATTAGGGCATTGGGGAGTCTGGGGGTGTTGGGGTCTGACGCCGTCCCGGTCCTAAACAAACTCGGTGAATCCGATGAAAACACCGAACGGTTCGCGGCGGTCAACGAGGCACTAAGGGAGATAGATTCGGGGATCATAACTGCGGAAATGCATTGAGGAACACAACGTGAGCCCTGCACCGATCCAAAAGATTAGTATTACCCTGTTTGTACGCGCGTCTCTGGGCATGGCGATGGGGCTCACCTGCGTTCGGGCCATCAACGCTGCTTCCACGCAGGGACAGGAGGGAGCCCGGATTAGCTCAACATCAAGCCCGCCAAAGCCGACCCAAGACAAGCAGGCGCCACCGCGTGGCGACTTGTTTGATAAGCTGACTGAGGCCCCCGGGGGTCTCAACGAGCATACGGTGCTGGCACGGTTGGCTATGCCAGCCGACGCCGCCGCGAAGTTGGTTCCGATTGTGACGGACGCGTTGCGAAACCCCGAGAGATTCTGGCCAAACGGGCGCAACCAGGCAGCACCCGCATCGGCGCTCGTCGAGAACCAGTCGGTACTTCTCGACTTCCTGTGGGAGCTGGGCCCGCGCTCCGCCGCGAGCGGACCGGAGCTGACCTCACTGATGAATTCCAGTTCGGCTGACCCTGGCATCAGGATCAAGGCGGCCGGCACGCTTGTCCGCGTGACCGGGCTCCAGGAGCTTGGCCTCCCATTTCTGCTAGGTTCGGTGCAAAAGGGCGATGTCTCTGCGGTCGATGAGATAGGTGAACTTGGATCTCAAGGCGGCGCCGCAGGCACAGCGCTGTCCGATATCGTGGGTTCGAACGAGCGCGCTACCGAAATCAAGGCGCATGCCGCTTCCGCCTCGGTGCGGGTAACAGGCAAGCCTGAACCCGGCCTCTCGTACCTTCTCAGGCTCCTTAGTGTGCCGATTTCGGGCGACGCAGCCGCGACGACTGAGGGATCCGCAGGGTCAAATCGGTATCTGGCACTCGGGGAATTGGTGAAACTTGGCCCCATGGCGAAGGATGCCGAGCCGACGATGACAGAGTTGATGAATTCCGGCAGAGTGCCGCTTCCTCTCAGGATCTCGACGGCGTCGGCTCTGGTGTCCATGGAAGGAAAATCGGAGCCAGGTCTTACCGTCCTTTGCGCCCTGTTGACGGACGCCACCACCGATGCCCACAGCCAATCGGACATCGTGGTGGCTCTCGAGGACTTGGGCCCATTAGCAGCCCACGCCGTTCCCACGCTGGTGCAGTTTGTCGAGCGAAAGCTCCCGGACGATTCTCTGAAAGGGAGCGTTGCCTCCGCACTGAGTGCCATCCTGACCCCCTCCACGATTAGCAGGCTGGCCCATGCGGACTATATCGACGCCGCCGTTCAATTGATCCAAAGCGCGAATGGGGATGCTGGGCCTTTTGTTCAACTCCAGCTCGCTCGCCTTCAGGGAAATCCCGACAGCTTCGAGAAGGCCTCCGTCGCTGAACATCTGGCGGGCCTCGAAACCTATGCGGCTCCGCAGGTCTCAAGCCTCAGCCGCCTTTTGGAGGACGATAAGGCTGGTCCCCGTATAGCGGCTGCCACGGGGTTGATCAGGATCACGGGAAACGCAGAACCGGGAGTCACGAGCCTTATCAAGGAGCTACACGACACCAGCAACGTTGTCGTCTGTTCCGCCATTGATGCGTTGGGCGATGCCGGGGCAAAGGCCGCGGGCGCGGTTCCGGCCTTGACCCTGCTCGTCGAGGACGGGAAAGCCGATCCTGGAATCAGGGCGTGTGCTGCCCGCGCGTTGGTTCTCATCACCAATTCGGGAGAATCCGGAGTTCCTGTCCTAAGCGCGCTGATCGGCGATGCCAACGCCGGCGTCGGGCTCGGTACCGTCGAAATGCTGGGCGACCTCGGCCCGAAGGCGGTGGGATCGATCTCGACGCTGACCGCGCTCCTCAACTCCGAAAAGTCGGGTCCTAGGACGAAACTTCGCGCCGCTTCGGCCCTCATCAGCATCGATGAATCCCCCCTGGCTGCGGTCACCCCGCTCATGAAACTGCTGGCAAACGAACAGATGGAAGCATCCCAGCGGGAGTTGGCGAGTCAACAGGCAGAAGTCGCGGGACTGAGGCATTGGTTGGATGACATGCAGAACGCAACCGCTGACGAGTATCTCGCCGGCCTGGCGGCCGTTGGATTCTCAGTTTCGAAGATCTCGACGCTCCATTCCGATTTGACGGAACTTAATAAGAAGGTGACAGCCCTGCGTTCGCAGGGGGTGGACGAGGGCGATGCCCGCATTCAATCGCTGCTTTCCGAGCAGACGAGCACGGCGAAGGACCTGCAGGAAGCGATCGACGTGAGCAGGAAGAGCTTCGAGATGCGCTACAAGATGGAAAGTTTTCAGGCGGCGCTCTTGGCCAAGGCCG
>Ga0182011_10004879_pt1 | contig 10666 bp, 8 predicted proteins | sample 711E1DmetaG_FD_120481 | JGI IMG/M metagenome (GOLD analysis project Ga0182011, IMG submission 120481) | Permafrost microbial communities from Stordalen Mire, Sweden - 711E1D metaG | ecosystem: Environmental > Terrestrial > Soil > Wetlands > Permafrost | place: Sweden: Stordalen | collected...
AAGCTTTCCAAGTCTTCCAGAAAAAAGACTTCAGTATTGACGTGCGAGTTGTCCTGAACCCGGTGGAGCACAATGTAGATGAACGCGTCTCTCGCGTGGTGGCGAAAATGCGTGAAAAAACACATGGTCTTGTCGAAATAAGGGTGGTGCATGTGACTAACATTGACAGTGACCGGGGCAAGACAAGGTATGTCATCAGTGAGCGGTGAACGCCGCATTACTTGGCAATCCGGGAAGCGACATTCTATTTAGGGGAGGCAGGGAGAAATTCAACCCGCCGGAATTCGACGAATTGTTCGGGGCACAGTGGCAATGAGGAAAGTCGCGCGGTTTAATGCGTATTAGATTCCACTGGGGAGGACTTACTTGCCTCTTGAATCACCGGTGCGAAAGGTTCTGATCTACCGTCTCGGCAGCCTGGGCGACACGGTAACCGCACTACCGTGCCTTCACATGATCGCGCGCATCTTTCCCAACGCCGAGCGCCGGCTGCTTACCAACTTTCCCGTACATGCCAAAGCCCCAGCCGCTGCGGCTGTTCTGGGTGACTCTGGCCTGGTGCATGGATACATGCGCTACACGATAGCCACGCGCCAAATTGGAGAGTTGCTTCGTCTGGCGTGGGAGATTCGCCGCTTCAGACCCGATATTCTGATTTATCTGTTAGTAGCGCGCCCCCCAAAAAATGTGCGCCGGGACCGGCTATTCTTCCGGCTGGCCGGGGTTCGCCGGATTGTCGGGATTCCCGGCGAGGATCAACTGGAATCACGCTTCGACACGGAGACCGGCCTCTACGACTCCGAGGCCTCGCGCCTGGCAAGGGCCATTGCGGAGCTTGGCGATGCGCAGCCGGAGGAGCTCGCCAACTGGGATCTGCGCTTGAATGCCGCCGAGCGGGAAGCAGCGGCTTCCGCGCTCTCCTCATTGACAGGAAAGAAGTTGATCGTCTGCGGTCCCGGCACCAAGATGCAGGCCAAGGACTGGGGACAGGAGAACTGGCGCGCCTTGCTCGAGCTGTTGAGCGCCAGGTATCCGGAGCACGGATTGATCCTGATCGGCGCCCGCGAGGAGGTTGGAATCGGCGATTATGCGGCAGAGGGATGGAATGGCCCCAAGGTGAACCTCTGCGGCCGGCTCACCCCGCGTGAGACCGCGGCGGTTATGGAAAATGCAACTGTCTTTCTTGGGCCGGATTCCGGACCGATGCACCTGGCCGCCAGCGTGGGAGTTCCCTGCGTAATCGCATTCTCCGCGGCCGGCCTTCCGGGTCTCTGGTTCCCGGCTGGGAAGCAACACCGGATCGTATATCATCAGACCAGTTGCCACGGCTGCCGGCTGGAAACCTGTATTCAGGAGGCCCGCCGCTGCATGACGTCCATCACCGTGGCGGAGATGGCGGCGGCAGTAGGAAGAGTGCTGGGTTGACATTCAGATAGCCGGTTCGCATTCCCAATCCTGCGATGCGCCTGCCATGAAGGAGATCTGCCGGACATGTACATCGTCACCGGAGGCGCGGGTTTTATCGGCAGCAACCTGGTTCACGAGTTGAACGCGCACGGCATCGCCGACATTCTGGTGGTGGACAACTTCGCCAACGCGATGAAGTTCCGGAACCTGCACGGGGCGCGCTATACGGACTACATGGACAAGCGGGAGTTCCGCCGCGCCATGGGAGAGAATGCGCTCGGCGTGGGCAAGATCGAGGCCATCCTGCACCAGGGCGCCTGCTCCAACACGCTGGAGGACGACGGCGTCTACATGATGGACAACAACTTCCAGTACACCAAGGAAGTGTTGGCCTTTGCCATCCGCTTCGGCGCGCCGCTGGTCTTTGCTTCCACCGCTGCGGTTTACGGGCTCTCCGGACCGGGCCACTTTACGCCGACCCTCGAGAATGAGCGCCCGTTGAACGTCTACGGCTTTTCCAAGCTCGTCTTCGATCGATATTTTCGCAATCAGCTTGCTCTGGACCGGGTTCCTATCACGGCTGTAGGCCTTCGTTACTTCAACGTCTATGGGCCGCGCGAGCAGCACAAGGGGCGCATGGCCTCGGTGATCCACCACTTTACGAAACAGATGATAGAGACAGGCAAGGTGCGTCTCTTTACTGGCAGCGGCGGCTACGGAGACGGCGAACAGCGCAGGGATTTCGTCTACGTCCGCGACCTGGCCCGGATGAATATGTTCTTTGCCCAGATCGGCCCCTACGCGCCCGAGGCCGGCCAGGCGGCGAAGAGCTATCGCGGAGTGGTCAACGCCGGCACAGGTATTAGCCGGAGCTTCAACGACGTGGCCCGGGCGCTGATGACGGTGCATGGAGAAGCGGCCATCGAATACATCCCCTTCCCCGCCGATCTCCAAGGCCGATACCAGCACTTTACCGAGGCCGACCTGACCGGCCTGCGCGAACTCGGCTGCGATCTGAAGCCGACCGCGCTCGAAGCCGGCATCGTGGAGACCTACGCCACGCTGCGCGAGATCGGGGAGTAGATCAGGCCCGCGGCCCTAGCAGACGATCCACGGCTTGGCCGAGTGACGGAAAACGCAGATCGGCCAGCTCCAGCGCCGCTTCGGCGCCGGGTTTCCGCCGCTCCGGGTCGCCTTCGATGAACACGGTGAGCATTCCCAGGCGGCGGCCAAACTCAATATCGGAGAGCGAGTCGCCGATTAGGACGCTGGTTGCGGCGGAAATCTCAGGAAAATCGGCCACGGCCTGCTCGAATAGGCCGGGCAGCGGTTTGCGGCAGTTGCATTGTCCCTTGTCGTGGGGGCAGAAGTAAAAGCCGTCAACGTGTGCGCCGCGAGTTGCCAGCAGCTCCTGCAATGCGAAGTGAATGGCGTTAACATCCAGTGCCGTGTAAAGTCCCAGCGCTATGCCGCGCTGGTTGGAAACGACGATCACGCGTATTCCCGCCCGATTGAGCCGGCCGATCGCCTCCGCCACGCCAGGCAGCGGATGAAAGTCGGTCTGGGAAGCCACATAGCGGCCTTCCGGCATTTTTTCGTTGAGTACCCCGTCCCGGTCGAGGAATACGGTTCTCAGGTCGCGCAAGAGGAGGCTGTCTACGGAGTCTGCCACCCCGTTATGATAGCAACAGCCGAATCCGCGTCCGCGCGGCGCCGCGTGAAGCGAGAGAGCAACAGAGGGGGGAACATGTCCAGCAGTCCAGATCCGGCAAGCGTCTTTGGAATCGCCATAGCGGAGCACCAGGAAGTGGTGCGCCAGGTCCAGGCTCAACAGGGGGTGCTGTGGGCGATTGCGCAGGCCATGACGGCGGCCTTGCGGGCCGGGGGCAAGATTCTGTTGTGCGGCAACGGCGGCAGCGCCGGCGACTCGCAGCACCTGGCCGCGGAGATCGTGGGCCGCTTTCGACGCGAGCGCCGCGGATGGCCCGCGATTGCGCTGACCACGGATTCCTCGATCCTGACCGCTGTGGCCAACGACTATGGCTACAAGGCTGTGTTTTCGCGCCAGGTTGAGGCGCTGGGAGCCTCCGGCGACCTGCTGGTGGGCATCTCCACCTCGGGCAATAGCCACAATGTGGTGGCGGCGCTGGAGGCGGCCCGTTTGCAAGGACTGGTCACGGTTGCCTTTACAGGCTCCAGCGGGGGCAGGATGGCCCCATTCGCCGATCATCTTTTCGCCGTCGCATCCAGGGATACGGCGCGCATCCAAGAGGCGCACATTCTGGCCGGCCACATGCTGTGCGACTGGATTGAACTCGACCTGCTGCACACGGAGGCTGCGGCTCAAGAAACTGCCGGTCTAGGCAGAGCGAGGCGCGGCGATGATCGAACAACTGCATGAAGTGATCCGCGAGATCGAGAACGAATGGGCCGGCAAGCGCCTGCTGGTGGTCGGCGACGTGATGCTCGACAAGTACATTTGGGGCGAAGTGGGGCGCATTTCGCCGGAGGCGCCGGTGCCGGTAGTGCGCGTCACCCATCGCAGCGAGCAACCGGGCGGCGCGGCGAATGTGGCCATGAATCTGGCGCGGCTGGGCGCGCAAACCCGCGTGATCGGCTTTACAGGCGGCGACGAGGATGAGCGGCTTTTGGCGGAGAGTCTGCGTTCGAATGGGATTTCTCCCGAGTTCGTCGTCTCCGATGGTTTTCCCACCATCACCAAGCAGCGCATTCTGGGCGCGCGGCAGCAGATGCTGCGCCTGGATCATGAGCGGTTGGGCGTTCGCAAGGAAAACGACTACGACCGTCTCATCGAAGCCGCGCTTGCGCAACTGCCCGGCTCAGATGCCGTGGTGCTATCCGATTACGCCAAGGGAGTGCTGACTCCCGAGCTCTGCCAGGCGGTGATTCAGACCGCCCGCAAGCAAGGCATTCCGGTGCTGGTCGATCCCAAATGCTCTGACTTTTCCCGCTACCGCGGCGCTACCGCGATCTGTCCCAATCTCGGCGAACTGTCGGCCGCCGCCCATCTGGATGCGCGAGAGCTGAAAACCCTGCTGGATGCGGCTGAAGCCATGGTGCCGGCCTACGCTCTCGATTTTCTGATTGCCACACTCGGCGAGAAGGGCATTGCGCTCGTCCGGCCCGGCAACCAGTTCATCGTGCCGGCCGTGGCTCGCCAGGTATTCGACGTCTCCGGTGCCGGAGACACCGTCATCTCGGTGCTGGCTCTGTGCCTGGCCTCCGGGCTCAACCCGGAGACGGCGGTGCAAGTGGCCAATATTGCGGCCGGTATCGTAGTGGGCAAGGCGGGCACTCTGCCGGTAGAAAAATACGAGTTGCTGGCCGCGCTGGCCCCCGAGATTGCCCTCAGCGCCGAGGATAAGGTGGTCTCTCGCCAGGAGTTGCTGACTCGCGTGGCGCTATGGCGGGCCAACGGTGAGCGGGTGGCGTTTACCAACGGATGCTTCGACCTGTTGCACATCGGCCACATCACGGTGCTCGAGCGGGCGCGCCGTTTCGGCGACCGGCTGATTGTGGCCATCAACAGCGATGCATCCGTGAGTGGATTGAAGGGGCCGGACCGTCCCATCGTCGGCGAACGGGAACGCGCCCGCGTGCTGGCCGCGCTGGCCGCCGTTGACGCTGTCGTCGTTTTCAATGAAGCCACCCCGCTCGAACTTATACTGGCGGCGCGGCCCGATGTCATCGTCAAGGGCGGCGACTACGATGCGGATACTGTCGTCGGCGCGAGAGAGGTTCAGTCCTGGGGCGGGCAAGTGAAGATCGTGCCCCTGGTCGCGGGCTTCTCCACTACGCGGCTGATCGAAAAGGGCGCAAGCAAGTAGGGGAAGCTACAATACGGGAATGGCGTTCATCACCCAGCCAGGACTCATTCCGGCGCTATGTCTCCGCGAGGCGGGTCAACCGGCATGAAGAACTTTTTGCGACTTCTGCGCTACGGGCTGCCCTACTCGCTGCAATGGCTGCCTGGCGTCTTGCTGCTGGCGGTTGTGGGCGCGCTTGACACCTTCCGTGTTCTCCTTTTCCAGCCCATCTTCGATCAGGTCCTGAGGCCGGACGCGCCTGAAGGTCCGATCATGCTAGGCCTCCCCAAGAGCCCTTGGCATTTCGATCTGAGACTCCTGGTGCCCCATTTCATCCATATGCACAACGCCTGGAATGTGGTGGCCTTCGCGCTGGTGTTTTCTACGCTGCTCAAGGGAATATGCGATTATCTGGGAACCTACCTGGTCAACTACGCCGGCTTCGGCACCATTACCGATCTGCGCAACCACCTGTACGAAGCCACTCTGCGCCGTTCTTCGAGCTTCTTTCATAAGCACCCCACAGGCACAATTCTCTCCACACTCATCAACGATGTGGACCGCGTGCAGTTCGCCCTCAGCTCGGTCATCAGCGAATTTCTGCAACAGTTCTTCACTCTCGTTGTGGGACTGGTTTTCGTCATCAAGCTCGGGGGATACCTCAGTTGGGCACTGCTGTTGTTTGTGCCTTTGGTCGTGACCTCGGCGCGCAAGATCGGCAGGGAAGTGCGTACACGCACCCGCACCGGCCAGGACAAACTGGCTGAAATTCAGAACATTCTCCATGAAACCGTTACCGGCAACCGCATCGTGAAGGCCTTCAGCACTGAACTATGGGAGGTTTTACGCTTCAAGAACGCGGCCAGCCGGCTCTTCCGCGCCAACCTGCGCAGCGTGCGCATTCAGTCCATCAGCTCGCCGTTGATGGATACCCTGGGCGCCATCGCCATTGCCATGTTCCTGTTCATCGGCCGCAACGAAATTATGCATAGCCACATGACGATGGGCATCTTCGGCGCATTCATCATCCTGCTCTTCAAACTCTACGACCCGGTGCGCAAATTCGCTTATTTCTACAACAGCTTCCAGCAGGCCATGGGCGCCTCGGCTTCGATCTTCGGCTTCTTCGACACCAAGGACGATGTGAAGGAAAGGCCCCGCGCGGCCGCATTGAAAGGCTTTGCGCATTCCATCCGGTTTGAGAACGTGGGTTTTTCCTACTCGACCGAGAAGGGCGAGCACCAGATTCTGCACAACGTCGATCTCGAGTTGCGGGCCGGCGAGGTACTGGCGGTTGTGGGCCCGAGCGGAGCCGGCAAGTCCACCCTGGCCAACCTGATCCCGCGCTTCTTCGATGTGACCTCGGGCCGCATCCTCATCGACGGCCACGACCTGCGCGATCTGACGCTCGCCTCCTTGCGCCGGCAGGTTGCCCAGGTGACGCAGGAGACCATTCTCTTCAACGACACCGTCCGCAACAATATCGCGTACGGCCAGCCGGAGGCCCAGGCGAAACTCGTGGAGCAGGCGGCGCGCAACGCCCTGGCGCACGATTTCATTCTGAAGATGCCGCAGGGCTACGAGACGGTAATCGGCGAAAAGGGATTCCGGCTCTCGGGCGGCGAGCGCCAGCGGATGGCCATTGCCCGCGCCCTCCTCAAGGATGCGCCGATTCTGATTCTGGACGAGGCCACGTCGGCCCTGGACGCCGAGAGCGAGTCGCTGGTGCAGGCCGCGCTGGCCAACTTGATGCAGGGGCGCACCGTGCTGGTCATCGCCCACCGGCTTTCCACCATTCGCCGCGCCAACCGCATCGCCGTCATTGAGGATGGACGGATTACGGCCGTTGGCTCCCACGAGGAGCTTCTTACCGCGTCGCCCACCTATCAGCGGCTCTACCAACTGCAATTCATGGACGTATCCGAGCCGCAAGAATCGGATTCTGAGGAAACGGATCCGCCTCAACTGGAGCTGGCGCTGACCGGCGGGAGACAGGAGTAGCGGAGAATGCCGATTTATTCGATGACCGGCTTCGCGCGGGTTCAGCTTCGCGTCCACGACCAGCTGAGCTGCACACTGAGCGTGAAGAGCGTGAACCACCGCTTCCTGGATGTGCAGTTGCGGCTGCCTTCGGGGCTGGACGCGCTGGAGATGGAGTTGCGCAGGGCGCTGAAGGAGCAACTGGTCCGCGGCCACGTAGAATTAACGCTCTCCATCGATCGCTCTGCCCAGCAGGCGGCGGGTTACAATCGCGAACTGGTGGCCGGATACCTTGCCGCCTTTGCCGCGGCGCGCGAGGAGCATGGGATCAGCGGCCAGCCGGACCTGAACGCGATTCTGAGATTGCCGGGAGCATTGCAGAGCGAGAATCGCGGCAATGGCGATGAGGAGTTGACGGCGCTGGCGGCCTGCGTGCAGCGGGAGATTGCGCCGCTGCTGGATCAATTAAAGGCCATGCGGGCGCGTGAAGGCGAGGCGCTGGAGGCGATTCTGAGCGCCACGCTCGACCGGCTGGCGGAGGCGACCGGCGGAGTCGCGGATCTGCGTCCCGAGATCGAGCAGCGCTACCAGGACCGGCTGACCCAGCGGCTCGAGGCGGTCACCGGACCGGAGTTCAACCGGCAGCGGCTGCTGGAAGAGGTTGCCGTGCTGGTGGAGCGCAGCGACATTGCCGAGGAACTGGCGCGCATGACCACGCACATCGGGCACTTCCGCGAGCTGTTGGCGGCGGGTGGCGAGGTGGGCAAGAAGCTGGATTTTCTGCTCCAGGAGATGAACCGCGAGGCCAATACGCTGCTCTCCAAGACCAGCGGCGTGGGCGGCAAAGGGACGCGCATCACCGAACTGGGACTGGCCATGAAGGCGGAGATCGAAAAGGCCCGCGAACAGATTCAGAACGTGGAATAGAGCCGCCGGCTGAGCGGCGTGAAGGACAATCGAACGTGGCGGGAATTCTCTTTATCATTTCGGCGCCCTCGGGCTCGGGCAAGAGCACGCTGGTGAGCGAATTGCGCAAGCAGGTGAGCGGCGTCGAGTTCGCCATCTCCTGGACTACGCGGCCGCCGCGGGGCTCCGAGGAGCACGGGCGCGAGTACAACTTCACCACCCGCGAGGAGTTCGAGCGGATGATCTCCGCGGGCGTATTCCTGGAGCACGCCGAGGTCTTCGGCAACTTCTACGGCACTACCCGCCAATCGCTGGAAGAGGCGCGCGCCGAGGGTCACGATCTGCTGCTCGACATCGACGTGCAGGGCGCCGCGAAGGTGCGCGCCAAAATGCCCGAGGCGGTCAGCATCTTTGTTCTGCCGCCCAACCCCAGGATTTTGCGCACCCGCCTGCGCAATCGCAGCCGCGCCGAGGGCATCGTGAACGACGAGGAGGTCTACCGCCGGCTCCGGGAAGCCAGCAAGGAGATTGAGAATTATCGCAACTACAGCTATATTTTGGTCAACGACATTCTGGACCGGGCGGTAGCGCAACTGGAGGCCATTGTGCTGGCCGAGCGCTTCTACCGCAATGGCGAGTCCATCGCCTACCGTTCGCGCCGGGTGTTGGAGGTCGCCGCGGCCTGTCTGCAGTACAACTCCCAGGAGCGGCTTAAGCCCGTGCTGGAGGCCTTTGGCCTTCTTGGCTCCTCCGGCCAGCAGCAGTTGAACTTTGAGGAGGACTCCGACGAGGAAGCCTCCGACGACCATAGCGAGGACTCCCATGACGATTGAGACCGGCTTCGATTCGAACTACCGCAAGGTTCTGGTCGCCGCCCGCCGCGCCCGCCAGTTGCAGAGCGGCTCGCACGCTCTTATTCACACCCAGTCCACCAAGGCCTGCCGCATCGCTCAGGAAGAGATCGAAGCCGGCAAGATCGCCTACGTCAAAGCCGACGTACCAGTGGTGAAGCCGCCCATCGAAGGCCCGGCGATCCCGATTCTGCTGAGCTAAACCGCATTCCGTACGCGTTACTCTGTCACGCCTGAACCGAAGAGGCCCAGGGCCTGTCATCTAATTCCCAAGGGGCAGCGCCGGGAGCCAGTTTTTTCGAGTTCAAGGAGTGAGGAGCGACGCATACCGGGTGTCTGAGAGCGACAATCGACGCCGAAATCGGGAAAACCGGCCCCGGCCCTTCGGGTTGCGGCGAAAATCCGGCCATACTTTGTTGTCGTCCTCGACGGCGGGCCCGCCACAGCCTTCGGACTCTGTCTCGTCTGGCCGGATTTTCGCTCGCAACGCTACCCCCTCGGAATTAGATGACAGGCCCTAGCTATCTTCGGCCTGCGCGCCTGCCCCTTTCATCTTCCACAACCGGACGTTCTACAATCGAGCCATGAGAGTCACCGTGGGCGTCTCCGGCGGAATCGCCGCGTACAAAGCGGCGGAAGTGGTGCGCGCCCTGCAACGGCAGGCCCTTGAGGTCCACGTGGTGATGACCGAGGCGGCCTGCAAGTTTGTCCAGCCGCTCACCTTCGCCACCCTCTCCGGGCACAGGGTCGTCACCAGCCTTTGGGACGAATGGAGCGAAGGCGAAAGCTACTCCGAAGCCAGCGCGGAACCGAACGGCGTCCAGCACATCGGCGAGGCGCAATGGGCCGATGCGCTGGCCGTCGCCCCGGCAACGGCCAACATCCTGGCCAAATTCGCCCATGGCATCGCCGACGACTTCCTGACCACGCTCTACCTGGCCACCACCGCGCCGGTTCTGGTGGCCCCCGCCATGAACGTGAAGATGTGGGAGCATCCGGCGACGCAGGGCAACCTGGAAATCCTTCGCCAGCGCGGCGTACGCGTCATCGAGCCGGGCGTCGGAGACCTGGCCTGCGGCATGGTGGGCGCGGGACGGATGGCCGAACCCGGCGATATCGCGGACGCGGTGCTGGGCGTGCTGGGCCGCCGCCGCGACCTGGCCGGCGAAGTCGTTCTAGTCACCGCCGGCGGAACGCGCGAGGCTCTGGACCCGGTCCGCTTCCTCGGCAACCGCTCCAGCGGCAAGATGGGCTATGCGCTGGCCGAGGCCGCGCGCAGCCGCGGCGCAAGAGTGATCCTCATCAGCGGGCCATCGGGGCTTCGTCCTCCGGCGCATTGCGAGCTGGTCAAGGTCGTCACGGCCGATCAGATGCGGCAGGCCGTGCTGTCGCGCATGGAGGAATCCACGCTCATCATTAAAGCCGCCGCGGTGGCCGACTACCGTCCGGTCGCGGTGTCGGAACGGAAGCTCAAGCGCAGCGGGCCCATCACGCTGGAGCTGGCGCCCACGGAAGACATTCTGGCCGAGGTCGTGCGCCGCCGCCGCCCCGGCCAGCTCATCGTTGGCTTTGCCGCCGAAACCGACAATCAAATGGCAAACGGCCGCGCCAAGCTCCTGGCCAAGGGCGCGGACGCCATCGTGGTCAACACCGTCACCGCGGACGGCGTGGGCATGGAAGCCGACTCCAACGCGG
>Ga0182011_10004880_pt1 | contig 10665 bp, 9 predicted proteins | sample 711E1DmetaG_FD_120481 | JGI IMG/M metagenome (GOLD analysis project Ga0182011, IMG submission 120481) | Permafrost microbial communities from Stordalen Mire, Sweden - 711E1D metaG | ecosystem: Environmental > Terrestrial > Soil > Wetlands > Permafrost | place: Sweden: Stordalen | collected...
CACGAGGTAAAGCATCAAGCCTTCGGCTTTTCGGGTGGTTGAATCAAATGATTATTTATCGCAGGCAACTTGAAGGTTTTCCCAACCTGACGAAGATGTTTCAGAAATTCTTGGACGGCCACTTTCAGATGACGCTTGCTTCGGGTCACAATGGCAATGGAGCGTTTCTGACGCGGGTTTTCCAGTTGCCGGTAGGTGATGGGCGCTGGCGTCTCGGCAATTGCTGTTTGTGGAATCAAAGAAATGCCGTTGCCCGCCGCCACAAGTGCTTGAATAGTCGCAATCTGGCCGCAGCGAAAGACAATGCGGGGACGGAAATTGTGCTTGCGGCAAAAACCCATCGCGCAATCGCCGAGGCAGTGGTCTTCCTGACACAAAATGAATTTTTCGGACTGCAAATCTTCCTTGAAAATTGTCCGTTTGCGCGTGAGTGGATGACGCGGATGAAGCGCTAGCACCATTTCTTCGTAAAACAATGTCTCCGTTTCAAATCCATGTTCACGGACTGGCAGGCTGACAATGCCCAAATCCAGCTTGCCCGTCTCAATCAGTTGCAACAATTGCTCGGCCATGTTTTGGTGAACAAATACTTGGATTTTCGGAAATCGTTCAGTGAAGGAGTCCAAAACATGTGCCAGAAAATTGGGTGCAATCGTTGGCAAAACTCCGAAGACCACCTTGCCGGCATGGTGTCCGTCGGAACTTCGGATTTCCCGTTTGGCAATTTCGACCTGCGCCAAAATTTGCTCTGCTTGCCTGACGAGAATCAGGCCCGCTTCCGTCGGCACAATCCGCCGGTGATTTCTGTTCAGGAGAAGTTTTCCCACCCTGACTTCCAGCTTTTGAACTTGCACGCTCAAAGCAGGTTGGGAGACGTGGCAGCGCGCGGCGGCTTTGCTAAAACTTCCCTGCTCGACCACAGCCATAAAATATCGCATCTGAGTTATGTCCACGTCCCTGTCCCCCTTTTTATTGAGAATTGCAGCCCCCTTCGCAAATTTAAAGATTCAAGTGAAACTATCGCTTTTGCCTATAAGACGTATAGGCAAACACAATTTCAAATTTTTCGGAGGCTCTGCTATTGAAGTGTTTCGATTTTTCACGGGTCGCATTTTGACGAATGACAAACGGCAAACCACGAAGGACAAAGTTTCCTGCCAATCTGGTCGGGCCGCAAATTCGGAGATTGCGGGCCGCGCGCGGCTGGTCGCAGACGAAACTTGCCCTGCGCCTCCAATTGAGCGGGTTGAATATTGGACGCGAAGTGCTCGCCCAAATTGAGGCGCAAACCCACTGCCTCAAAGATAAGGACATCCCCTATTTTGCCCACGCTCTGAAGGTTGATCTGGCCGACCTGTATTTTGGAAATCAAAATGGCCAACGCTCACCGGCGGCGGTCATCGCCTTGCTTCAGACCGCTTGCCAGCCAAAACCATGCTCAAATAGTTGTAATGAATTCATTACAACCCCTTTGAGGCAAAACTGGTAAAACACGGCCAAACGCTATGGATACCAGCGAATCAAATGCAACGGAACAGCCACCGCAAAAAGAGCGGATCGCTTATTCAATCCACGAAGCCGCCGATATGCTCGGCGTGGATTATTTCAGCGTTTATCGGCTTATCCAGCGAGGAAAATTGAAGGCGTGTCGTGCCTTGCGCGGGAAATTTCTCATATCGAAGACGGAACTCTTTCGGCTGTTGAACACGGAGTAAAATTTATGTTGAAGCGAAATGGAGAAGATTGCGAACACCCGGTGCCGAATTATCCCGGCCTGCTGACGGCGAGCGAATACAAAGCCTACAATGTTGCAGTCCCTTTAGTGGCGGAGGAAGTGCGCCTGTTCAACGAACGGGCAAACACCCTGTCGGAAATTGAAAAGCAAAGCGCCCAAATCGCCGAGCAAGTTGCCTCACAAGCAACGCACGGCCTGCAATCTTTAACTGTAAAAGAAACGCCGGAGAGTGTTTGGCAAATTCGTCAGATTTTGTTCAAGTCGCCCCGAAGCGAGATGCTGCTTTGTTCGCGTGATGTGGGAGAGAAGAAACAGTTTGGTGTCATTGAAAAATTTGATCCCAATTCACCTTACGCGCGCGTTCACGGCGATTCAGATTTGCAAATGACCGGCAACATCGCTTTTGTCTTGTTGCAAAATTATGTGGAAAGTGAGCGCGCAGTTCTTCAGTTGTTCCGCAAGGACATTGAAGCCACGGTGGAAGAAAATCTTTTGGAAAAGTTTCCGGGGCAAAATCACAGCCGGGTTGTGAGGGCGATTTCGGCGCGCTGTGGAAACCAAGTGCCCCTCGAAAGCGAAGAGGAAAAACCGGCGAAGAGCGTCAAAATTCGGATTTGAGGCGACTTTATGGGCGACTTCAATTCCATGTTTCCGAATTTTCTGACACAATGTTTGTCGCTCAAAACCCTGCTCACGCCCATCGCTTATTTGCTCATCACCGGCGGTTTGATTGCCTCGACCATCGCGCACCATCGTAGTGGTAGTGCGGCGTTTCAAGCTATCGGAAAGGTGATTGTTTTAATTATGCTGATTGTTTTTCTGCCGACTTGGGGGAACCAAATTGTGACCATCGTGAGCGACACGGTAACAAATACTCTACAGGTTGATCCGGCAAAAATTCACGACCAGTATCAAGCGGCACTTCAAATGAAAAAATCCAGCAACGGAAATACAAGCTGGTGGGAAAAACTTATCAATTTTCCGTCAATCATGGAGGCATTGGTGTCCGGTGTTTTTATGATTCTGGGCTGGTTCGCCAGTGCGATTGAATGGTGGGCATACATTCTTCAAACCGCGATTTTGTTCATCGGCTATGCTTTGTCCCCCATTTTCATCGGGATGCTTGCCTTTCCATCGCTTCAAAACGTCGGGCGTAATTATCTGCTCAACTTGCTCGGTATAATGATCTGGCCGTTGGGTTGGGGCGTGGCCGGTCTGATTACACAGGGCATGATTGATTTTATGACTGACCAAAGCTTTTTAAGTGCTTCCTCTGCACCCAACACGCTTTATTCTTTGCAAAATCTGATGGGACTCGCGTTCCTGGGCATCTGGATTATTTTCAGCACGATTGCCGCACCCGTCGCCATCCAAAGAGCGATAACGACGGGACAGTCTGCCGCTTCAAGTTTGTTCAGCGGAGCTTTTTCTGCGGGCCGGGCGGCGGCAACGACAGGCGCGACCACATTTGCCGATGGTGGCGCAGCCGGAATCAAGAACGCCATCGCTGCCGGGGCGATGGCCACAGCCGCTGCGACAGAATCATTGGCGACATCTTCGATGAGCGACGGACATGGAGGCGGCGGTTCGCTGCTCGGTTCCCTTGCGCAAATGAACAACCGGGCGCACGAACGCGAGCGTGATAAAGAGGGGCAAAATAAGCAGCAGGGCTTTCCGCCAAATGATCCGACAGGTGATAAAACCGTTGCTGGATTGATTGATAAAAGTCGCAATCCCAATGCTTGATTTTTTAAGATAACAGGTGAAAATGACCCGTAGTTGCGTTAGAATAAAGACGTATGGAATTCCTTGCCATCATGGGAATTGGAACACTGGTTGCCATCTGGATTGTGGCTAACCTGCCGAAATCGCGCGGTCTTCGCCTGGGAATGGTTTCGTTTGAGACGAAGTCATCTCAAACTCCCGCTTGGAGAAAAGAAATATCCGAGGCGTATTCAACAGACGATTTTGATTATTTAAGAAAACTGGAGCGTTATCAGAACGATCCACACCACTGGCCTTGTCCGTTCCCACCGGAGAAGCATCCAGACCGTTCCTGCTAGGTGTTGTTCAAGATTTTCCTCGCCCTGTCCCCTCTGCGGTCCATCTTGACACGCCGCCCGGCTCCGAGACTCTTGCCTTTAGGTTGGCGCGCGCGGAACATTTCTCGCGCAGGCAGATTGACCCCGCACCAATCCCGGCCTAGCCTGCCGCCATGTGTTCGCGCTACACATCCAACAAGGACGAGGCAAAATTAAAGCTGCGAGACCAAATCCTCGTCTTCGGCTTTCTGCCTCATGGCGACATCCGGCCCACCGACCTGGGACCGGTCATCATCCCGGAACACGACGGTTTCGCGTGCCGGCAAATGTCCTGGGGCTGGCGCGTGCAGTGGGACAAAAACCCGATCATCAATGCCAAGAGCGAAACCATCACCCAATTGCCCACGTTCAAGCCGCACCTGCAAAACCGCTGCATGATCCTCGCCGACGGATTTTTTGAAAAAGGCATCCGCTTCATCCAGCCCGGCGAACCGTTGTTTGCGATGGCCGGCTTGTGGCAACCGGACTCGGAGGGCGGTAAGTTCACCATGTTGAGGTGTCTGTAAAACGCGAGTGGCCTTTTTTGCACGCGCGGGAAAGGCCGATTTTTTTATCGCATCACGGCAACACAAAGTTAGAATCAAGAAGAGACGTGACTGGAATGACCCGCATGAACAATCCCGGACAATGGCTGTTTGATTTTGGTAATGCTGACGCAGGCATTATTGCCGACGGTATTGTCACCGTGGAGACTTTTAGCAACGCCAAGCAATTGCCCGAAGTGGTAGCCGTCATGGAAAAGGCCAAGCATTACATGGCCGACGGCGTTTTCTTTGAAGCTCCTCGTGATGGCAAACCGCCGGTGGCTCAGGCGTTCATTTATCGCGAGAATGGCGCAGCACAAGGCGAAGATTTCGCAAAGCTTCATCAACGCCTCTGGAGTTGGGGTGGCGTGCCTTTGGTTTATCGGGTTACTACCGGTCTTGTTCAACTTTTCCGCTGCGCACATCGTCCTGATTTTGAAAAAGACGGCAAAATTATTCTCCAGCCGTTCAAAATACTGAGAGCCGCTGGGAAAATTTCCAGTGATCCGTGGTGGGATGCTGTTCGGCTTCGGAGCGGCACGCTCTGGGACGAGCCTGAAGTTTGCAAAAAACTTCTTTCGAGCAAACAGGCCGCGCAAAAAACCCTCATCAATGCCGTCAAGGAACTGCACCGCGACTTGGATAAGCAGGGAATCCTGCCCAAGGCACTGCGCCGGAAGTTGCTCATCCTCTCGCTCATCGTCAAATATCTTGAGGAGAGGAAAGTTTTTGAGGACGGTTTCTTTGGCCGTTTCCTTAAAGGTGCGAAGGAGTTTTTTGAGGTTCTTGCCGACGGCCCGGCGCTGGTGAAGTTGTTGGATCATCTTGAAGACCGATTCAATGGTCATGTCTTCATGCTCAAAGATGATGAGCTACAAACGCTGAAAGAAAGCAGCAAACTTGCAGAATTTGCCAAGTTCGTAGAGGCTCGGCAGGAGCGCGACGGCCAGCTTACGCTGTGGAGGCGTTACTCGTTTGCCGACCTTCCAGTGGAACTCATCAGCCACATCTACCAGTTGTTCGTCAAGGATACCGACGTTGCGGTCTACACTCCGCATTTTGTCGTCCGCATGATGCTTGGCGAAGTCTTAAGTTGGGAACGGCTCGACCGGCTGGAGAAAAATGACGAAGTAATTCTGGACGGCGCGTGCGGCTCGGGAATTTTTTTGGTGGAAGCCTATAAGAGGCTCGTGTTGCATTGGCGCTACAACAATGACTGGAAGCGTCCCGGTCAAACCGTGCTTAAGAAACTTCTCACATCGCGCCTGCGGGGCGTGGATTTGGAAGAAGGCGCAGTCGAACTATCCGCGTTCAGCCTCTGCCTTGCACTCTGTGATGCACTAGAGCCGGAGCAAATTCGGATGAGTATTAAACTTTTCCCACCGTTGAAGGAAAAGACCATCCACACAGGCTGTTTTTTTGAACTGCGCGAACAGGGAACGGTGAAAGGCAAAGTGGGCGTTGTCGTCGGCAATCCGCCGTTCGCGTCCAAGCTCGGCACGGACGGCGCTAAACGGGCATATGCCCGCTATCAAGAAAACCACGGCGAGTTGCCAGACAAACAGATCGCCTATCTTTTCCTGCATGAGTCCATGGAAATGCTGGAGCGCGGCGGCGTGCTTTCCATGCTTCAGCAATACAACTTCCTTTACAACCAGCAGTCGCTTGGCTTCCGGAGGAAGTTTATTGAACGATGGGATGTTCGGGAGATTCTCGATTTTATTTCCGTGCGCGGCCTGTTCCAAAAGGGCGACGCAGATACCAAGGTGATTGTGGTGGTAGCCGAGGCGCGGACTGCACCGCCAAAGCGCGAAATTCTCCACGCCACATTCCGCCGTAGTGGCCGCGCTGATGCGGAACAGGGCTTTGATATTGATTACTACGACATGCACTGGCTTCCGCGAAAGCTGGCACTGGAAAACGATGGCGTCTGGCGTAGCGACCTACTGGGCGGTGGGCGAGTTTTAGGTTTTGCCGATAAGTTAAGAAAATATCCAACGTTATCCGAATTTGCGGCTGCAAAAGGCTGGGATTATGGAGAAGGCTATATTGTTGCCGAAAAAGGCCGACGAGTTCCCGCGAAACACATCACCGGTCAACGCACTCTACCATCTGACGCTATCTCACAAGATGGTATTGATGCCTCCAAAATTACTACCGAGACGGCAAAGCTTTTTCGCTCTCCCTACACTTGCCGACGTTTTTCCAAGCCGATGGTTTTGGTTCACGAACAATTCAACCTCAATCATGGCATCTGGAATGAGCACTACCTTACATATCAGAACCAGATCGTTGGTTTCTGCGCGAAGCCGAGTGAATTTGCTGAACTCTCGAAGGTGGATTCATTCTTGAGGCAAGAAAAACGCACGCTTCAAGCATTTGTCGCTGCTGCCAGCGTTAAATTATTCACACAGCACGCAACAACTCTATCCGGCATAGACGTCTACAAATTGCCATATCCAAAAGTCGGCAAGTTAGCGCTTTCCGCGCATGAAGCCATCCTAGTAGCTGACATCGTGGATTATTACCGCGACCTTATCCGCCTTGGTGAAGATTCCGACGCAATGAAAAAGCCCGGTGTTCCCGCGCTGCCCGTATTTAACGATGTTTTTACCGCACGAATCAACGCCGTCTATAAAAAGAACAAGCTGCGTGCCCTCGCGCTACAAGCGTGGCCCGGCGTAGTTTGTCAGCCGTATATTTTTGGCAAAGGAGATGTGGATTGGAACGGCGCGGAGGAGTTGAAAGACAAACTCAACAACTTGCTGAAGGAAAAGAAGGGCAACATCAACATCACGCGCATTGCCCGGCTCTACGATGGCAATACCGGCATCTACTTGCTCAAGCCAGACCGGCTGCGTTACTGGCTGCGCTCGGTTGCGCTGCGGGATGCGGATGAAACGCTGGCGGATTTGGTGGAACAGGGCTTTTGAACATGCTGGCAGAGAATCCCCATCAAGTTCAATCGGGCCGGCTTGCCAAGGATATTCACAAGCCAGCTACGCATAATATTGAACTGATGGCCTTCATCGCCAGCGAACTCCCACACTGGCGCGATCACCCGGACAGGCCGGACAAGGAAAACGAGACAGGCTTGACTGAATTTCTGTGCGATTATCTCGACGACTCGGCGAGTAGTTCAACGGCTTGGAGTCACGTCAAGTTTCGGACTGAAATCGGCGACGAAGCGCATAGCGGTAGAAAGATTGACCTCGCCGTGAAGCCGCGAAGCTGCGCCCTCATTATTGAAAATAGGCGGCACAGCCAGTTCCAAGCGCTTTTCCCCATCGAATGCAAACGCCTGCCTACGCCCAAAGGTAAAGACCGTGATGAACGCGAATACGTTTTCACGAAGGAGGGCACGACCGGCGGCGTGCAACGATTCAAGTTTGGCCACCACGGTTCAACGCATAACTTCGCCGCGATGATTGGCTATATGCAGGAGCAGGACTTTGCTCATTGGTTGACTGAAATTAATGGCTGGATTCGCAATCTGGTGAATGAAACCAATTCTGCGTGGAGTGATTCAGATTTACTCCAACAATTGAATGAAGATTCAACTTCGGATGTGTGTGCGCTTCGTTCTTGTCATACAAGGGCGTCCCTGCCGGAATGCGAATTGCGACATCTTTGGGTAAAAATGAATTGATTACCCTCATGTCGCTGTCAGCAAAAACGTCAGCTAACTGCCTAGTGGATGCGGAGTGAGTGTGGAGGTTATGAACAGTGACAAGAAGTTCTTGAATGTCATTTTCACTTCGGATATTATTAAGGAAATCAAAGCTGTAAGCCGTTGATTTCCAAGAGGCAGTTTTGGGACTCGTGCCGGTGTCTCGGTTCGATTCCGACCCTCGCCTCCAATCCGAACCGTGTGTGCGGCAAGGAGTTATGAAAATTGACTGGCCGGAGCTCCAGCAAAAGCTCCAGCAAAAATAGTATTTCGCACCATTGTGCGAGCATTGGCCAGTATCTGCTCACGCGGCTTCTTCGCTACGAGGTATCCTTAACAACCAGGATGCCTATGAAATGCAAATACCGCCTCTTCCAACGGAACAACGGGATATTTTTCATTCAAAACAACACGACCGGCAGGCAGGAAAGTCTCCGAACGCGGGACAAGGAAGCTGCGCGCCGGATTTTCAACGCCAATAACGAGGCACACCAGCAGCCGGCCATCAATCTGCAAATCGCCCGCGCGTATTTGATGGCAAGCGATCCGCTCATTGTCAAACGCACCTGGCAGCACGTTATGGACGAGGTGGTCAAAACCAAACATGGTTCGACCCAGGAACGCTGGCAACGCGCCATCAAGGACAAGACTCTGGATTCGATTCGTTCACTGCCGTTGATTGAAACCCAGGCGGAACAGCTCTTTCGGGTGTTGGAGAAAGGAACGGTCTCGACGAACGTTCATTTGCGCAAATTACACAATTTTTGTCTGTCGATGAATTGGCTGCCGTGGCCGACCATTCCAAAGAAACTATGGCCGCCGGTTCAGTTCAAGGAGAAGCGAGCCATTACGTTGGAGGAACACTGCCGGATTGTGGAACGGGAGAAAAACCCGGAGCGCAAGAAGTTTTACGAACTGTGCTGGCACTTGGGCGGCAGCCAGGGCGACATCGCCAATTTGAAGGCCGAGGATGTGGATTGGGAAAATCGCACCGTCAGTTTTACCCGGAAAAAGACCGGCGTTCCGGTGATTCTGCATTTGGGCGAAGAAGCGTTGAACACGCTGAAAGATTTGCCAAGCGAAGGGTTGCTGTTCCCCTATCTGTCGGGAGTCCGCGCCGGCGACCGGGCAACCGAATTCAAACAGCGTTGCCGGGGGCTTGGAATCGAAGGCGTATCACTTCACAGCTACCGCTACGCTTGGGCGGAGCGGGCCAAGACTTGCGGTTATCCCGAACGCTTCGCGCAGGAGGCTTTGGGGCACAATTCCATCGCCGTGCATCGTGCCTATGCGAAAAAGGCCAAGGTGAAGCTGCCAAGCCTTGAGGAATACGAACGGAAAATTGTGCCATTGCCAAACATGAATCATTGTGAAAATCCGGTCCGCACACCCATCAAGGAGGTCGTATGAATATGAGTCCACTCGATGTTCTCGGACCAGTGTTCCATTTTCTGGATGAGGTCATTGCCGACGACGGAGTTTATCTCTATCTCGTATTCGTCTGGCTCTGCCTGATTCTGATTGCGTGGGTTCTGGGTGGCGGTTTGCGGCGGAAACAGCGGCCAGGAAATTCTGCCGTGGTCATGCCGGGCATTATCATCACCCCGCGACAGCCCGTTGAAGCGCCGCCGCCGTCATTTATCAGCGCCGACATTGACTGTGGAGGGGATGATGGCAGCGACTCGTCAATTGACTGACGAACACGATTATCGGCGCAGTGTGGTGTCTTGTTCAAGGGACAAAATGTGTCATGCTGCTTTCATCGGCTTCGGGTGAAATCTGGCAATGGTGACCAAGGACAAGATCCTCGCCGAATTTGTCGTTGCAGCAATTAACGAGGCGATCATTCATAGAGGATAATCGTCAGCGGATTGGCCGCCGAGAAACGATCCAGCGCATCGGTGCGGTTGGTCTTGACCCGTTTGTGCTGGTCGTTCCAGTTCAACCGGCGGATGACATGATTGGTCACCCCCAAGGCCGTCAGTTGCCCCGAAAACGTCCGATGAAGATGGGTCGTCCAACGTGCGCGCGAGGGTAGCCCAAGCGCCGCCGGGGATGCCCGTTGCCATCCACCACATCAGCGGTCACTGCAACGTCAAATTTGAAGATTGGATTGGGAGTCGTTGTGGGCGCAGTTTTGGAAGATGTGTTCATTTGCTGCCAACCACTTTAATCTGCGCGGGCGATTCCAAAATGATTTCAGGCTCGTCGTGATATTCGGTGATGGTGCCGCTGATCTCAACGTCCTGGCCTTTGAACTTCTGCAAGTCGCCGAACTGGCCAATGTTTTCCTCAAAAATGACCGCTGTAAACGGTGAATCCGGGGATGGCCGATCCAGGTTCAGAAAGGCGACGTTCGGCCTGATGATTACCTGCGCCACCTTGCCCGTTACCACCATCGCCTCCTCGTAATACTTGCTGGCCTCCGCCGTCCCGATTTTCTTGGGCATGACGGTTTGAGGCGCGGTATTGGTGTTCTCAGGCAACAAGAGCACCACGCTGCCGCACTTCAAGTATTTCTGAATTTCACTCGCCAAACGGTATCCTGCCAGCGCGGCCTGTCGTTCGGCCACGGCCTTGGCTGCCTTGGTGTAACCGGCTGGCAACGCCGGGGCGGTATCAGCGTTGGTGCTG
>Ga0182011_10004885_pt1 | contig 10659 bp, 9 predicted proteins | sample 711E1DmetaG_FD_120481 | JGI IMG/M metagenome (GOLD analysis project Ga0182011, IMG submission 120481) | Permafrost microbial communities from Stordalen Mire, Sweden - 711E1D metaG | ecosystem: Environmental > Terrestrial > Soil > Wetlands > Permafrost | place: Sweden: Stordalen | collected...
AATGATTTGAATTCAGGAAAGGTTAAAGCTCTGCTTACTTACAATGTTAATCCTGCATATGATTATAATGAACAGGATAAATTCCTGGCAGGAATAAGGAAAACCGAGTTGAGTGTGAATATGACAGTTGCCCTTAATGAAACTGCAGGAATTGCAAAATTTGAATGTCCTGTAAATCATTATCTTGAATCGTGGGATGATTCTGAAATAATTCCCGGTCAATTATCTTTAAGCCAGCCTTGCATAAATCCGATATTTAATACACGCTCCTTTCAGGATTCATTATTAAAGTGGTCGGGATCCAATGACTCTTATCATGATTATATTCTGAAAAACTGGGAAAAGGAGTACTTCCCGCTTTCAGGTAAATCTGATTTTAGAAATTTCTGGAATGAATCTCTTGGAAATGGTGTTTTCAGTTACAGGGTTTCATCTGCCAAAGAGCTGATTTTTAGAAAAGAAGCGCTTTCCAGGAGAATGAACGTATCAGGTAAGCCGGCTCCATCCGGGTTTGAAATTGTAATACAGGAGAGTGTATCAATAGGAACGGGAATGCATTCCAATAATCCCTGGTTAATGGAATTGCCTGACCCGGTTTCAAAGCAATGCTGGGAGAATGTTGCAGCAATATCAGCTACTGATGCAGAAAAATTCAGTATTAAGACCGGTGATTTGATAAAGCTTACTGAGGGATTAATACTACCGGCGTTTATACAGCCGGGACAGGCGGAAAGTACTCTATCTGTTGCTCCTGGATATGGGCATACGAATTCCGGGAAGGTTTGTACAAATACAGGTGTCAACGTATATCCATATATCACAATTATTGGAGGAAACCGGGTTTATGGATTTTCAACCGGAAAGCTTGAAAAGACTCTGAAGCAAAGACAGCTGGCTCTTACCCAGGAGCACTCTTCAATGGAAGGCAGACCAATAGTGAGAGACACTGTTCTGAGTGAATTTAAAAAGAACCCATCTGCAGGGAATGAGTTTCATAAGGAATTTGAATCAACACATAAAACACTCTACCCCGAAATAAAGTACGATGGTTTTCACTGGGGGCTTGCAATAGATTTGAACGCCTGCGTCGGGTGTAATTCATGTGTTATTGCCTGTCAGGCTGAGAATAATATTCCTGTTGTTGGAAAAGAGGAGGTTATACGCAGGAGGATAATGCACTGGATTAAAATCGACCGGTATTATTCAGATGCACCCGATGATCCCAAAGTTTACTTCCAGCCGCTTGCATGTCAGCACTGCGATAATGCTCCATGCGAAAATGTCTGTCCGGTTTCTGCCACAACCCACAGTAGTGAAGGATTAAATCAGATGACTTACAACAGATGTCTAGGGACGAAGTATTGTATAAATAACTGTCCGTATAAAGTAAGAAGGTTTAACTGGTATCGCTATACCAACAATAAAGCATTTGATTTTAATACTGCCTCGGATCTGGGTAAAATGGTCTTAAATCCTGATGTGACCGTAAGAGAAAGAGGGGTGGTAGAAAAATGTTCTTTCTGTGTTCAGAGGATCCAGGAAAAAAAGTTACTGGCAAAGCTCGAAAACAGGATTCTTAAGGATTATGAGATTAAGACAGCATGTATGCAGGCATGCCCTTCGGGCGCCATAGTATTTGGTAACCTTAATGATAAAAACAGTAAGGTCTCGGCGTTATTCAGAGATCCAAGATGTTACCATTTACTGGAAGAGTTGCATACCCTTCCAAATACAGGGTACCTGACTAAAGTCCGGAATGATGAAAAAACAAATATATAAAAATCAGAAGCTAACGGATGTATAACAGGAAAATCAGAGGTCCGCTGATCGAAGGGAATAAATCGATTGGTCAGATTACAAAGGAGGTTGCACTTCCAATGGAAATGCAACCCGGTCTGTGGTGGTATATTGCTTTTGTTCTTTCCTCAATAGCAGCCGTTTTTGGATTTTATGCTATTTATATTACCGTTTATAAAGGGATAGGTACCTGGGGTGTAAATAATTCTGTCGCGTGGGGCTGGGAGATCGTAAATTTTGTATGGTGGATTGGAATCGGACATGCCGGGACTGCTTTTTCTATTTTCCTTCTCATCCTCAGGCAGAAGTGGAGGACCTCAATAAACAGGGCTGCCGAGGCAATGACAGTTTTTGCGGTTATGAGCGCTGCACTATTTCCTGCTTTGCATATGGGAAGAGTTTGGGATGCTTTTTATATTTTCCCATATCCGAATACCCGTGGTCCGTTATGGGTGAATTTCAACTCACCACTTTTCTGGGACTTTTCAGCCATAACAGCCTACCTGATTATTTCAGCTTCATTCTGGTATCTTGGAATGTTACCCGATCTAGGTACAATCCGTGACAGAACAACTTCAAAAATTAAAAAAGCAGTCTATGGTTTTTTCAGTCTGGGGTGGACAGGTTCCAGCCGGCAATGGATAAGGTTTGATTCGCTTAGTTTTATTCTTGGTGGTATTGCTGCGGTACTTGTGGTCTCAGTTCATTCAATTGTTTCAACAGATTTTGCTGTAGGTATCGAACCCGGATGGCATACAACCATCTTTCCTCCTTTCTTTGTTATCGGTGCTATCTTCTCGGGTTTTGCCATGGTTATGACTCTTATGGTACTTATCAGGAAAGTTTACAAGCTTACCGATTATATTACAGATAATCACATGGATGCGATTGCCAGAATACTTGTTTTTATATCCATGATCATGGGACTCGCCTATTTAACAGAGATCTTTATGTCGTGGTACTCAGGCAACCAATATGAAATGTTCACATTTTTCAGGAACAGAATTACCGGAGACTATGCTGTACAATTCTGGGGAATGATTGTTTGTAATGCATTGATACCACAGCTTTTCTGGTTCAGAAAAGTAAGAAGAAACTGGATCGGACTGCTTTCAGTTTCCCTTATAATTAATATCGGGATGTGGCTGGAGAGGTATAATATTGTGATTACTTCACTAAGTAAGGATTATCTGCCCTCTAACTGGGTATCTTACTCCCCTACAATTATCGATATAGGTGTTTTTGTCGGAACAATAGGATTGTTTGCCACAGGGGTGTTGCTTTTCATGCGTTATATCCCGATGATGGCCATCAGTGAACTGAAGAGTGTGGCACACATTGGTAACAAAAAAGAGGATTAACAGGTTTAGTTATGGCCAGAACTTTCAAAATAGGCGTTTTTGATGATGAAGGAAAATTTATTTCCAGTATCAGGTCATTACAGGAACAGAAATTCCGGATCTTTGATGTATTTACACCTTATCCGGTTCATGAGGTATTTCATTTGCTTAAACGCAAGTCAAGACTGCCCACAGCTGCATATTTTTTCGGCTTGTTTGGCATTATCTCAACACTGGCATTTCTTTATTACACATCTGTTATTAACTGGCCAATTGTCTACGGAGGCAAGCCTTTCAACTCGTTTCCGTCATTCATTATAGTTACCATTATAGTTACTATTCTAACTGTTACGATAGCAAGCCTTGCGCTATTCTCAGCCAGATCAAAACTTTTTCCCGGTCGTGATAATACAATCTTCGATTTAAGAGCGACAGATGACAAATTTGTAATAGTTATTGATACAAATTCGCTCGACAAATCCGCCATCGGAAATGCCGGAAATATAATGGAAGAGCAGGGGGCGGTTGAGATAATTGATAAAGAATTTGAAAATGTAGAATCATGATAAAGATTAATTCACCGGGGATTTTTTTCAAAACCCTATTCCTGGTTTTTTTATTAATGAATCTGTACTCCTGTAACAGGAACAGGAGTAATCCGGGATGGGATTACTTCCCCGATATGTTTTACTCTACCGCTTACGAGACTTATTCAAAGAATCCGAACTTTGAAAACGGAATGACAATGAGAGTCCCGGTACCGGGAACAGTGCCGCGTGATTTCACGCCATTTGAATATACAAATGATCCTGAGTCAAGGATAAAGGCAGGAAAAGAGCTCGCAAACCCTTTTTTAATGACCCCAGAGGCACTTTCCAGGGGGAAAGTAATATATACCACATTCTGCATAGGATGCCATGGAATAGAGGGGAAAGGGGATGGTCATCTTTATACGAGCGGTCTTTATCCGATAAAACCTCTTTCGCTTTCAGGAGATACAGCTTCTAAACTGAAGGACGGCGAAATATATCATACCATAACACTGGGAATTCGTTCTATGGGTGCACACGGATCACAGATAATACCGGATGACAGATGGAAGCTGGTTCTTTATGTAAGAAAGCTCCAGGAAGAAAGGGGAAATACCAATGTATACCCAAAATAAAAAGTAATGAAGGAGCAAACAACAGTATCCAGAAACTTTAAGATAATAACATTGCTGTTAATGGCTTTAGGTGCCGTGACCATTATACTCGGTTTTATTACGGACCGGCAGACAACATGGGCTAATTATCTGATAGTCAACTATTACTTTCTTTCACTTGCTATGGGAGGGGCATTCTTTTTTGTCATACAAAGTATATCCCAGTCGGGATGGTCATCGGCATTCAAACGTGTCCCGGAAGCCATGATGTCATATATTCCCTTTGCAGCCTTATTTTTCTTACTGATCTGGTTTGGGATGAATGACCTTTATCAATGGTCCCATAAAGACATTGTGGCTCTTGACCCTTTAGTGCAGCATAAATCAGTTTTCCTTAATGTTCCTTTCTTTTTTGCCAGGATGATACTTTTCTTTGTGCTCTGGATTGTGTTTGTCAGGAAACTAAGACAGATATCACTAAGTGAAGATCTGGCTGAGCCAGCAGATACTAATCGTATAATGATATTATTTAGCAAAACAGAGCTGTATTCAAAAATATTTATATTTATTCTTGCAGTTACTTTTTCCCTTTCAGCAATTGACTGGATTATGTCTCTTGATGTAAGATGGTACAGCACAATATTTGCTTTGAAAAACCTTGTAGCGGCATTTTTACATGGAGTATCAATCCTGACACTGATTGTTTTTATTCTGTATAAAAGGGGTTATTTCCCATTCCTCAATGAATATCATCTCCATGATTTTGCGAGATATCTGTTTATGCTTTCCATCGTTTGGGGATATTTCTGGTTTGCACAGTTTATGATTATCTGGTATGGTAATATCCCTGAAGAAACAGCCTATTACAGTATGAGGTGGCATGAAGGATGGAAGATTTTATTCTTTCTGGAAATTGCATTGAACTGGTTCATTCCTTTTATGGTGCTTCTCCCTGTCAAGACAAGCAGGAATATGACTCTGATCACTATAGTTATTATATTCCTTATAATAGGCCAGTACATCGATCTTTTTGTCCAGGTAATTCCCGGAACCACAGGAGCAATGAAATTCGGATGGATTTCAGCTGGAACATTCCTCGGATATGCCGGATTATTTGCGCTGGTAGTTGCTACAACGCTTAGTAAAGCTAAGATTATCCCTTCAAATCATCCTTATCTGGATGAGAGTTTGAATCATAAATTCTAACGACAGAATTATATTCATAGGAAAAATATATTACGGTACTCTGCACCTTTAAGATTGGTTCCTCAATTGTATTTCTACAAATATTTTGCAGCTCTGCTGCTTGATATTTATGTTAAGCAGGTGCGGAGCACCGGCATATTTGTTTAATATAAAAATCAAATTAGGATATTATCCTGTCAGATATTAAAAGCAGCAGCACCAGCAAAAAATATAAATCGAGGAGGGTAGAATACTTTTTATTATCCGCACCGGATTTTACCAGAGCTGAAAATTTCCATATCAGAAAAACTGATGCCGCAAGCAGGATTCCAATAACAAGTCCAGATCTGATAATCTCAAAATAGCACAGGAAGATTGCAGCAATTACGGAAGTCAAAACCCATGTAAAAGTGAGCCGGTTAATCTGGTCATTAGTAAATATATCCGTAAGAGTTGGAATACCTGCTTTTTTATATTCTTCCCCGTATTTAACTATCAGTAGCCAGAAGTGTGGAATCTGCCCTGTGAAAAAAAGGAACTCAATAAATATAACAGGTTTATCCAATATTCCGCCACCGGCGGCTATCCATCCAATGAGCGGGGGTAAAGCTCCGGTTAGCGCCCCGGGAAAAACAGCGAAAGCGGTAATTCTTTTTAAATAAGTATATACCAGGTTGTACCATAAAACTGTGAATAGCCCGATAAGAGCAGCCAGAAGGTTCCCGCTTGAATAAATAATATAAGTACCTGCAAATAAGGCACAAATAGTAAAAATGATTGCATTGTTAATTTTAATTCTGCCGGCTGGAATCGGACGATTGAGTGTTCGTTCCATTTTACTGTCGAGAGTGACTTCCTGTATCTGGTTTAATGCTGAGGCAGAAATCGCCATTAAAAGGATTCCAAAACTTACTAATATTAACTTCATTGAAAAATGAGGATTAAAAATAAAATAGCCGGTAAACCCGGTAAGACTTACGGGCAGTATTATTCTTAATTTACTGAGTTGAAGATAATTTCTGAGTATGTTTTCAGAATTATTTTTCATTAAGGGATTTAAGGTATTCAATTATTTTTGCAAGATCGGCATCACTGATTTTACCTTTATAACTCTGCATCAGCCCCTTCGGGTATCCTTTAACAACCTGAGAAAAAGGATCCAATATCATCTGTTTGAGATATGCTGTATCAGCGGTAACAGTTACCTCTGCTCCATTCCTGATTACAATTTGTTGACTTCCAAATAAATTGAGATAAGTTGGGCCGACAATTTTGGAACCATCTGAGGAATGGCAAGCCAGGCATCCCTGGAGTTTCATGATGGCAAGTCCCTGGGCCCCCGGGCTTGATCCTTCTGCTGCAATAACCAAGGTTGTCGTATCGCCATACCATGCGGTGAATTTCTCTTTTGACAGAACTCTGACCATTGATTTCATATAGGAATGTCGCAATCCGCAGTATTCAGCACAATAGAGATCAAAATCTCCTTCGGTCTGAGGAAGAAACCACATAAACTTTTCCCGACCGGGGACGATATCAGATTTTATCCTGTAAGCAGGAATGAACAGACTATGAATTACATCTAATGAAACAAGATTTACTTTAACAGGAGTATTAACAGGAACTACCAGGTCAGGGCTCTCTTTGCCATTTTCATATTGAAAGGAAAAGTTCCACATCCGCGCAGTTGCGGTAATGTTCATGGCGTTGCTGGGGGGTTTATTCATTGGTTTCCATCCTTCCCAGCCAAAATAGAACATGAATAGTGCCAGTATTATGGGAACAACTGTCCAGGTAATTTCAAGTAATATGTTCCCTTCATTCTGGACAGCAATCTTATTTTTCTTCTTGTTATATCTGAATACAAAGTAAAGCATAATGAAAGTCAGCCCTATCAGGAGAAACAGTGAAATGCCTGCAATAAAGTAAAATGCAGTATTGAAAGTAGATACGTAATTTGAAGCGTCAATTCCTGTGGTTGAATACATACTTAATATCTATATAGGTAGTCCAGAAAGGTTATTATTATTACGACACTTATCAGCAGTATAACAGCAACAACAGCAATAGAAAACATTCTGTTCTCAAACTTTAGATGCATGAAGATTCGTAAAACGAAAGAAGATTTGATAGCAGCAATCACCAGAGCAAGTACAACTGTCAACGTACCGAGATATATCTGTGTCAAGGCAACTGAAGTAAGAGTTAATGTTATTAACAGTGCCAGAACGTAAAGAAATGTCCGGTAAGGAATTATATGATTTTTTTCATTCTCCATTCTTACAGGTAGTTTTAGGTGATAAGATAAAACAGGGGAAACAGAAAGATCCAGATAAGATCGACCAGATGCCAGTATAACCCGCTGTTCTCAAGTAAAACAAAATTGTCATAAGTAATTTTATCCCTTGAAATTTTTAGAGTAATGACCCCTATAAAAACCAATCCGATAATAATATGCAATGCATGTAGGCCGGTCATAAAAAAGTAAAGGCCAAAGAAAAGAACATCCCCCTGACCGCGCAAGGCAAGAACAGGAGAGCCGGGATAAATATGTTCTTTAATGTGCCCTCCCCATTCGAAGTATTTATTTACCAGAAAAGCCAATCCCAGAAATATTGTGATACCAAGAAGAAAAAGGGCAAATTTTTTATTTTTCTTTTGCAGGGCAGTAATCGACATGGCAATCATCGCGCTGCTTGTTAAAAGAATAATAGTATTAATTGTACCAATTGTAACACTAAGTTCCCCGGCAGCAAGGTGAAAAGCTTGTGCATTTCTGAATCTATACACGGAATAAACTACAAATAGGCCGCCGAACAGCAGCATTTCAGTAAACAGGAATAACCACATTCCTGTTTTAGATGCCAGGTCGTCCCTGTGTATTTCCGGAGTAGTATTCATTTATAGTCGTAAGGTCCTTTGGTAATTATTGGAATCTCATCAAAATTCTCAACCGGCGGAGGGGAAGGTATGGTCCATTCCAGAGTTTTTCCACCCCAGGGATCAGAAGGAGCTTTAGATCCGCTTTTAAGTGAAGCAAACAAGTTAATTATAATTATTGCCAAACCTGAATAAAGAACCCATGAGCCCATCGTTGAAACAATGTTTCCTGCGTGAAAAATTTCATCATAATCATAATACCTTCTGGGCATTCCTTTAAACCCCAGGTAAAACATAGGCCCATACAGAGTGATAAATCCGATAAAAAAGAGGACTAACCCGATATTCGCCCATCTTGTGTCGTACATTTTACCTGTAATTTTCGGATACCAGTAATGCATAGCACCAAAAAATGCAAATCCGGTTCCTCCGAATACTATAAAATGGAAATGTGCAACAACAAAATGAGTGTTATGCAAATGCACATTAGCAGCAAGGGAACCAAGAATAAGTCCTGAAAAACCACCAATCATGAAAACAAATATGAAAGCCATTGCCCAATAAAATGGAGTTTGCAGATCAATCGAACCCTGATGCATCGTAGATATCCAGTTAAATACCTTAATTGCACTGGGAACGGCAACTATAAATGTAAGTAGTGAGAAGGTATAAAGAGCGGTGCCACTCATTCCGGAAGTGAACATGTGGTGCCCCCAGACAAAATAACCTACAAATGCAATTGCAAGAACAGAAGCAACCATGAATTTATATCCGAATATTGTCTTATGAGAGAATGTTGTTATAATCTCAGAAATCGCTCCCATGGCAGGCAAAATCATAATATAAACAGCAGGATGACTATAAGTCCAGAATAAATGCTGATATAAAAGAGGATCACCACCTAAAGTCGGATCAAAAAATCCGATATGCAACGTCCTTTCAGCGACAATCATCAACAAAGTAATTCCAATTATCGGGGTGGCCAGCAGTTGTACCCATCCTGTGGCATAGAGGGTCCAGGGGAATAATGGCATTTTTAACCATGTCATTCCCGGAGCGCGCATCCTGTGAATGGTCACTAAGAAGTTCAATCCTGTAAGAATGGAAGAAAATCCAAGCACAAAGGCCCCAAACACTGCAGGAAGCATTGTCCCCGTAGTTCTGAAGCTGTATGGAGCATAAAATGTCCAGCCGGTATCAGGAGGTCCCTGGCCTGCAAACTGAGAGATTAATACCAGGGAAACACCGGCGACATACAGGTACCAGGAGAGAAGATTTATTCTTGGAAATGCGACATCTTTTGCTCCGATCATGATGGGTAACAAAAAGTTACCAAATACAGCAGGCAGACCTGGGATGACAACCGCAAAAATCATAATAATTCCATGGAGAGTAAAGAAAGCATTATATGTTTGTGCAGACATAATGGTTTTTCCGGGGGCAATAAGCTCAAACTTCATTAATAATCCTAAGGTTGCTCCAATGGCGAAGAATGAAAGTATAGAATACAGGTATAATAATGCAATCCTTTTATGATCAGTGGAAAATATCCAGGAAAAAATGCCTTTATATCTTCCTTTATAATCAAGAAAACTAGGTTCCGCAATGTCTTTCTGAGTACTCATTTACTAACCTTTTTTTTAAATTTTATACGTGATAGGGCCAGAACTATAAATATTGTGATCACGATGAATAATATGACTATTGCCGAAACTCTGGTTACATTAAAAACGAACTGATTTCCTTTGCTGTCATAACCATAGCAGACTGCAAGGAGACGATTGATACTCGGGCCAATTTTCCCTTTGGCGGCTTCAACCAGTGTTATTTTTATGTCAAAAGGCAGAAAATCGATGCCCCGGAGGTAGCGTACAATCTTCCCGTCGGCGGCAAGAGCTATCAGTCCTGTGGGATGAACATACTGATCGTTCACCTTTTGATAGTCAAAACCAACGGACCGTGTCAGCTTAGCTATATCGGCACTATCGGATACAAAAAAAAGCCAGTTTTTTGCATCTGCTTTTTTCTTCATTGTGCTTATGTAGCTCGCTTTCTTATTTATACCCAGTTTGATGTTTTCAGTGGGATCAAAGCTGATTGTCACTACTTCATAGTCCTTGCCAAGTTGAAGATCCATTCCATCTATGAATTTGGAAATTCCCCACATCAAAGGGCTGCATGTCCCTGCACATTGAAAATAAACAAGATTAAGAATTGTCGGTTTAGTGATTACGTCTTTTAAAAGTACTGTATCCCCGGCTTCATTAACAAGCTTTGTACTAAGATCTGCATACTGGCCCTGTTTCTCTTCGA